>Ga0255762_10001957_pt1 | contig 17221 bp, 3 predicted proteins | sample 101ome_16_FD_179962 | JGI IMG/M metagenome (GOLD analysis project Ga0255762, IMG submission 179962) | Coastal salt marsh microbial communities from the Groves Creek Marsh, Skidaway Island, Georgia - 101401AT metaG (version 2) | ecosystem: Environmental > Aquatic > Marine > Intertidal zone > Salt...
TACTTTGATAGTGAGGAAGGAGAGGAGAATACTAGCAATAGTAATATTACTAGCAGTCATAGCGAGCCAAAGCGCGTGCCAAACGTATTCTTTACGGAAAAGCTAGATCCAAATGCAAAGGATATGCAGCAATGGTTAAATATGTTCATGCCAGCTTTCCGAGACGAAGATGATGAAGAGAAGAAGAATGACGCTCTTAGATATAATCGAATTTTGCAACCGATTTCCGGTTCTTTCATCTATACGAAACGTGCAGACAAGAGATTCGACGATGGCGAAACACCGAGACAGCTTATGGAGTGTCACGTTGATACAGCTGGCATACGCCTGAAACGCGCGCAATACCACAATATTGCGCGTGTTTTGGAAGCGTTCAAAATCCATCAATTGAGAAGTGAAACGGAACATTTGCGACCGAATCTTTTTGAAGGGGAAACGCCGCGGACACATCCTCAATTATGGTGGAAGTATGCTATCTTAGCTGCGCAAATGAAAATTCGGAAGCGGCGGCAGCGCACTTTTGCCAGTGCAGTGAAATGGGAAGATATCGTCGACTTGTCCCGAAAGAGACGAAGGTTTTTGACGATTTACAATCAGCCGGGTGGCGCAGACGATGATGATCTTCTCGACGAAATATACGAAATAGACTCAAAATTATCCTATCATGCGGCGATGACCTTCCGATGTATAGCACATCTGGAAAGAGAGCGCATGAATGATACCAATTCAAATTCTATTGCTCTCGCAGCCGTCCACGATGCGAAGAGATATTATGAGAAAGAAATTCTTCCTCATAAGAAAAAAGGAAAGATTTCAGCATGGTTTGGTAGTTACTTTAGCAGTAGTAGTGGTATTAGTGATGATAGCAGTAGAAATAGCGCTCTCAAGGAAGGTGAAGAAAAGCACGTGGGCAATGATTCAGAGGGCCAATTGTTCAGCGATGATGATTTTACAAAGCTCGAAGAAGTGTTTGACGTGAAGACGATTGAATCTCAACAAAAATCTGCTGAAAGTTCCTGGAAAGGAAAAGATCTATCATTTTCTGTTCACATAGCAAAAATGTTCGTCGCTATAACAGAAAATAATAATCGCGATATTATCAGTTCTGTCGCGCTCGATCTCACAGCTTCTAGGAACGTATACAAGAATGGAAACGCGACGAGTTTTCTTAATATTTTAGGTTGGGTGGTTGATGCAAACGGAACAAAAATGTTACAATCAGGCATCGACAGGAACACCGAGAACATTACAAGTTCTTCCACAACTTCTTCGGATGGAGCACTTTCGGTGTCTTACGAAGAGTACCCACCATTTGATATGGAATTTTATGATTCGAAGGCTGTCGTGATTGCTGCGCCAACATTCTTGGTCATTGAAAAGAAATTTATCGACTCAGTCGCGGTTTTTTTTGAAAAACCAGTGTCTGATGAACTTACATCAGAAGTTCTCGAAGATTTTGCGGAAGACATTGCGAATGCAACCAGCAATGTCGCCAAGCGCACCGCTTCTGGTTTGTCCAGTGTGTTGAATCGAATGAAGTTTGAAATTTCAATCGATGCTCCTAAAATTGCGCTTGTGCCTTCGACTGAGGGGAACATGATAAGTTGCGATAAAAAAATTGTCTTGGATTTAGGGAAATTCGTAGTTTCGAACGATCCACAACGCGATCAGGGCAGCGCGAACCGTGGAATTCGAGGTGATCCAAAGTATAACGCGTTCACTGTGAATGCAGAGAATCTCGCTGCTTACATTGCCTCTGGCACATTCGACGTCCAAGGGAAACATGAAATTTTATTGCAGCGCGCGAAAGAGAATCGTTTGGAATACGATCTCGACGCTTATTTTGTCCTCGCACCCCTGAAGATCACTCTCGATTTGCAGATTGCTGGGAGCGGATTTGAAATATTCGATGAAGTGAAAAGTAACGCAGCGTCATCCGACGAACAAAATCCGGGAATGATTGCTGAAGCAGATATTCCAGATCTTGCGTTTACTCTCTCTCCGTGTCGATTAGCAATGATGTATAACATAGTAAACTCTTTTACTGAGAGTCAACGATATAATGGGAAGGAACAAGCGCCTGATGCAGAACGTGTTACAATCAACCCCCGGTTAGATGATAGTACTTCGACAATGTTATCCACTATTTCAAAAGGAAGGGAAGGAAACAAAATGAGCAGGATTATTTCGTCGCGTATCTCCGTTGATATTTCAAGAGCTTCAATTGCTTTATGGGGACAAAAAATGGGATGTAAAGACGAAGACAATGTTTTGGATGGTGTAATATTCGGTGGAGTCGAAAGATTATCGAAATTTGAGTGTGCAAAGTCAGAGTTTGCAATTGTTGAAATAGTAGCCACAGGTGCAAAAACAATAAAAACGTTATCAAATATGGACGAAAGTTACGTCATCGAAGCAGGCAAATTAGAAATTCACGACGTAATTTCCGGGGGATATTTCATTCAGCTCTCAAATTCGCCGAAGAATATCGAGAGTGCGAGTGTTAAAATGCGATACGATAGCTGGACAAGTACAGAATCACCAACATTCAAGAATTGCTACGGTCAGCTTGAAGTCTCTTCAGATATTTGCTTTCTGGGAGTTCGCCGACCAACGATAGCATCTGTTTCCCGGTTTTACGACGAACTATCGCTTGTGCTGTCCTCTAACAAGGCTTCTCCATCAGAAAGTGAAGTAGAAAATTCCAATGGGAGTGGTCATGATACGCCGTTGAAAGTTGTCAATGATGAGAATGAGTATGTGGAGGAGGATGTTCCAGTAAATTTCCGGTTGGCGGTTAGATTCAAAGAATTATCATTAACAACATTTGTTGAAGCACAAGATATCGGGAAAAATGGCAATAATCCAGCGGTAGCTTCGATTGAAATCCACGACGCAGATATTTCTTTATTGACACAAACAGGTTTAAATCCTATGAAAGTGTTTGGTACTCTTGGTAGCTTGAGCGTAATGAATGAAACGTTGCCGGAGTCGCATCCTCACAGATACTTTGTCTCGGTTAAAAAAGAAGAAAATGCAGCACTTGATCCCAATGGAGGAGAGAAGTCATACTTTGAATACCTGACTTTCGATCGATCGCACAGGAACTTTCCAGGTCACGAGCAACATCTGCTTCTCAACTTGAAGAAGTCAAAAGTTACCTTTCTGATGCGTTTCTTTTCACAGCTGTTATGTAGCGTTGGTGGATTACTCGCTGATGCAATTCCAATCGATAAGCTTCCTGAAGAGCAGAGAAATGCGGAAATTTTGCGACGAGGAATAACGCGACCCTCTACGTTTAAGTACGATGTATCGCTATCCCAAGCCGAGATTGTTCTGCCAAAATCTACTTCATCACAGGAAGCGTTACGCCTTGATGCGAAAAATGTTTCCATTGGCAACAGTTTGCAATGGAAATACGGTGATAGTCATCTGACTCGAGGCGCTGTACTGATGAATAAAATGTCAATTCAGCTGAAGGATTTTGCGATGTTTATAAAGAACGGGAAAGGTGAGTGTGGCTCCTACCCGGCATTATTTTGTGCCAAAGGCGAGAGAAATGATCCAGCTCAAACTTTCAGTCTTGATTTGATATCCCCATCCTGGGATCCAACAGAAAAGATGTGCGCGAGTGATATTCGTCTCGGCGCGGATGGTGCGATCACCTTAGAACTTGATGACGTCGAATACAATATATTATTAGCTGTTTTGAGTGGAAATTTCTCTGAGACGGGATTCCTCCAGGAACCACTTTTTGAGTATGCGGAAATTGAAATTCCGAAAGAGAACGACGTAGCAGAAGGCGAAATCGATACTTTGCCTTCTCTTAAGAGCATGATTACGGTAAATCTACCAGAGGTGTGCTTGTCTATGTTCAATTCTCCTCGGCTCAATGCGAAAATATCGCCGTTAGCGAGGCTAGTACTCCGTCGCCTCTGGGTTTGCTACGAAACGTTACGGAATGACGAGGAAGCGTACAGTGTTCACTTGAGTTTACCTGCTTTGAGTGTCCAGGATGTAAGAAACGGGACCGCACCAGCTGCTGCAGAGATAGTCGACCACACTGATGAATCTTTGACCCTTTTGACGCTGGATTTAATATCTAGAGCCGATAAATTTGATCTTGGAGTAAATCTGCAGTCTTGCCGGCTGAAAGTTGATCCTCAATTTCTGAGAGAAGTTTTGTACTTTTTTAATCTTAAAGACGACGAGTTGAGAAGACAAATACTCGAGCGGCGTTTGAAGAATGACATCAATTTCTTAAACAAGGATTTTATATCCCTGGCGGCACAAAATGCGGATGAAGTTGACGATGCTGAAATTATCATGCTTTCCCCAGCGAAACGAATTTTGTGTGACGGATTGCATGCACCTCCACGGTGTACCCTGGATGGGAACGGGAGAAAAATAGTGCTACCACATACCCTGAAGAAGTGTTCACCACCGCTAATATGTGTAGGTAATTTTCGAACGCTCACGATTAGGAATGCTGTTATCGAGGGCGATGTGGAAAGCTTTCTCAGTCTCGGTACACGTTCGAGTATAATCTATGAGAATGTTACCTTCGAAAAACGCAAGGAAGATGGACCAATCACGAGCGAGTTTTCGAAAGCATCGGCAAATAAGGAGATGGAAAAATCAAATGCTACAGATTGTGTTACAACATGTTCCGTTCTAGCAAGAAACGTAGAGCTATTGATTCTTGACTCTGATACTACGATGAAGCGCGGGAAAACGGTGAGTGTAACCACTCCTGGCACGAACGCATTATCAGTACAACTGTACGCATCGGTTGACTACAAGTCAATGCCAAGCGAGCTTTTAAGTTCTAACACAAGAACAGAATTAAATGCTGTTGTGAACGGTGTGACCATAAATCTCTGCCGCAGCACCAATGTTCCCACTAAAACAAAGTTTGTGCCGAAAGTGAGCTTTCTGGAACCTACCGATTTCGATGTAAAATTTATAACCGATGCCAATGGTTATCAAGTGCGGCTGATATCTTCTGAAATGTGTTCAAGTTTTGATTCTGTCAGTCTTCGCGTGGCGAAAAACTGTTTATCGCAACTTAGTAACGTCTTTGAAAAAAAAGTGGCGTTATCTACTCTGGTCGCAACATGCAACTCCTACGTGCCAATAAGTGCCTCTCGGTACACAAACTTGAAATTCTGGCGCCCGGTGCCACCGAAAGGATTTTCATTTCTCGGTGACGTGTGCTTATCAACAGATGCTGAAGCACCCGCAAGTCCAGTCATGTCAATCAATGACGCAGCTGATGTAACCACTTTACCAATTGGTTTCAGTTTGGTATGGAGTTCGCCCTCGAACGATTGTTTCATATGGGCTCCGGTACCTCCCAGTGAAGATTACGTAAGTCTTGGATGTATCGCAACAGAATCTGAAAGCACGCCAGATATTGCGAAGGTTGGGTGCAAAGTTGTCAGACGAGAAGTAGTGAAAGAGTGTGAAATATTAGATTGCGTTTATGACGGTGGTGAAGATCAACTTAAATTGTGGAGATTGGAGAATAGCTGCGGGACTTTTGTCCTTTCAGAGAAGAAAGAGTCTGCGAGATCGAGATCTGCGGCACAACTTCGCATTCCCTTGCTCCCAGAGGAATTCATCGAGAAGACGCGTGAAAGTACCACGCAAGAAGTTGTGAGCGTAAGCGAATCAGGTGGTGCCGAGACAACCATCAAACCTAGAGACGAAACTTCTGTACAAGTTTCCCTTCCAAGAATTGCGCTCACTTTATGCGAGCCTGGTAAACGAGACCCTTTTATTTCTCTTGGCATCAATGACGTTGCGGTCGTAGTTCGTGGAAATGAAGGAAACGCTGAAAATAGTGCGGCAAGAGACGGTTCTGCCAATACAAAGATAGATGTAGCGTTCTTTAATCCTCGCGTTGCATCTTGGGAACCCCTAATTGAACCATTCGACGTGTGTGCTCGTTTTGACCGCTCGCCGATAATGACAGACAATATTTATTCAGAAGACAGCATGAAATTTTCCGTTGCAAATGCGATTGGTGTAAATATCTCGAGCTCTCTTGGTGATGCGATCGTCAAATATCAGCGAGCAGATCAGAAACTTCTGTCTCAAGAAATAAGTCCGTCTTCTGAGTCAGCACCACCTTTGTCATCACGGTGGAAGCAGACTCTTCGGGATATATCGATTTCAGACGATGAAAGTAATCTCTCCAATTCAATCTCTCCATTACTTAAGAATGAACTTCGAAGATCGATATATGTTAGATATCAACGCTCCACCAAAGACGATGTGGTTGAAGTAAAACCACAGAAATGTATCACATTGGACTCATTGACGGCTACGGGCACTAAAATTGTACCTACTTTAGATAGAAGTCTCGAGCCGCCCGATTCAAGGTCCAGGAACGGAGCCACAGATGGATATTTAGATCCGAACATCTCGCCATATGCGCATGGACGCGTGAAAACACTCCAATTACAGTCAACTTTCGTACTTACGTTTAAAAAGTGTCGGATTGCAATCGGAGCACATAATCGTGATTTGGTGGATGTTGGTGAATCTGCATTGTATGCTCGAATAAATGTTGATAAGAATCTGATGAGGACACGCGCTTCTACATTGTTGAAAGTCACTTCATCGTCGTCTTCGATGGATGATCCCGTGCTTGAGAGCATCTGGTCTGATAAGTTCATTGCAAGAGTTGCCTCTGAGAAGATCCATACTTGCTCTGTGAGCATTTCAGTAATAGATGCACACGGGAATGGTGGTCGGGGTAAGGTCATTTCATTCTTGAATGATATGACTATGTCACATTTGATCAACATGGATGGCCGGCCTTCTGATTCGAATACCATAAAGTTGCCGAATGATGTTGAAATTCAAGTTGCTTTCGAAGGTTACGGCTCGCATAGAACTTCCGGAGGGGAAAGTGATGCCCAAAAATCACTACTATCTTCAAAGACTGAGCAAATTTACAGCATCGATTCAAAAGCAGGTTTTGCAACATCTGTTCTCTCGAGGAAGAATTCTGAAGATGTTGCATCTTCTGCGCCATTATATTATTTGAGTTTGCATCCTAAGGGACCGTGGACGAGACTTGTGTGTGAGGAGCTAACCCTTTCAGAATCGTCCGATGCGATTGATTTAAGCGAGTTTCTCAATTACAGTGATGCGGCAATGTCTAATTATTGCGGAGAAAAAGATGTTCTTAAAGCTGTCGTGGCACGTACAATCGACCCTATAACTCAGAGAATTGAACGAACTATACGTGAACTTTCCCGAGTCCGGAACGAAACGGATCGGTCAATTGAAATTTTTGTCGTTCCAGCGAGGATGACACCTGAAAAAACTGAATCTTTGGAAAAGAAAGCAAACAATGACGACAGAAAAAGTTGGGAATGCAATTCTATCGAGAGCAGTGTTAATGAACAGGCGCACTCTGGGAAAATTCGGCGCGTCGTTGAAGAAGCTTTCGAAAATGAGCGCTTTCTTCCTTTCCGAGGATGGCGATCTACACATCTTCTGCTCACGGAGCGCAAAGCATGGTCCACGCGCACCGGTTCCAATTCCATGTCTTCGAAAGAAGACTTTTTATCCGCTATAGAATCGAACAAGCCAGCTAACTGGACGTGGGAGGAAGACGAATGGGAAATAGATACATCGCATCCTCATTGCGATGAAGATGGTTTTGCGTACGCGGGAAGTTTTCCGGAGTTAAAATATCCCTTCCGTAGGGGACAGGAGATAAAAAGCACCCTCAGCTTTGTGAGGATGCGAAGATGGATACGAACCCGCAGATACGTCGTACCATTCGGTGAACAGTCAAAAGATAGCGATCGCATGTCATCAAGCAACGAAGAACGTTTCGTAGACGACGATAATCATCACGTGACGTACCGTACCATTATAGAAGCAGGATGTGAAAAATCGCTTCCAAGCGCTGTCATAGGACCGGATGCGTCCTCGCACGTGTATTTTCGTGTTCTTGGTACGGACAACGCGAGTTATGGCGAATCATTTTCCTCGTGGGCCAAACCTGTTAAATCTGGCTTTTTTGACGAAAACTTTGACGACCGGCTGAATAGCGAATCATCTACGATAGAAGACGCTATGTTGAAGCGTGCAATCAAACGTGGGGGATTGGCGCTGGCAGACGGCGTGGAAGAATCTGCAGTACACGTTTGCGAAGATGTCGATGGTTTGAAAGGAAAGAACTGGTTTGTATCCGTTCGTTGTGAACGTTTTCCGCTCGGAAACAGCACTTCAACGAGCAGAAAACCATCGCGTAAAACAAACACCGATTCTCAACGTGCAGTTGCGTTAAGTAGCGAGTGGATTGTGACTCTATCTGCGCCCTGGTGTTTGAAGAATGCGTTGCCCGTTACAGCTGAAATTTCTCTCAACTCCTATGCACAGCAGCGCGAGAATGAAGCGTATTACTTTGAAAAGAAGTATTCAAAAATTCTTGGTCCGGGAGAAATTGCAAAGACACACTATGTTGATCCAGGAGCAAAGTGCATAGCTCGTGTAGAATCCATTAGTGGTGGATGGGAACCGAGTCAGCGCATAGACTTTGGGACACCGCTGGATAAAAATTTCGATTACTTTAATTACGGAGTTCCGGTTTCGCCGGCAAGTTGTGAAGATGCCGCGAAGAAGAAGAAAGATTCGTCGATCTTGAATTCTGGTGGAAGTTTCACGTTCGGAACTGAGTTTACAGACTCCTTCAGCGGTGGATCTTCGGCTAAAAGCCGTGTTAAATCTCTGGACGCCTTTGAAGTAGTGAAAGTGAGCCCCTCCAGTAAGTCTACCTCTGGAAATAAGATTTCCATGAAATCTTCGGTCAAGATTACGTGTTCAAAATTGGAAGAAACCGACGTTGCTTCGACAAGGGTCCTGATCTTGTGTTCGCCCTTAGTTTTAATCAATAGAACTGGTGACGATATCGTATTTCGCTCATCTGCCATATCTGCTGGCGTAAATCAAAACAAGAAAATTGAAACTTCGAGTAATCCTTCGATGTCTGATGTGGCAATGTCTTTAATAGATGACACATCGGAAATGCAAATCGGGGATGAGAACAGTGATGGCGTTTCTTCGAGGCGACTATCGTCGCAGACAACTTATATTGGAAAGACGCTGCCAACAAACAATTCAGATATGAGTGAAGTGTACGTGCTCAAAGGCGGAACTGGTGGACGTCCCGAAGATAGAATAACGTTCCTCGGAGCCGAAAGCGCGAACGAGCTACATGAGAAGACCGCGGCTAGACTGGTATCAAAAAATGAGCGTTTAGAGATTGGATGCTCCAAGAAATCTTTGTCGGAACCGTTACCAATTGCGGACCGAGATTTTATTTCAGAGCGTATTATCGTCGTGGAGTGTTTAACAAAAGATGGTCAAACATGCTATCCAATCAGCATCCGCTCGGAGGAACAGCCTCATCTCGCAAATATTGGAGATGGACTAGAGCACACGAGAGGCATGTTCACCGAATGTCTCGCCATCATTCTCGAACCTGCCTTCAGCCTTATCAACAATACCGGTGAAACCATTCATCTTACCCAAGTCGACCCAAATAAAGAACGTGTATTCGATGAAAAAAAGGATGTCATTACTTTGCACTCTAAACGCGAGAATAAGCGTGGCGTTCCCTTAAGATGGTCTGATACGAATTTGCCAAGAGTATTATACGCTAAACGAGAACGGGATGAAGAATGGATGATGCCTTTTGTGCTCAAATCGACACACACTGGCGATACACTGCTTCCCATAAACAAAAGAGACGCTGATTCGTTAGAGGATGTGGATGACTTTTTACACGTCCACGTCGCGAAAACAGAGTTGACACGCGGTTCTTCTCGAGTGCACTTTTCTTCAAGAGTAGGAAATGTTGTTTTGGAAGAGCAGGCACTCGGATCGCCGCCGAGTAAAGAAGTGAAATTGAAGAAGAAAATGCAACTCGATCAGGAAGCGAGTAAAAGAGAGAAATCGATTTCTTCTGAGAAGAACAACATCGTCTCCAGAAAAGTTTTTCTCTCTATACCTGAGTTTGTCCTATCAACGATTGATTCTAACGTTGAAGAAATATTTGTGGTGACATTGAAGGGCATAGATTTAGAATACCATCAAGCGCTTGTTGGTGCGTCTGCTGCCTCAATCAGATTTGTATTACACTCACTGCAAATTGATGACATGAGTCCCTTGACGCAGTATCCAGTTTTGCTTCGTGTCATGCACGATGCAAAGGAACTTGTGGTACCACCAATGTTGAATTTTGTTGTGCGATCACATCTGGAAACAAACGGTAAAACGAGTGCATACGAAGAAATATTGATTAACTTTTCGAATGCACCAATACATATTGCAGCGTACGAACCTTCATTGTGGCGCGCTCTTGAATTTTATGATCATTTCGTTGATGGTTCAAAACAGAGCATAGTATCTCCAGCAGCGGAAGATAAAGCAAGTCAGCAAGCGGATCCTCAGATATTCATTGAAATGATGAAAATTTCGAAGTTAAGAATCGCAATATCATTTCGCGCCTCGGAACAAAAAAGGCCGAAACGTATTAGAAAGGTTTTCCCCGGCATTGTCACAGTTGTCAACTTGGATGAAGCTACGCTCGACCTACGTCCCATGCGTCTCGAAAAGCAATGCGCAAAGAAATCAACATTTCAGGATACTTTAACAAAAGCATACGTTAAACAAGTCAAATTGCAGATTATTCGACTGTTAACTGGCTTTGATGCGTTAGATTCCGTAGCTTTGGCATTAAATCGTGCTTCAATCGGTCTGTCAAAATTGTCCGGTGGGCGCACGCTAGACCTTTTTGGTGTTTCGCAAGAAGGTAAGAAGCCAACAATGCTCTCATCCGCACTTCGCGAAAAATTGTTCATCGGTTCAAAAGACATTCGCAATGATGCATTAGTGGATGAATCCACTAACTCAGCCGTAAAAACTGGCGCTGCGGTCGTTGGACTCATGGATGGAACTGAAACTTTAGCCAGAGGTGTTTTAAGTGGGGTCACCGGTGTCTTCATGCAACCGGTCAAAGGGGCGATGAAATCTGGTACCAAAGGATTCGTGAAAGGTTTTGGTAAAGGTTTGGTTGGTGCCGTGGCACAGCCAGTATCAGGTGCTGTTGGGATGATTAGTCATGTGGCTGCTGGAGCATCGGGGGGGGTCCGTGAGGCAAAAGAACTCGTAGGATTATCTCATGGTGCTCAATTCGCGAAAAGAATCAGACCGGCGAGAGCTCCTTCCGCTGATGGAATATTGCGGCCTTTCAGTAAAGAGCTACTGAATTGCGAAAAATTATGGAGAGCCATATCGGGCTCGAAAGCGAAGATCATATCTAGAAGGGCATTTGGTAACGAGCACTTTGCGTGGCAGATTAATGTTGGAAGGAACATGGACATATCTCAAATTCTAGGGGCTGATGAGAAAAACAAAAATTTACCTGCGAATGCGCATTTTACTCTCTTCTCTACGAATTATCGATTGATGCTCATGATGACGGACTCAAATTCAACGCGTTCGCTCGATAACAAAACAAGAAAGAACGTCACGTTGATTTGCTGGGACATTTCGTGGTGCAACATTGAAATGGCGTATATTAAAAGTGCTGAAGAAAATAAAAGGGTGGGTGACGCCCTTTGTATCAAACTGAAGCGTCCGAGTCTTTTAGAACGGCAGATAAAAAGCAAGGCTAAGAGGTTGAAGCGTGAGAAAAAGATGAGGCAAAAACGACCAGAAAGGTTTCTGTTCAGAGAAGATGATTTGACCAGATTAGTTCCTTTGGGTAAACAAACCGCAGGAGATGCGGATGTTGGAAGTTTCCACAGGTGGGTGTGTGACCAGATTTTACTTCACTCTCGAACGTTTGGAAAAGTGTATATCGTATCAAGAGGAAAGGACGGTCCAGACACCTCAAAAGAACGGCGCCGTTTGGATACGCTGAGTGAAGAAAGTTCTGAAAGCGAGAGCGATTTGGTTTTATTTTCCGATAGTGACAGCTTAAGCGCGCAACGAATTTTTCGAGATGGGGGTGATTTTACTTCCGAGAGCGAAGATCTTGATGGCGATTTTGATGAGGATGATTTTGACGAGGATTTAAAAGAAGATGGAGAAGAAAGTCAAAAACATGGTTTAGATTGGGAATTGGAAGAGGATAGAAATTTACTCAAATAAAGGTTGTTTTTTTGTCATCAGACAGATGGGTTATACTTGTACATTACTACTAGGTATTACTTTCTATTACTGCTAAATCGCGCTGATAGTAAAGCTATTGAGCAAGCGGTGGCCACTCCGAGCATTGCTATTTCTGCCGTCGTCCAATCAGAAAAATATTGCTTAATGCTGCTTGTCTCTGATGATGTGTTTGTTTCATTTTTACTTGTCGTCGTCTTCGTTGTCTTTTTTATTTTTGTTTTGTTACTCTTTGCGACGCTCACTAAATCTTGTCCCAACATTTCTTCGATGTCTCGAATGCCCGGGATGCTCTCTTCGCCGTCTTCGTCTTCGTCGAGCGTCTTTTCCTTCTCCATCGACGAAAGTTTCTTCCCTTTGACGGAAATCGCTAACTGCCCGCAAGCACCGGCAATATCTGATCCCATCTCTTGTCTCACCGTCGTCGTCATCCCGTAATCTTCCCTTAATATCGTGTTCATAGCCTGTATGTCCTCCATATCCGGCCTTTCGTGTCCAGCGACAACATCCGTGGGATTATACGGAATAAAATTCAGAACAACCTTCTTCCCTCCCAACAACTCCCCGAGCAACCTAGCGCACTCTTTCGTATCGTTAATACCTTTCAAAACGCAGTATTCCACCAGCATAGAATTCTTCTCGCTCTTTGCCAAGTAATCGTCCAAGCATCGCATCAACTCGTCCAAAGGATAGGCTGTCGCCGTCGGGACGATTTTTTTCCGAATTTCTTGCGTCGGCGCGTGCAAACTCAGTGCCATCGACACCGTCGGACAATCTTCACTAAACCTGTAAATGTTTGGAATCACCCCAACTGTACTCACGCAAATCTTCGGACACGGAATGTTGAATCCCATCTGATTTTCGTTTTGCGACACGCACCGAATCGCGTCGACGACGGCGTCGTAATTGTTCAGAGGTTCCCCCATCCCCATGAACACGATATTCCTCACCCTCGGTTCGATCCTTCTCGCGTGAGCGACTTGTTCCACAATCTCCCCCGTCGTTAAATTCCCGAGCTCCCCCATCGTTCCGGTCGCGCAAAAAGTGCATCCCATCTTACATCCAACCTGGCTCGATATGCACAACGTCGCTCCCATGCCCTTCTTCCCTTCCGCTCGCCTCCCCTTTAAGTGCCGAATAATCACCGCTTCCACTCTGTGCCCGTCTTGCAGCTCCACGATTAACTTTGTCGTCGAGCCATCTCCGGACGTTTCTTCCACCGCGATCCGCGTCGTCAGTAAACAAAACCGCTCCGGCGCTCGATTGCGAACCCAAAGTGGAATCTCCTCGCACCGGTGCAAATCGAGTTCTACGCGACCGCGGCGCCTTTTTACAGCGGCGCGGTCTTCGCCTTCTGAAAGTCCACCACCTTCGCAAACGAGCCTCTGCGCTTCCTTGAGCATCACCTGGTAAAACCGCTCCGCTTTTTTCCGCTCTCTCTCTTTGATCAAGACGCTCCTCCTCCCGCGCGATGTCGATGTCGTCTTCGTTTTCTCCTCGCCGTCGTTTTCTTTCTCCGAGTCGTTGTCGTCGTCGACGACAACATCGTCTCTTCCTCCTCCTCCTCCTCCTCCGTGGGCACCGCCGTCAAAACCGTCTCTGTCTTCCAAAAACGAAGAAGAATCATCACCATCATCGTCCTGTCCTCTCCCCGCGCCGTGCGGGCCTCGAAGAAGAAACTCTAAAACTTTCTCGCGGTCAAACACGGAGAACTTTTGTTCGTCGTCTTCTTCGTTTCCTCCTCCGTCGTTTCTTCCCCCCGTTGTTGGTCTTCCTCGTCGCGGTCGCATTTTGTGCGTCCCACTGCGGCCGCAGAATTGGAAAAAAAATTTTTGCTGGGAGAGGAATTTGAAAAACCCTAAACAAAAAAATGGTACACGAAAGGTCGGCGCTCCGCAGTGAAAGCTACTCGAGTGGCGGGTTCAACAACCACCGGATAAAAAGAGACTTTGAGAATTGCCTCTCTCTCTCTCTCTCTCTCGGTTCAATTTCGTCTTCTTCTTCCTCTTCGGATAGAGAGAGAGAAAGAGCGAGAGAGTCACATTCTTGCGCGGTTTTTGGCAAATTTCCCTTCGCGTCTTTTGGGAAAAGTTTCACCGGATACGGATAACGACCTTTGAGAAAAACGCGCGCGCGCAACGGGGAGTGGGGGTTAGAGGACGAGAGATTGAACCGCGCGGGTTTATATACAAACTCGCGCGGAAGAAGAAAACAAAAATGGGGTCCGTCCGCGCGTTGAAGAGCATGGGCAACGACCGCGTGGAAGAGACGACGTTCGAGCAAGCGTGCGACGCGTGGTGGGCGTCGCACGGAGAGCAAATGCGAGAGGGAGAAGAAGAAGAAGAAGAAGGCACGTTATTAGACGACGGTTCCGAGAATAGCGACGCTCAATCCGCCACCGCTGCTACCGGTGTCATCTTCGAATGGACGAATGATGAACGGTACGCCACCGGCATCGATGTGGAGGAGACGTCTTTGAACGCGACCGAAAGCGAAAGCGGAGGAGGCGTCGTGAAGAGATATTGTCCGTGCGAACTGAACACGTGGAAAGGTTTTAGCGATGATACGCAGAAAAAATGGGAGTGCGCGGTGAGCGATCGCGAGAAGAACGCGTCACCTTTTGAGACATCGGTGATGTTGACCGTGACGATGATTATAATGTGTTGCGTTTTGACGTTTCGTCTGTGGCGGAAAAAATGGCAGAGTAGGAGACGGGAACTCCAGGAGCAGGAGGACTTGGAAGCGACGGTGCGATCGGAGAACGAGATTAAGTTTAGGACGCAAGATGAGATGTACGAGCATTGGAGATCGTGCGTTCAACCGGACGGGACAAAAGTTATCTGCGTGGAAATTGAGCCCGGGAGAAAGAAGAAATTCAAGGACGACGACGATTTAGTGATACCGCTCGATGCAAACGGAAACGTCGTCATCGCGGTTGTTGATAGCGAAAATAGCAGTAGTTTTAGTGTGCTTCCGCCTTTAGTGCCTCCCGTCGTTCGTGCGAGACCGACGACTGTACTGCAACATCATCTCTCGGGCGATGGCGAAGGAGGAGAAGCAGAGGAGGGAAGACCTGGTTACGACGTCGAAGCGGCAACAGGCACCGCTGCGTTTCCCGAGTTACAGAACCACGGACCAGAACATACCGTAGGCCGAAGGAGAAGAAGACGTAATTCTTCTTCCGTAGATTGTGCCATCCCTGCGGCTTGTGACTTTTCAGATTTAGTGTACGAAGAAATTGAGCACGATGAGCAGGCCAATCCAAACGATGAGACGTGAAAATAAAGATTTTTAAAAGTTGACATATTTTTACACGCATTGTAATTACAAGAATAAAAGTAGCATTTTTAGTTAGCAACAGCATCAAAAGAAGCACTATAATTCGAGCTCACACGCACGAGCTTGCCGGACCGGTGATGGCATTTGTGCATGAAAATTTAGCCTGGAAAGCAGTCGCACCTTCAAACATAAAAGGTTGCGCTGTTGTCGCCGCAAGTCCAGTCCACGAGGAAATGTCTTGGTTAAATGCGGTGTTATAACGAAACATAGCATTCATAGCCGTTACTGAAGACGTGTCCCATCCAGAAATATCTCTGTTGAAAGCAGAACTTTTAAACGTCGCCCACATGTTTGTAACTCCCGACGTGTTCCAAATCCCGATGTCTCGTTGGAACGACGTGGTAGACTCAAACATAGCTTGCATACTCTTTAATCCAGACGTGTCCCATTTCGTAATGTCAGCGTTGAAACTAGTTTTACTATGAAAACCTCGAGGACCATTAAGCCATCCACTCATATCTGTCACTTGGCTCACGTCCCAATCAGGCATTGCGCCGTACGTGCTGTATTTGTCCCACGTCGTGCACAACCCATACACCGGATCGATCGCTAAACATTCCGACACGAACGAGTGCCAACTCGCACTTGGGATAGGAGTAAGCGCTGGCGCTGGCGGCGGCGACGGTGGCGGTAAAGGTGGCGGCGACGGTGGCGACGGCGGTGGCGACGGTGGCTGAAAGAAATTGTCCACTTTCGCTTTGAGCGCGTCGTACTGCGCGCGAAGGTCTGCGTTTTCCGCTTTGAGATCCGCGTTCTCCTGCGATGCCTGCGTCGTCAAGCTCTCCACCGTTGCAAATATGCTCTCCAATCTCTCGCCAACCTCGACTTGGTTTCCATCCTTTCCGACGTACAGTTTGTCCATGCACTGCACGTCCTCCCAAAACTGCCAGCTCGCGCTCGTTTGCACTCGGTGCGTGTTGATGTGCAGCACTTTGCCCGCTTCCGGACCCGCGCTGTTGTGCCGAACGACGAACGCGCTGTCCGCGTATTCGACTCGATTCGCGCCTCTCTGTATGCCGCTCAGACCGCTGACCACCTCGGCGGCCGCCGCCGCCGCCACCGCCACAAAGGCTCGCGCCTGCAAAACGAAGAAGAAGACGACGACGACGAAGAAGAAGAAGAATCGCGTCTTTTCCCCGGTCGTCGTTTTCGTCCAACGTTCCGCTTTTGTTGACATCTCTCTTTTTTTTTAAAAAGGGGAAGAACGTCCACTCTTTCACACCACCAATACCACCACCACCACCAGACGACGACGACGACGACAAAGACGAGATCTTCCCTGCCTTTTCGCTCGAGCGTGTTTAGATGAAAGAAGAGAGAGCTTCTCTGTGGATGGAGGAATTCTTTTTTTTTTTTTCTCTCACGCGTTCTGGCAGGTTTTTTTGCATATATTGCAAAAAAAGGAGAGGGGACTTTTGGGAGAGTTTTTTGTGTATTTGTGAGCACCCTTTAATTACTTACTTTACTATATCTATTCTATCAGCGACGATGACGACGACAGAGAAGTATCTGCGTCTCTACGGCGTCCCAGAATTCTTTTTCAGCCGCTTTGGTTTCTGGAGAGGAGGAGGAGGCGAAAGAGGACGGAGCCGACCCGGCGGCGGGGTATTCTCTGGAAGCGATGACTTCGAATCTGCTATCCTTTCGGTAGGCTACTTCTTCCAAGGAGACTTTCATCAGC
>Ga0255762_10001973_pt1 | contig 17134 bp, 12 predicted proteins | sample 101ome_16_FD_179962 | JGI IMG/M metagenome (GOLD analysis project Ga0255762, IMG submission 179962) | Coastal salt marsh microbial communities from the Groves Creek Marsh, Skidaway Island, Georgia - 101401AT metaG (version 2) | ecosystem: Environmental > Aquatic > Marine > Intertidal zone >...
TTTCAGCTCGTCGCGAGTCATTGGGCCAGTGGTATCCTGTGAGCCCACAGTTGTCATGCGAGGTTCGCAATATGTACCAGCGCGAACGCCTTCAACACCGCATGCTTTACCGACCATTTTCTGAGCCAGTGTGTAGCCTTTGTTTGATTCAACAGGCGCTTTTGGTGTTCTAAAGAAGTCAGCTGTTCCAAATCCGAGCGCATCGCGTGCACGTGTTGTCAGGCCGCGACCAACGATCAGTGGAATTCGGCCACCGGCGCGAACTTCATCGAGGATGACTTCACTCTTTAATGCAAATTCTGCAATCGTTGCACCTTGCTCGTTTGTGATAACGCCTTCATACGGTTTAACGATGATGACATCACCTGTATTCATCTTGGTGACGTCGCATTCGATTGGTAGGGCGCCAGCATCTTCCATCGTGTTAAAGAAGATCGGAGCAATTTTTCCGCCAATACACACACCGCCATAGCGTTTGTTTGGTACGAATGGGATGTCGTCACCCATGTGCCAAAGAACTGAGTTGGTTGCCGATTTACGTGAAGAACCAGTTCCAACAACATCGCCAACATAGGCGAGTGGGTTACCTTTTTTCTTCAACTCTTCGATTGTTTCCAGTGGCTTATCCATGCGCGCCTTGAGCATTGCTTGCGCGTGCAGCGGGATGTCTGGACGACTCCAAGCGTCAACTGCTGGCGATAAGTCATCGGTGTTTGTTTCACCAGGAACCTTATAGACAGTAACTTTGATTTCAGCAGGGATTTCAGGCTTATTCAAAAACCATTCTGCATTTGCCCATGATTCCATGACTTCTTGAGCCTGTGGATTACCTGCTTGACGTTTTTCTTCCACATCGTGGAACGCATCAAACATTAAGAGAGTGCTTTTGAGTGCTTCTGCGGATGTTTTTCCGACGTCAGCATCGTCAAGTAATTCAACCAACGGTGGAATGTTATAACCACCGAGCATGGTTCCGAGTAGGCGTGTCGCCTCGACACGAGAAACCAGACTGCATGCAGTGTTGCCTTTTGCAACATCAGTTAGAAAAGCAGCCTTGACGTAAGCGGCCTCATCGACACCCGCAGGAACGCGGTTTGTTAATAAATCCAGTAGAAATGCGTCTTCGCCAGCGGGTGGGTTTTTCAGAAGTTCTACGAGTCCAGCAACTTGGTCAGCGCTGAGTGGTTTAGGCACGATACCTTCAGCGGCACGTTCCTCGACATGTTTGCGGTATTCTTCAAGCACAATCATCGTCCTTGTTTAGGTTGAATTGAGCGCGGTGGGTGGATCCTTTTGGGAACCGGATCACGGCGCGCCAGGGAGCAAGAGTCTATCAAAAAAATTGAGAAGTCTGCGTCCATACTTGGTCGCAGACTTCTCTTTTTTTCAGTTTTCGATTGGGAAGGCTGGAAGTGTGGCCTTCGTCATCTGGCGGAGGCAACGAATCACCTGACAACTGTAGCCATATTCGTTGTCATACCAAACATACACAACACAGCTGTTGTTCCCAGTCGCGATGGTCGCAAGACCGTCAACGATACCTGCAGCACGCGATCCGACGAAATCCGAACTGACGGCTTCGGGCGAGTTTGAGTAGTCGATTTGCTTCTGCAATTTCGAGTGAACGGCAACATGACGCAGGTAGTCGTTCAGCTCATCTTTTTCGACCGGTTTATCCAGATTGAGTTTTAAAATTGCCATTGAAACGTTTGGTGTCGGAACTCGAATCGCATTACCAGTGAGCTTGCCTTTCAACTGCGGTAGCGCCTTAGCAACCGCTTTGGCGGCACCTGTTTCTGTGATCACCATATTTAAAGCAGCTGCACGGCCTCGGCGGTCACCTGAATGGAAGTTATCAATTAAGTTCTGGTCGTTGGTGTAACTGTGTACAGTCTCAACGTGTCCATTTTGAACTCCATATTTCTCGTCAATGGCAGCCAAAACAGGGGTGATTGCATTGGTTGTGCAACTTGCTGCAGAAATGATTGTGTCTGCATCTGTAATCTCATCGTTATTGACGCCATGCACAATATTTTTCAGATCACCCTTACCAGGTGCTGTCAGTAGTACGCGGCTTGCACCTTTTGATTGCAGGTGTTGTGACAAGCCTTCGCGGTCACGCCATTTACCGGTGTTATCGACGACGAGTGCGTTGTCGATACCGTATGCGGTGTAATCCACTTCGGATGGGCTTGATGCGTAAATCACCTGAATACGTTGTCCATTGGCGATAATTGCATTGCTATCGTGATCTACAGTGATCGTACCGTCAAATGAGCCATGAACTGAGTCGCGGCGCAATAAGCTCGCACGCTTCATCAGGTCGTTGTCACCATTTTTGCGGATGACGATTGCGCGCAGGCGAATCGCCTCTTTTGAGCCGGATTTAGCGATCAGTTCGCGAGCAAGCAGACGACCGATTCGGCCAAAGCCATACAGCACGATATCGGTTTTCTTATTCCCCGCAGGTGCTTCTCCAGTTGCTCCTTTCAATTCGTCTGAGACGTAGTCGCTGAGGCTTCGGCCTGCGCCAAGACGGCGGAAGTTTACAGCCAATTTTCCAATGTCGACGTGGCATGGGTTAAGGTCGAGTTTGGCAACTTCGAGTAGGACGTCACGTGCCTCTTCTGCAGACAATTCTTCGTTTTCAACTTGGCGTGCAAATCGACAGCACTTGATGATGTTGATGACGGTGCGGTTGTTCAGCAATCGTCCGAAGATTGATGTCTCAATCGCTTTTTCACGGAAAAGACGGCCAATGATCGGCATCATTTCCTCGGCCGCGGCGATTTTGCTGTTCCAGTCCTCCATGGACTCGTTGAGAAGATCCAGTGACATGGTGTGTCCTCCTTAAAATCTTTGTGGGTGATTGTGAGGGTTTGATGCGTCTAAAATCAACTAATTTGAAAATAACGTTTTAAAAATGACCAATAATTTAAAAACGGTCATAATTTAATTTTTCGCAGTGCACGATTGTTTTTTGATTCAAAGTCCTAACACTTAACTACAAATAGAATTAAGAGACCGATCTTGAGTATGCAAACGCGAGTGCCCACCCCGTGTGTTGGGCTTTGTTCGACAACCTATGGCGATTCAGTATGTCGTGGATGCAAGCGATTTGCGCATGAGATCGTTGATTGGAATCGGTATGACGATGCGCAGAAAGCTGCCGTTCTGACCCGACTGACACAATTGATGTCGGGAGTTGTGAGTCGGTATGTGTTGGTAACTGATGCCGATCGATTAAAAGCGTCGCTCGACAGTCATGGGCTTCGGTATCGAAAAGATCAGCCGCCAGAATGTTGGGCATATGATTTATTCAGGCAGACTCGTGGCCAGTTTGCACGGTTGGCGGACCTTGGGCTAGCGAAACTTCCAGAAGCCGAATCAATGTCGTACCGAGAGATTTGGGATGTGATGAATTCTGAGTATCTTCTGGTCTCTGAGGGTCACTATGAGCGTTATTTTAGACAACCACTTGCCTTCGACTAATCCTTAAAGCCTTCGTTCGCTGAGTGCGGTATTCTATCGCGCCACAGGAGGTCCATGTGCACTACCCAACTATCGAATCAACACTCGGCAACACGCCACTTGTCCGACTGCAGCGCCTTAACGAAGGACTCGCGCCAGATGTCACCGTCCTTTGTAAAATGGAAGGCAATAATCCTGCTGGATCAGTGAAAGATCGACCTGCGTTTTACATGATCCAAGGCGCCCAATCGCGGGGAGAAATCCAGCCTGGTGATCGGTTAATTGAAGCAACCAGCGGTAATACGGGGATCGCACTTGCGATGGTCGGCGCCATTCTTGGATACCGCATGACCTTGATTATGCCGGATAACCTCTCTGATGAACGAAAGCGTGCCATGACCGCCTATGGAGCAGAGCTCATTCTCGTGTCAGAAAAAGAGGGTATGGAAGGTGCGCGTGATCTTGCGCTTGAGATGGAGAAAGAAGGCCAAGGCCGCGTTCTGAATCAATTTGCGAACCCAGATTGCCCACGGGCACATTATGAGACCACAGGGCCTGAAATTTGGAAGGATACCAACGGTGCTGTCACCCACTTTGTCAGTGCGATGGGAACGACAGGAACCATCATGGGTGTCTCCCAGTATCTAAAAGAACAAAACCCTGATGTCACGATTGTCGGTCTGCAACCCAGTGACGGTTCTAAAATTGCGGGGATTCGTCGTTGGCCGATTGAGTATCGTCCAGAGATCTTCGATCCATCGCGTGTTGATGTCACCTTGGATATTGATCAGCACGAGGCTGAAGAGATGGCGAGACAGTTGGCGGTCAAAGAAGGAATTTTTTGTGGTGTCAGCGCTGGGGGTGCAGTGTCTGGCGCGTTGCGTGTTGCCCGCGAGCTCACGAGTGGCGTTGTGGTTTGTATTATTTGCGATCGTGGCGACCGCTATCTGTCGACGGATCTATTTCCACGATGAATCAACGCACACGAAAACGCGCTCCTCGTCGTAAACAAATCCCTGATTTCCCAATTCGTATCGAGAAACTATCGCATGAAGGTCGTGGGTTAGTTCATTGGGGCGAGCGGATGCTGTTTGTTGATGGGGCGTTACCAGGTGAGCTCGTCACTGTGCGAGTGACTGGAAAGTCGTCACGGACTGCCGAGGGAATCGCTAAAGAGATTTTGGTTTCGTCGCCCGAACGTGGTCAGCCGGAATGTCCGCATGCTGAGGTCTGTGGTGGATGTTCGTTGCAACACATCCCGCATGCAGCACAGCTTGCTCACAAAGTGAAAACGCTCGAAGAGTTGATGGTACGTGAAGGTGTCTCACTCGAAAAAGTCGAGAGGTTACCAACGCTTCAAGGGCCCACGCTTGGGTATCGCCGGCGCGCACGTTTAGGTGTGCGATGGGTGCATGCGAAAGGTCGGGTATTGATTGGTTTTCGTGAGCGAGGCTCGAATTTTATTGCTGATATTGATGGATGCCCCGTGTTAGACCAGCGTATCGGTCAATCACTTGGCACTTTAGAAGCAACGATTGCCTCACTCTCGCAACCTGATCGCATCCCTCAGGTGGAAGTGGCCGCAGGCGATGACACCTTGGCAATCGTGGTTCGACACCTCGAAACGCTGACAGAAGCTGATCGAGACATCCTCACCACGCTTGCGAAGCAGACAGGTTGGCATGTGTACTTGCAGCCGAAAGGACCGGATACAATTACCCGGCTATGGCCGTCTGAGGGTCCCGAACGGTTAACCTATCGTATCGGTGAATTCGGTCTTGAGTATCAATTTGCGGTGACAGATTTCACGCAGATTAACGCAGCGATCAACCGCGCAATGATGATCCAAGCGATCAATCTGCTTGATTTGCAGGGCACTGAGCGAGTGCTCGATTTGTTCTGTGGGCTCGGTAATTTCACACTCGCCGCTGCCACGCGTTGCGCGTCAGTCGTCGGTGTCGAAGTGTCCAGTACGATGGTCGAGCGAGTGTCGCAAAATGCTCGTCATAATTCTCTGGATAATGTCCAAGCGGTTGCATTTGATTTAACACAGTCAATTGCAGAGCAACCTTTTGCCAAGGAATCATGGGATACCTTGATTGTTGATCCTCCACGCTCGGGAGCCAAAGAAGTGCTTGAAGAGTTACCTCTGAAAAACATTGCGCGCGTGTTGTATGTGTCATGCAACCCAGCAACGCTAGCGCGAGATGCGAAGATACTGATTGATCGAGGCTTCTCAATGACTCACCTCGGCATCATGGATATGTTTCCACATACCGCCCACGTGGAATCAATGGCGCTATTTGCGAAGCGAGGGACGGGTGGTTAAAGCCCGCGAACTGCATCCGATTCAGCTTGATTCAGATTTATCTCTGGAGAATTGGGCTGAGCGGTTTGCGCGCGAAGCGCACATCGAATCGTCAGCAAAGCTTCAAAAAGCCATCGAGCTCATTGAAGAGCTTGAATCCACAGATGCGACAGCCAAAGACTGGAAAGGGCCTGATGCGCACCGCTTTGGTCTTGAGATGGCAGATATTTTATCGACCATGCCGATTGACGAAGATGCCCTGATTGCTGCGTTGTTATATCGCTCGGTACGCGTTGAACGGCTTCATTTGCGCGATGTACGTGAGAACTTTGGGAAGACCGTTGCAAAGCTGATTGAAGGTGTTCAGCAAATGGCGATCATCAGTCAGACGCGCCAGGATGCACCGAAACAATTTTTGGGAGCTGCTGAAAATCAGGCGGATGCAGTTCGTAGGATGCTGGTTGCGGTCATCGATGATGTCCGGGTAGCGCTCATTAAACTCGCCGAACGAACAGCCGCAATTCGCGCAGTGAAATCAGCCGATAAAGCGCGTCGAATCAAAGTGGCGCGCGAAGTGTCTGAAGTGTATGCACCGCTTGCGCATCGCCTCGGTATTGGCCATCTCAAATGGGAGTTGGAAGACCTCTCTTTCCGATATCTCGAGGAAGATGCCTATAAGCAGATCGCTAAGGCGCTTGCTGAACGTCGTGAAGATCGAGAGCGATACATTCAGGAATTAGTGGATTCGATTTCAGAGACGCTCACATCGCAACATATTCGGGCAGATCTCACATGGCGTGCCAAACACATTTTCTCGATTTGGAGAAAGATGCAACGCAAGCAGGTCGATTTCTCGCAAATTTATGACGTTCGAGCCATCCGTATTCTGGTCGACTCGGTGCGCGACTGTTACGCAGCGCTCGGTCTGGTGCATGGTTCGTATAAGAGTATTCCACATGAATTTGATGATTACATTGCATCACCGAAGCCCAACGGTTATCGGTCACTGCACACTGCAGTCATTGGTCCGCAAGGCAAAGTCGTTGAAGTACAGATCCGGACACAACAAATGCACGATGAAGCGGAATACGGTGTTTGCGCGCATTACAAATACAAGGGTACTGACACTGAAATCAGCGGTGAGGCGTATGAAGAGAAGATTGCCTGGTTAAGACAGGTTCTCGATTGGCATGATGAAGTCGGAGACTTGAGAGAACTGTCTGACGCGCTTCGTCAGGACGTGCTCGAAGATCGTATCTATGTCTTCACGAGGGACGGACATGTGGTTGACCTTCCTTCAGGTTCGACTCCGCTCGATTTTGCCTACAAGGTGCACACTGAGATCGGGCACTCTTGCCGTGGCGCGAAAGTGAATCGGAAGATTGTTCCCTTGACGTATCGACTGAAAGTGGGCGATCAGGTTGATATTTTGCGGCAAAGCGAAGCGAGGCCGAGCCGTGATTGGTTGAACCAAAGTCTCGGGTATTTGAAAACTTCGCGTGCGCGAGCAAAAGTTCAGGCATGGTTTAAACAACTCGATCGCGATCAAAATATCTCCGCAGGCAAGCAGCTCATTGACTCCGAAGTGAAACGACTCGCGCTTGGTTCGTTTGATTTACAGGCAGTCTCTGAAGCGCTCAATCTGCAATCAAGTGAAGACCTCTACGCAGCGGTTGGTGCGGGTGATGTGAGAGTGTCGCAAGTGGTTGGTGCCTTGAGTCGCCTTTCCGGCACGACTCAACGAGAACTCGATCTCGAACCGCGACAGGCATCGCCTCAAGAGCGAACGGATGGCATTCAGATCCGCGGCGTCGGTAAGTTGTTGACTCAAATAGCGACCTGTTGCCATCCAGTCCCTGGTGACACGATCGTTGGCTACATTACCAAGAATCGGGGTGTGAGTATTCATCGTGATGACTGCGCCAACCTTTTAAGCCTCGAAGATGAATCACCGGAACGGATCATTGAGGTGTCTTGGGGTGAGACACAAGTTGAAACCTATCCTGTGGATATCGAGATCAGCGCTTATGACCGCCAGGGTCTGTTGCGAGACGTGACTTCAGTATTGGCTAATGAACGAGTGAACGTGACTGGTATGCAAACGATGACTGACTCCTCAGCCAATACCGCTCGACTTCAATTGTCGATCGAAGTAGATGGCTTGTCTCAATTGTCACATGTACTCGACCGAGTCCAGCGGATTCATAACGTGATTTCGGCGAAGCGGATTCGGGCAGCATGAGTTATCAACTATCTGATCTAGTTCAGCTAATGGCATGTTTGCGCGATCCTGAACATGGTTGCCCCTGGGATCGTAGTCAGACCTATCAGAGCATCGTTCCGTTCACGCTCGAAGAAGCCTATGAGGTTTCTGATGTCATCGAGCGCGGTGCATTGAATGAGTTGCGTGGAGAACTTGGAGATCTTTTATTCCAGGTCATTTTCTATTCGCGTCTTGCGGAAGAGGATGGCCGTTTTACTCTGAATGATGTCATCGACGCGATCGTGTCTAAATTACTCGCGAGACACCCGCATGTGTTTCCTGATGGCACATTTGAGAGCTTCGGCGAGAGTTCGGGTGCTTCGGTTCAGGCGATCAAACAGACTTGGGAAGCAAAAAAAGCTGAAGAGCGTGCAAACCGCGGACAGCTCGACTTGTTCGATGACGTACCCCTCGGGTTGCCGGCGTTGTCTCGTGCACAAAAAATTCAAAAGCGTGCCGTGCGTGTTGGCTTTGATTGGCCATCGATTGATGGTGTCTTTGATAAAGTCCATGAGGAACTCGATGAGCTACATGCTGCTCGAGCAGATGAGAATATCGACGCCATCCATGAGGAATATGGTGACTTGCTCTTTACAATGGTGAGCTTAGCAAGGCATCTTGGTATTGATAGTGAGCAAGCGCTTCGACTTGCAACTCAAAAATTTGAATCCCGGATCGGCGAAGTCGTACGACTTGCCAAACGACAAGGGATCGACTTAACGATCGCAACCGACAACGAAAAAAATGGACTATGGGATCAAGCGAAAAACGCTTGAACCTTGCACTATCCACAGGATTGGAAAGAATGGAATTGCATCCGTCGTTACGCGATAACGTGCGCCTTTTGGGCGAGCAACTCGGTCAAATCATGGTCTCTGACCAAGGATCTCCCTTTCTCGAACGCATTGAACGTCTTCGAGGTCTCTCTAAATCAGTTCATCAAGGTGATGATGGAGCACGCGGTCGTCTCATCGATGAAGTGCGTGAGTTGAATGATGACGAGTTGGTTTCTGTTGCTCGCGCATTTACCCAGTTTTTGAATCTTGCCAATATCGCAGAACAACACCATCGCGTTCGCAAGACACGCGGTGACTTTGAAGACAGCGATCCTTATCTTGATGAATCAGCACTTCCTGATTTGTTTCATTCGATCGTAACGACGAACAGTCCCGAGACGATCGTCGAGACGCTGTCTGAAATGCAGATTGATCTGGTGTTAACTGCACATCCGACCGAATCGATGCGGCGTACGTTGATTCAGAAGTACGAAAAAATCGCTGAATGTTTGTCTGAGTTTGATGGTGGGGTGTTGTCACCTCGACGAGACGCACACATTAAGCGACGACTGAAGCGCCTCATTAGTGAGTGCTGGCACACCAACGATATGCGTGCCACTCGGCCATCACCCATTGATGAAGCCAAGTGGGGCTTCGCGATGATTGAAAACTCACTGTGGCTCGCGGTACCTGATTTCCTGCGGGAACTGAGTACGCAAGTCGCACAAGTCACCGGCGAGGAACTTCCGCCATGGGTTGCACCAGTCCGCTTATGTTCGTGGATGGGTGGAGACCGTGATGGAAACCCAAATGTCACTCATGAAGTCACCAGAGAAGTTCTTCTGCTCGCACGGTGGGCTGCAGCAGATCTCTATTACCGAGATCTGACAGGATTGATTCAAGATCTCTCGATGTCTGAAGCAACTGATGATCTTCGAGCGATAGCTGGTGTTGACGAAGTTGAACCATATCGACGGCTTCTCAAAGATTTACGAGAAGAAATCAGTGTTTTAAGACTGGAGTTGGAGGCGACGCTTCGAGGCGAGGTTGTTGACCAATACAGTCGCATTCGTGAAACCGCTGATCTATTCGATCCGATGCTTGTGATGTGGGAATCGTTGCATGCATGCGGTATGGGTGAAATTGCGGATGGTTATTTGCTCGATACCTTAAGGCGAATTGCAACGTTTGGGATCGATTTGGTTACTTTGGACATTCGCCAGGAATCGGGTCGACACGCCGAGGCGATTGCTGAAATCGCTGATGCCCTGGAGTTGGGTGATTATCTGGCTTGGGATGAAGCGAAACGGTGTGATTTTTTAAAGCATGAATTGGCAAATCCAAGACCTCTGATTCCTTATGACTTTGAGCCGTCCGATGATGTAGCAGAAGTGCTCAATACTTGTGCGGTGATTGCAGATGCGGATCCAGCAAGCCTTGGAAGCTATGTGATCTCAATGGCTCGCCAACCCTCTGACGTGCTTGCCGTTATGTTGCTAAAGAAAGCCTGTGGTGTAGGTCAGCCACTACCTGTCGTACCACTCTTTGAGACGCTTGATGACTTAGAGCGCGCTCCTACTGTGATGACAGCATTACTCTCCGATCCAAGCTATGTCGAGGCGATCGACGGTGTTCAGCACGTGATGATTGGGTATTCAGATTCGTCTAAGGATGCTGGCACACTGGCTGCGGCATGGGCGCAATATCGCGCTCAAGACGAGCTGTCGAGAATTGCGCGACAACATGGTGTCAAATTGGTGTTATTTCATGGCCGCGGTGGAACTGCTGGGCGGGGTGGTGGACCTGCACATCGTGCGATTCTGGCACAGCCGCCGGGGTCAGTGGACAACGCGATTCGTGTGACTGAGCAAGGCGAAATGATTCGGTGGAAGTTTGGTTTGCCTGATATCGCTGTGCAGACCCTGACTGCCTATGTTCAATCAGTCATGCAAGCAACATTGAACCCTGGAAATGCTCCACGCCCAGAGTATGTCCAAGCGATGCATTCCTTGGCTTCTAACTCTGTGAAATCATATCGGGCTCTCGTCAAAGATCATCCCGATTTTGTGGAGTATTTTCGTCAAGTGACTCCTGAAGGGGCGCTGGGTAAATTACCCTTGGGTTCGCGGCCGGCGAAGCGAAAAGTAGACGGTGGTATCGAGAGTTTGCGCGCGATTCCGTGGATTTTTGCATGGATGCAGATTCGCTTGATGCTGCCGGCGTGGCTTGGTTCTGATGAAGCCTTGGCAGATGCGATGCGTGATGGACGGGCCGACATATTGCGTGAAATGTACGCTGAATGGCCTTTTTTTCAGGTCTATATCGATATGCTCGAAATGGTATTAGCCAAATCGGATCCAGATATTGCTGCGCATTATGAGAGTGTTCTTTCAGGCGGAGAGCATGCACTTGGGCATTTGACGCGTCAGCGTTTGAGCTCGGTGATTCAGACTATTTCCGAGATCAAACAAGTCGATGATTTGTTAGAGCGTGAGCCTGCAATTGCGCGTTCTTTGGCCGTTCGTCATCCATATATGGAGCCTTTGCATATTCTGCAAGCTGAATTGCTGCGCCGCGATCGAGAAAATCCGGGGCAGCCGTTTGTTGAGCGAGCTTTGATGGCGTCTGTTGCTGGGATTGCTGCTGGAATGCGAAATACAGGCTAGTTGCACCATTAGATAACTTGCACAAACACTAGAAATCCGGATAGGGTTTCCGATTATTTCAATAAGGAGTGCGATGGCACATGCGAGTCATTCTGTTAGGCGCGCCTGGCGCAGGTAAGGGAACGCAGGCTCAATACATTTGTAAAGAGTTTGGTATTCCTCAGATTTCTACTGGTGATATGTTGCGAGCAGCAGTCAAAGCTGAGACCCCCCTTGGGCTTGCCGCAAAAGAAGTGATGGATGCGGGTCGATTGGTGTCAGATGACATCATTATTGGGCTTGTGAAAGAGCGATTGGAGCAGCCAGATTGCGCGAATGGGTGTTTGTTTGATGGTTTCCCACGCACCATTCCACAGGCCGAAGCACTGCGTGATTCAGGCGTGAATATTGATCATGTTGTCGAAGTAGCGGTCGATGATGAAGAAATCATTGAGCGGATGGCGGGTCGTCGTGTGCACTTAGCATCAGGTCGCACCTACCACATCATCTACAACCCACCGAAGAAAGACGGATTTGATGATGAAACAGGTGATCCGTTGATTCAGCGTAATGATGACCAAGAATCAGTCGTTCGCGATCGCTTGTCGGTTTACCACGAGCAAACAGAACCGCTGATTCACTTTTACTCTTCATGGGCGAAAACAGATCCCACAGGCGCTCCGACCATGAACCGTGTTCAGGGTGTTGGTCAGGTTGAAGAAATTCGAGACGAAATTTTCAAAGTGCTCAAAGGTGAGTAATCGATGAGCCGAAAGCCTCGGCTTATTCTTTCAAGACAGGCGTTGGCGGCAAACTACCAACGCCTGTCGTCGTTTTCAGGTCAGGCAGAATGCGCTGCGTCAATCAAAGCCAATGCCTACGGAGTCGGTATTGATTTTGTTGCGCCTGTTCTATGGGAGGCCGGGTGTCGCACATTTTTTGTGGCCTATCTCGAAGAAGCGCTCGCTCTCAAATCGCTCTTGCCTGATGCAATCATCTACGTTTTTCATGGATTTAAAGCCTCTGAGATCACGACTGCCAGAGCGTCTGCTATTCGGCCGGTGCTGAATACGCTGGAAGAAATACGTCTTCCTGGCATTGCAGAGTTAAGACCCGCGGTCCACGTGGATACTGGCATGCGTCGATTGGGCATTCCCCAATATCAACATGATCGGCTTCTTGAAGAGATTTCAACGTGTCAGCCATCACTCTTAATGAGTCATCTGGCATCAGCAGATGAGCCTTTGCGACCAGACAGCGAGCAACAGCGGCATGTATTCGAGTCGGTTCGTTCGAGTCTCGGAGTACTCTGCCCACCAAGTTCACTGGCAAATACGGCCGGTATATTACTTGGCGATCCGTATCACTATGATCTCGTCAGGCCAGGCATTGGACTCTATGGAGGCTCTCCAGATCCGAACGACCCCAAAGGGTTTGAGGCGGTGGTTACTTGGCAGGCTCAAGTGATCGAGTTACAGCAAGTACGTCAAGGTGAAACGGTCGGCTATGGTGGATCCTATGTTGCCCAGCATGACTTGAGACTGGCCACCATCGGTGTTGGTTACGCCGATGGCTATTTGCGTGCATTGGGTGGTCAGGGCGAGGTACTGGTCGAGGGGCAGCGTTGTCCGATTGTTGGTCGGGTGAGTATGGATTTGATTACTGTCGATGTTAGTTCGCTTGCGAGCGTCAACGAGGGGACGTGGGTCGAAATCATGGGGACCGGAATTTCTGTTGATACGGTTGCTGCAAAAGCGAATACAATTGGATATGAGTGTTTGACGCGCCTTGGAGCTCGTATGGAGCGAATGAATGTTTAAATCGAAACCTGAGTTTGAGACTGCCACGTCATGAGTCGTTTATTTCTTGATGCGTCACGCGATCGGCTGTCCGTTGGTATCGCAGTCGGGTCAACATGGCTAGCCTACAATGCCATTGAAGGTCGCCATGACCAGGTATTACTCGAATCAATTCGATCGCTTTGTGAGGAGTCTGGTCTTCCAATCAATGAGCTCGCCGAGTGCGTTGTTGTCAATGGACCTGGAAGTTTTACGGGTCTTCGAATCGCGGTGTCGTGCATTCACGCGCTAGACCTCGTGCATCCATTACAGGTGCTACCTATCGATCAGCTCTCACTATTGGCCGCAGCCAGTGATGCTGACGTTGATTGCGCACTTCTCGATGCTCGAATGGATGAAGTCTATGTGGGGTCAGATCGACAGGCCGATGGAACCTTTGCTTGTCTTGAACTCATGCCGGTGAGTGAGCTCGATCACCAGCGGCCATGGGTTTGTCATGCTGAGGAATGCGATCGGTTTCCGATACCGACGAAATCAGTGTCCCCGACACTTGAGACTTTGAAAGGTCTGTCATTGCGCTTGGATTCATCAAAGTGGATATCGGGCCATCAACTGACACCTCTGTATGTGAGGCAAACCGTCTCATGGAAACCACTCTCTGAGCAGCCGTCTAAATTATATGACTATTGAATACGCGTTTTTCCTTGCGCTTATCCAAGGCTTAACAGAGTTTCTTCCGATTTCGAGTTCTGCTCATTTGATTTTGCCCTCGGCTATTTTTGGATGGCCAGATCAAGGCTTGGCATTTGATGTTGCTGTTCATTTTGGTTCTTTGGGCGCTGTGATACTCAGTTTGCGCCTCGAAATTCAGAGAATCGCGACAGGGATGTTGGTTGGCATGGGTCGGCGCTATCCACGACAGGCAAGACTCGGATGGCTCATTGGATTGGCGACATTGCCGGCTGTCATTGCTGGCCTATTGGCCAAAGATTTCATTGAAACAGAACTTCGAAGTGAGCTTGTGATCGCGTGGGCGACGATCGGCTTTGGATTGTTACTTTGGTGGGCACACTATCAATCGGGCCAGAGTGGCTTTGCTAAAATTCGTATCAGAGAGGCCTTGGTCATCGGCCTGGCTCAGGCGCTCGCCCTGATTCCGGGGACTTCGCGTTCCGGAATTACGCTGACGGCGGGTCTTTGGCTCGGGTTGTCGCGGCGAGTTGCGGCCAAGTTTTCGTTTTTACTTTCGATTCCCATTATTTTGGGAGCTGCCCTTATCAAAACGAAGGATTTGCTTGAAACCTCAGATCCGGTTGCCTGGGACCTGATTGCGATTGGTGTGATGGTCAGTTTCCTTTCAGCCTATCTGTGTATTCGTCTGTTTTTAGCATTTATCCAGCGAGTCGGATTGCTTCCATTCGTGGCTTATCGCCTTGCGCTCGGTCTGATACTCCTCGTTCTTCTTGTATGACATTGACCTGAAGTCCTATCGGCTTCTATCCAAGTGCTTAGTGGATACAGTCTCTCCACCGAAATTGAGGAGAGATTCAATGCATATATCTGTGGTCGCGGTCTCGCACCAAATGTTATTACTCGAAGCTTTGCAGTCTGCTGTCGTTGGAACTGAGTTTCAGATCATGTCATCGGCATTTAAAGGGCGTCTGGGTTTGGATGAGTTTGCAGTAAATCCGCCACGTTGTTTGATTCTTGATGGGGGTTGCCCCAAACAGAGTCCACTGGTGATGGTTGATCGTGCGAAACGCATACTGCCCGATACGTTGATTTTGGTGTACCTCCGATCGATTCGGGCTGTCGAGTGTCAATCACTGCTATCGCTTGGTGTCTCTGGGCTCATGGATGCCAGTTGTGCAAGCGAAGATGTTGTTGTGGCGTTGCGTAAAATTAAACGACAAGAAGTTCATTTGGCTCCAAAAGTTGCGCAAGCACTCGCATTGAGTCGTTTTCGTTCAGCAAATCCATTTGAGAAATTGTCACCACGAGAGCTCACTGTGTGTGATTTGGTCATTGAGGGTAGTCGCGCCCCTGATATTGCTCAGCAGCTGTCGGTGTCAGCGAAAACCATCAATACCTACCGATACCGAATATTTGAGAAGCTTGGAATTGCTTCTGATGTTGAGTTAACACACTTAGCCTACAACCATGGCATGAAGGGAGTAGAATTCTCGCATGGCCGAGTTTGATTCATCACGATTTTTGAAAAACCTGACTGTCCGTCCTGGCGTCTACCAAATGAAAGACGCTGATGGGAAAGTTCTGTATGTCGGTAAAGCAAAAAACTTAAAGTCTCGCGTGTCGAGTTATTTCCGGGGCAGTGGGCTTGCATCGAAAACGATGGCGATGGTGGCCAAGATCGCGCATATCGACATCACGATCACCCGTAACGAAGTGGAAGCGCTCCTACTTGAGCAAAACCTGATTAAAGACTCGAGACCGCCGTACAATATTTTGCTACGGGACGATAAGTCGTATCCCTACATTTACATGAATACCGAGCATTCCTATCCAGGGCTCTATTATCGCCGTGGTAATCGTCAGAGTACCGGAAAAACCTTTGGCCCATTCCCATCGGCTGGGGCAGTGAAATCAACGCTCAACCTGATCCAGAAGACGTTCCAAATTCGGCAGTGTGAAGAAAGCGTTTTTCAAAATCGAAGTCGCCCGTGTCTGCAATATCAGATTGGCCGATGCAGTGCGCCTTGTGTTGGATTTGTGAGTCAGTCTGACTATGCCGAGGACCTCGATGATACGCGGCTGTTTCTTGAAGGGCGAAGTGGAGAGTTAATTTCCTCGCTTGAGTCCAGAATGGATGAAGCGAGTCAGTCACTTGAGTTTGAGAAGGCAGCACGGTACCGCAATACGATCTCGCGTGTTCGTCGTGTGCAGGCTGAGCAAGTGATGGAGAGTGATTCAGCTGACTTGGATGCGATTGCTGTTTTCCAACAAAGCGGTGGGATCTGTATTGCGATTTTGAGTGTCCGTGGCGGACGGGTTTTGGGGGTGAATAGTCAGTTTCCGGATGCGGGCCTGTTGGAATCACCGGAAGAAATTTTAGATGCCTTTATTCCGCAATATTACCTGTCTTCGGCTCGTGCGATTCCGCCAGAATTGATTTGTTCTCATCAAATCAATGAGGCCAATTTGGTCTCGGAGGCGCTCAGTCAGGCATGTGGTAGAAAAGTCAGGATTGCGCATGCAGTTCGCGGAGTTCGGCAGCAATTTCTTGATTTAGCCAAAACAAACGCTGAAGAGTCCCTTGCGCTTCGTCTCTCGACCCGAGACGGTCAGGCTAAACGGTTAACAGACTTTGCTGAGCGGTTTCATTGCGACGCACCAGAGCGAATTGAATGTTTTGACATCAGTCACACTTCAGGCGAGGCAACCGTTGCCAGTTGTGTTGTATTTGACTCGTCTGGGCCTCTGAAAAGTGACTATCGCATTTTTAACATTACTGACGTCAAAGCCGGTGACGATTATGCAGCGATGCGTCAGGCGTTGACTCGACGCTATCGTAGAGTGAAGTCCGGTGAGGTGCCACTACCTGATGTATTGGTGATTGATGGAGGCAAGGGTCAGCTGTCCGAAGCGATTGCAATTTTGAGTGAGCTCGGCGTCCATGATGTGTTTGTGCTTGGTGTGTCTAAGGGACCTTCTCGGAAAGCTGGGTTTGAGATATTGCATCGTGCTGATACGGGCGAAGAGCTGACTCTGCCGGCGTCAGCACCCGCCTTGCATTTGATTCAGCACATTCGGGATGAGGCGCATCGGTTCGCAATCACTAAGCATCGCCAAGCTCGGGGTAAAGCGCGGTCGCAAAGTCCACTCGAGGGTATCCCTGGAGTTGGTCCAAAAAG
>Ga0255762_10001978_pt1 | contig 17118 bp, 15 predicted proteins | sample 101ome_16_FD_179962 | JGI IMG/M metagenome (GOLD analysis project Ga0255762, IMG submission 179962) | Coastal salt marsh microbial communities from the Groves Creek Marsh, Skidaway Island, Georgia - 101401AT metaG (version 2) | ecosystem: Environmental > Aquatic > Marine > Intertidal zone >...
TTCTTTAACATGAACTTATAACTTTAAAAAATTTGATAATATTTTTATTCCAGCTCTGTGGCTTTTTTCTGGATGAAACTGCATGCCGAATATGTTTTCTGATTCTATGGATGCGGCAAATCCATATCCATAATTACACCAATGCGTTACAATTTCATTTCTTTCTTGGAAAGCGTATGAATGAACAAAATAATATTCGCTTAATAACTCTCCATTTTCATGGGGCACTATACTATTAGTTTTAAGATCTGTTACTGTATTCCATCCAATATGAGGCAACTTCTCTCTGGACTTAACTTTAATCTTTTCTATTTTCCCATTCAGCCAATTCAGCCCCTCAGAATCTCCTTCTTCGCTATGACTAAACATTAGTTGCATTCCGAGGCAAATTCCCAATATGGGTTTTTTCTTAAACATTACAACTTCTGTCAGAATGTCGTCGAGATTATTTTTTTTTAATGCATCAAAACCACTTCTATAGGATCCAACACCTGGAAGGATTAATTTATCAGATTTTTTAATGTCAGAGAATGAGTTTGATACTTGGATATTTGCACCTATATTATGCAAAGCATAATATATTGAGGCTATGTTTCCGTGGCCATAATCAATTATGCAAATTTCACTCATTTTCTTTTAGTAATTTATGACTAACGAGAATTTCTATAATTTCATATAATTCCCATATTGGAGAACTTAAGATTTCAGCAATATCTAATAGGGAGTTTTTTCCATCGCATAGACTAATTAGATTCATCATCAATTTAACTTTTTCTCCTGATTTTTTAGTTGAAAGGGTTGGGTAAAGTTTATGTTTAGACATCTGCGGTTCACAAAGCACTGTTAAACTATACTTCTTATTCTTTTCAATTGATTCAATTGCTCTGCGAAGAGCCCAATAGCCGCCATCTAAGCCTTCTGGAGTAACAACTCTTTCCAAGTCATCAAGTGATGTATGGTATTCTGGGTATTCACCATACTTTGTTCGCATTATTGATGCAATAGGTAAATCAATACCTGGGGCACAGTACTGCCTTTCGTCGCTTCCCCTATCTAACCAAGTATATTCTTTGAAATTAGAATCTATATGTTTTAAAACATGCTTGGCCACAATATCACTATATGTATTTCCATTACGAGATGGCAAATAAGAATATGCCCGGTTATCGCCCACACAACTAATATTAAAACCTGAAATTATATTTTTCTTCATATTCTCATGATGGAGACTAAGGTATGTTATTGAACCAATAGTTTCAGGAATGAATACAATTCTATATGTATATTGAAGACCCTTAAGCTCTTCGATCCACTTCGCTAGGTAAGTTAAAACTGCTGGACCAGAAAGCTCATTATTGGCCATTGATGGATGGCAAATGTAGGTGCTAAGAAAAACTTCTTCTGATTTTTTTCCTGGAATTATTAGTTCTCCATAGTTTAGAAAACCATCAAAATGTTCTGAATCAATTTTTACGTAATACTCACCCTCTAATAATTGGTCATACTGATTTTGAGAAAGACAAAAGCCCCATCTTTCTTCATAATAACTAGTAACGTATGGAATAGCATTTGGTTGACCTGGAAGGGTGTAAAGATGTTCTTTTAATTCTTTAAGATCTAAATATCCATCAAATGATATGCTATAACCTAATAAGTGTAAGTTGTTCTTACTAAATTCGCAAATTCTTTCTCCATCTGGAGAAACAATATAAGCCTCATTCACATTCCACTCTTTTGGAATTTTCCAATCAAAAACATCAGTTCCTGTTTGAACACCTTCAATTTTCAATCTTGGCAAATGAATTTTGATTTGTTCTAAAGTATCTCTTACTCCCTGGCCAGTAATGCTTCTATTGTAAGGCCATATTTCACTTGCAAACCGGTGTATCTCAATACCTTTCATCAGAACATATCTTTAGATTAATTTAAGACTTTCAGGATTCCATTGAAGGTCTTTAAATTTTCAAAATCGGAAGAAGTAAATCGATGTTCAAACAACTTTTCCACTTCTAATATGACTTGAATTTGAGCTAATGAGTCCCACCCTGGTGTTATACCCATTCCGCCATCACGTATTTGTTCATATGAGGCATTTGGCAGAATTAATTGAATGCATTTAACTAATTTACTCTCACTATCGTCTATGAACTGATCTATTTTGTCTTTATCATTCTTCGAATAAATAGAATTTAATAGTAAATTATCATTGGATTGGCTATTATGTGAGAATCCATACGAACCATCCATTAAAGAATCTAAATATTGCACAGTCATAAAAGATGATTCAGAAGTCAACATTTTATAGAGCTTTGATGCAACCTCTTCTGGAAGAAGAGATGGCGAATTTCCTCTAATTTTCTCTGAATATTCTGTTGATACAAAGTCCGGCGCAAAGACATAACCATTGATGCCATAGTGCCCTAGCCCAGAATCCAGACGCTTAAGATAACTTGCCGCCATAGATTTGGAAGCTGCATAGTCTTCAAGACCGTCAATCATCGACATCATTGCTGTACTTCCAATCAGCGCTATTTTACCCTTTTGTTTTTTTAACATATCTGGCACTGCAGCTTCCGTAATAGTTTTTAGAGCAGTATAATTTATTTCAGCAAGATCTTTGAATGGTGAATTCAATGGTGGAGATGCTGTATGAATAACTGTTCCTATATCACCTAACAAATCTATCTTTTTGATCAACGTATCAATACCCTTTTTAGTACTCAAGTCTGCCTTTACAAGCTCTATAGAAATATTATTTTTATCCATAGAAATAATTTCACTTGCATCACGTTTCGATCTACTTTGTAATAATAAAGGCCATCCTTCCCGAGCAAATTTATTTGCAATAGCCGAACCAATTGCTCCAGAAGATCCAGTGATCAATACTCGACCCTTTGAAGAATCTTGGAATATTTCGCAATCTATCTCTTGGTCCCATTCAGACCTTAATGCGCGAGTCTTCAACTCTGCATCGAAAATAACTTTTTTTCCTACAAATCCAATTACCTTGATTGTCATTACTCTCTTTACAGAATTTATTGCCAGAATCTTGGCAGAGTAGGTAATTTTTTCCTCATATCTTAATTGACTGATAGCTCTTACACTATGACTCAAGTATAGAGAGGGTGTGCCTGGGAAATTCATTCCAGCAACCCGAGAAAGCGGGGCTATAATCAGGTGCAATGGAACTATGTTGTTATTACCATTGTGAAGCGCCGCATATTCTTTATTATGATGAAGTGGATTAAAATCTCCACTTATTTTTGAAAAATTTTCAAAATCAGTTAGGGTGAACTCTTTTTCAAAATTAATCACATCGCCTACGGCAAATTTTTCGAAGTCTATACTCATATCAAACCTCATTTTGCAGTGAATACTTTATCCAGTGTGGTATTTTTTTCTTAGTTATGTCCAAATTCCACATATTCCCTGAGTCAAATTTCTCAAAACCAGCTTCTTTGTAAACATTTCGTGCAGGGGTGTTACGTTCTGTTTCAATTATTTCTGCCATTAATCTTTCAATCCCTTTTGAAGCGACAATATTTGCTACAATATTTGGTATTGCAGCCTCAATACCCCTTCCTAAAACTCTGCAGGATAAAAGATACAGGTCAATTACTGCCTCTTTAGTTCCATAATATTTTATTACTATAAGACCAATGTTTTCTGAAGGTGAGAATTTGTCAGAATAATTTACAATCAAAACCTCATGCCCTGCTTTCTTTAGAGAATAAAGTTGTTTTTGATTATAGCGCCGAGAAGTGGTATTAAATTGATTGGTCTTTTGACAAAGTTGAGCTGCTCTTGAGGAGTTGCTTGGACTGATATCAGAAAAAATTAATGAAATATCTAATGAAACATAGTAATCATCTAGGCTCATAGCCTTTCTTTTCAGAACATTTCGTTCTCTATTGACTGAGAAATCAGATAATCGACCCAAGTCTTCGCTGGTGATTTCAATAGGCTGCAAAAAGGGTGATGATCTTAATATTGAAACATATTCTGCAGGATCGTTTGAAAGTGGCAAGATTTTGACATCAGGAAGATTACGTTTTACTGCCTCTCGTTCTACCGGATTATCATCTATGAACATAACAGAACTTAAACCCAAATTTAGTTCTGCTGCCATATTAACTATATTTTTCCATTTAGGCTCCCAGTTAATTCTATGTACTTGAATGTTTTGCTCACGAATAAGCATATCTTGCATCTGAGAAATCGACCTCAAAACCAAATCTGTATCATTTTTTGAGGCAACACCAATAGCAACTCCTCTTTTTTGATGTTCTAATAATTCAGCTTGAAATGCTTTAAATGCATTTCCCGGGTAGTCTCCGCCTAATTGTAATCCATCTATTCCCTCTTCACCAAGAATACCGCCCCAAAGTGTATTATCTAAATCAACTACTATTAATCGCACATCTTTACCAAACATTGCAATAATTAACGAAACCCACTTACGTGCCAAATGTTCTGAAAATCCGTCACTAAAACTAAACTTACCAATGAATTCAAGTCTCGGATCGAATGGTGATCCATCATAACAAGCAATCTCTGAAAATGTGTCAACAAATAAAATTTGATTGTCACCTTTAAGCTCTGAAAAAAGTATATCGTTACATTCACTAATCAGTTTTTTGTCTTGGAAGATATGACTTGCTGCACGTGAAGGAGAATCCTGAGTGAAAAAGTGAACTAAACTCCATCCATTTGAACATTGATGGAACTCTTTTATAATCTTGGCATATTGACGAACTGCCTCAATTACTTTACTTTTGTTATGGAAATCATATCCTGGTATATCTCTAAGTCTATCTATATATATCTTGATAAGTGGAGGTGACTCCCAAACATTACTTGATTGATCAATTAAGCTTTTATACATTTGCCCAAATGGTATATGTATGATGTGTGTTGTCCTATCTGGGATTAGTTTATTTAAAAACTGTAATAAATACTTCTCAAATAATTCTATATTTTTACTGCTAAAAATTGAAACTGTGAGTTTTTCTTGCCTACTTCTCTCAGAGTTCTCTGTGATTTTCTTCATAACCTCATTTTTGTTCGATAGATAAATGAATGGATCACATTCTATTTGTCTGAGACATAAATCTTTTATATCTTTGACTCTTGTACTCTGCACAGGTGCACCAAGTAAAACTGTTTTCTTGATGAGATCATTAGATTCTAGTTCTTTAACAATTGGTGAAAAATCATTAATAGGATTATATTCCAGAGACCTTACAAACATTGAGGTCTTAACATTAATCGGGCCCACTCCATAATCAGCAGACCCTTCAAAAATTTTAAACTTCCTATAAGGGACAGATAAAATCTCTTCATATCTATGGAATTGAGTGCAATAACTCCACTCACAACCAAACATCACCACATGAGCATTCTGTTTCTCTAGCCACTCAAATACACTATTAACCCCAAATGTTGTTTTTCCTGAATCTTCGATGATGGAATTTGGTGGATTTCCGAGAGTTACAAAAGAATATATTGGTGAGGCTGTCCTTTTTGCTCCAGAAAAAATTTCTAATACCTTATCAGCTAAAATTCCTGTTTCTGACTTTGATTTACTATATGAATATGGCTTCCCTGAACAAAAACTAAAGGTGAAAGCAGGAAAAAGCAAAGTCCAACCATCATCAACTAGCATTTTAAAAGTATAAAGAATGCTCCAGATAAATTCTTTATTATTAGCCCTAAAATTTGATAAATCAGAGTGAATAACAGCCACTCCAGGACTTTCGGTCAAAACCGAATTAAATTTTTTAAGAAATTGATCTCTAGAATGCATAAAGAAATTCTATGAACTTTTGGTTCCTATGACTTGTGAGAGTATTTCGGCCTCTCTCCAGTCCTCGATAGTATCAATATCTACAACAGTATGTCTGGGTACAACCACAGGTGCAGTGTTGCCTTGAAAAAATGTCTTATCTCCAAGCCATGCGTGTTTTTTTCCCCAATAAAATTGACCAGCATCATGCCACAAATCTTCTAAGTCTTGAGACCTGAAATTAAAGAGCTCTGGATGAAGCATTTCCAATTTCTCAGATTCATTTATTTTCAACGCTCTTTGCGGCGGATATGGGAAACTTGAAACTGAAACACTAAAATCCGCATCTGAAGAATCCAAAATATTTTTACCAACAATTATGGATTTAAAAGATAGCAATGGAGCTGTAGGATATAAGCAGCATATCTTATCAAAATTTTCATTATTTTTTATAAACCAATTAATGGCATGAATTACTACAGGGGTAGTCCCACAATAGTCATCAGCTAATTCCTTAGGTCTTAGGAAAGGTATAACTGCTCCATAGTTTTCTGATATGTCAGCAATTACCTGACTATCTGTACTGACAATAACCTTATCAAAACAATTTGATTCGACTGCAGAGAGAATCGACCAAGCAATAATAGGCATACCATTAAAAAGTTTTATATTTTTATCAACTATTCTTTTGCTTCCGCTACGGGCAGGAATTACGCACAGGTTCATTTCTACAATCTTAGTGAATTTAAAAATATAAAAATTATTTTATAACAGCAATGTTAACTTTTTATATTTTCCAAATGATAATTTAGGAAACATATTCAATTCAAAACTAACTTTTTAGAAGGGTTTTTTTAATTATTCATAAGTTTATTAATTTATTGATTTTTGATTGTTCTGATATACTTTTTTTTAAATAAGAATTAATATTAATGGTCAATATGAAGCGGTTTAATGGAATTTCTAATCCCCTTAAAAAAGTATTGTTCTTAGGATTTAATGAAAAACAGACATCTATTATTAAGGCATTAATAAAAAATAACTGCTTAGTAGATCAGACTGATAGCCAATTTAACATCACAGAAAATTATAATTTTGTGGTATGTTTTGGTTACAGATATATTATTAAACAAAGTACGATTGATAAATTGGGGTGTCCTATCTTTAACTTACATATTTCTTACTTGCCCTATAATCGTGGAGCTCATCCAAATTTTTGGTCATTCTATGATAAAACTCCGGCGGGTGTTTCAATTCATCTCATAGACAGTGGATTAGATACAGGTCCAATTGTTTGGCAAAGATTGGTTAATTTCAAAAAAGAAGATGATACTTTTCTAAAAACATACAAAGTCTTAATTAAAGAAATAGAGAATTTGTTTATAGAGCATCTTCACTGTTTACTCAATGATGATTGGATTGCACGAGAACAAAATGGATCTGGAAGCCACCATTATGTAAAGGATTTACCTCATAATTTTTCCGGTTGGACTTCTAACATTACAGAAGAGATTACTAAATTAAAACATGAAGGGCTTAAATATGAATGACAATGATTTTTTTATTGATTCGAGAAGAATTAGCAGCCACCTTCGACCATACATTATTGCTGAAATATCTGCTAACCATAATGGCTCAATTCAGAGAGCAAAAGAAACAATATTGGCTGCAAAAATTTCTGGTGCTAATGCAGTAAAAATCCAATCATATTCACCTGATACTATGACAATTGATGTAGAGAACACTGACTTTCTTATTTCCGACGGTCTGTGGAAGGGAAGATCGCTTTATGATCTCTATGGTGAGGCACATACTCCTTTTGAATGGCACAAAGATCTATTCTTATACGCTAAGAAAATCGGTATTACGCTTTTATCTTCTCCTTTTGACGAAACAGCTGTAGATCTTTTGGAATCCTTACACTGTCCAGCTTATAAAGTTGCATCATTCGAAATAGTAGATTTATCTTTAATTAAGTATATAGCCACAAAAAATAAACCGATTTTAATTTCAACTGGAATGGCATCTCTTGCAGAGATTGGAGATGCGATAGAAACTGCGAAATCCTCTGGCAATTCTAAAATTGCCTTATTTCATTGTATAAGTAGTTACCCTACTCCCGTAAGTGAATCCAATCTTAATTTAATTAATATTCTTCAAAAAGAGTTTAATGTTCATATAGGGCTTTCTGATCATACAATTGGAAATCTTGCAAGTATTGTTGCAACATCGCTAGGTGCGGTTATTATCGAAAAACATTTTACAATCAATAGATCTGATGGTGGAGTGGATAGTAGTTTCTCAATAGAGCCAAAAGAGATGAAGATGCTGATCGAAGACACTAAAACAGCATTTAGTTCACTGGGATCAAATACCTTTGTTAGGTCGACTTTAGAAGATTCTAATAAAGTTTTCAGACGATCACTATATTTCGTTGATGATGTTAATGAAGGTGAAACTATCTCAAGCAACTCTGTTAAACGTATTCGTCCCGGTTTTGGCTTAGAGGCAAAATACTATAAAAATGTTATAGGATCTAAATGTATTAAATCAGCAAAAAGAGGTGATAGAGTTACCCTAGATCACTTTAAAAAATCTCAATGAAATGCCTTCTAGTTCTATCACATCTTATGTCAAAGAATTGTGTTCTAAATAAGGAATCTGCTGCTCGTGCAAATCTTGCAATAGAGAAATTCACTAAGGAAAATTATGAATTAATAATCACTTCTGGATGGGCATATCGATCGGATTGCTCAGTACCCATATCAGATGTAGTTAAAAAATTTATTTTAAACAATTCAAAAATAAATCATAAATCAATAGTATCTCTACCCTCCTCAAGAGACACAGTAGGTGACGCTTATTATTGTTTTAAATATCTCCAAGATAAGCATATCAATCAGCTAAGTGTTATAACTTCTGATTATCATGTAAAAAGAGTGGAATTTATTTTTAAAAAACTCTTTAATAGTTCTCACAAGGTGATAGTGTTTGGTGCGAAGACAGATAAAAATAAAAGGGTATTGGCACTCGAAAAAAAATCTATTGCCGCGTTTAAAAAAACTTTCTCACAAACTGATTTTGATGACGCCAAATCCATATTTTTGACACTTTCAACCAAACATCCTTTCTACAACGGAGAGATTTATCCAAAAATTTAGTTAATTTCTTTTATTTACATTTTAAGTATTAAAATACTACATTAATATCTTACTTGATTAAAAATTCGAAATCGATTTTATAGGTTGAAGTTCTTGTTGCTTTTACAAAGCTACTAAAACGAAAAATATTTAAGCAAAATAGGGATATGAAATTTGGTTACTTTTCTAATAAAAACCAACTAATGTCGTCTTGAGGTGCCCAATTATCTCGCTTGTAAATAAACCCATAATCAGCAAGTTTAAGTCCATAATTATCTATCAATTCACCAGCAAAATCACGCTTAAATAGTCTATCAGTGTGTCCCCTATAATTTATTGAGGTAGGATAAGAATTATAATATTCCGCTAAGAGAACATATCTATTTGAACCATAAACAAGATTTTCATATACATTAGATAAGTAGTTAGGATTAATGTGAATTAAAACCCCAGCAGTGAAGGTTAAATCGACAGCCTCATCTTCTATCTTATTTAAAATAGAACCTCTCTTAATTTTAGCAACATTAAACTCATTTGCTTGGCGAACTGCTTCCTTATTAATTTCATAGCCGGAAAGACTTAATTTTGGATTAAGTCGCTTCAAAGCAACTAAGTTCAAGCCAATATTGCACCCAAGTTCTCTAATTGAACTCACATTATTTGCTGACTGGAGCATTTTTGCCCACATTCCAACTTTTGAGTATAGCAATTGCTCCGAATTATTTCTATCAATGTACTCGGCACCAAAGTCGCCAGCCCAAAATTCTTCTTGTTCAGTCTTCCACATAAATAAAAATCTATCAAATTAGTACATTATCATATACTTTTTATTATAAAAATTAGAAAATGAAATCGACTTTATAGGTTGAAGTGCTTGTTGCTTTTGCACAAAGTCATCTCGTCTGCCAAACTGAACTTGCTGCTCAATAAGCGCTTCTAACTCACCATTTTCAGCAGCTTTACGCAACGTAAGTAGGTTGTATGCCACGTCTACATGGATTGCTGGTTAATATCCGTGATCCCCGCCAATCTGCTTTTCCGTCACAGAAAAATAATATGCATCGGTGAGATACGACTTGGATGTGACCATGCACCATCCACCATGCTTTCCTAAGAAGTGATTCAATTCATTGTCTTGCCTTACATTAAGAATAACACTGGCGTTGCTATTGACAATAATGTGTTTCTTCAAAGTCTCGCCATGATGGTTAATAAATTCAAATTCACACTCCCTATTAGCACTACGATCATCTAATTCTAACGAAGTATTGTGAACTGTTGCGACATAATTTCTTGATCCGCCTACTGGAAACCACCGTCTATTAAAAGGCTTAGTGAATGTATTCTCAGAGACAACTAACGGAGCAAAACAGATGTTTGTTCCAAGATTATGGGTTTTTCTTTTAACATTAAAACCCAATTTAAAGCGCTTAGGAAAGGGCTTTTCTTTGTTCACGAAAGCTAACTTTAGGCTATAGAATTGATCTGTTTCAGCATTTAATGAACTTAAAAGTGCAGACAGTTCTAGCTGACCAGATGCATTGAGATTGAACATTTCCGCCTCGGAAAGACTTCTAGAATATATACCTTCTCCTTGGATTGTGTAGATAGTCAAAAGCGTGTCCCCATAAAAAGATAGGTTTTGTCCGTATGTTCGTAGCGCCGTATCAAAGGAATTTAATGGGAAAATTGGAACTATAAAAGCAGAGTCAAAATATCGATGATAATCTTTATTGCTTGCCCTTAAAGTTAACTCATTGTCATTTAGTAAATCCTGTGCTCTGGAAGTGTCGAAGAATGTATGGGTCAATGTAGGCGGACAATTCTCATTTAAGATACCAACGTAAAAACGAGGGAAAACATCTTGTAAGTCATGATTAATTAAACACATTGGATTCTTTAACAACCCAATATCTGAACTGTCTATAAGATCTTCCAGCCATATAATGTGCATTTGTCCGTAGGACTCATTATCTATTTCTAAATCGTAGCTTCTCGAAAAATCATCATCAAATAGCTCAATACAAAGACTATACGTTGAAGAATCCCCCCCAAAAAAACATATGTAATTTTTAGTTTGATAACAAAAATGTGTGTCAAATCCAGTTTGTGGGTACCCAATTGCGTAGTCATTTACTGTTTCGTTCTTATTATATGTTCTAATGCAACTGTGCACCAACGAGCTGGACCCATTTCCTTCATAACAAAGGGTTATGGCTGGGAAAGTGTAAAGAGGTTTATTTTTAGAATAAACCTCAATCTCAACAGACCCACAAAATCCACTTTCCAAATCAGAAAAATACTCTGAAACTTGCAGCTCGTAAGACCTGTATTCAGTAATGATTTTGTATTTTCTTTTTAATAGCTCTCCGCATATGCGGCGGAAGGTCAAGCGAATAATAACGTTATTCCCATGCTTTTTGAGCCAATAAGAAAAAAATTGAATAGAGGTGGTGATGCCAGAACCCCTAAAGACTGGAAAAATTGTTGAAGAACGATTTTCTGCCTTTAAAAACTCCTCAATGTCTAAAAATGAGGGAAGATCAACGGAATTTAAATTATCCCAAAATTGGTCATAATCGAGCATATTACTCATTTTTTCACCGCACTTCAGTCAACGAACCTTTCAGTATTTAACGACATATTGTTTTAAAAATATAATAAATATCAGTCTTAAGAGACCAATTACAAATATAGTTCATATTTATCCGCACTTTGTCCGGCCAAATTATATTTTTATTATACGTTTCTGGATCATCCTGTTTAGCCAACAACTTCTCTTCATCATGGTATTTGAGAGAAGCAGGACCGGTTAATCCTGGACGTATAAATAAAATAGAACGCTCAATTCCTTTAAGCTGATCAGCAAAGCCTCTAACATCTGGTCGAGGACCAACAAAACTCATGTCGCCAGAAAGAATATTCCAAAGTTGTGGTAATTCATCAATCTTTGTTTTGCGAAAAAAGGCGCCAAGCACTGTAATACGAGGATCATCATTTTTTGTAACTGTAGTTTCAATATTTGAAATAGGTCGCATTGTTTTTATTTTAATTATGCTAAACATTCTTCCATTTAACCCAACCCTTTTCTGTGTAAAAAAACCATTAGATCTTGTTTCAAAACTTGCACAGACCCATGATATGAGGATCAGCCACCATAAAATCAGAAGCCCAAAAGTCGCAAAGAATATGTCAAATGTTCTTTTTTGAAAAGCATGAAGGGTTCTTAATTCATGGATTTCATTCTTTCTATAAGTAATCATATCGTTTTAATGTTTTACCAACTAATGACTCCAGATTTTTAACTTCTTGCTCGCTTAATGCCTTACGACCTTTTCCAATACTTTGAGGAAAAACATCCTTTACAGCAATAGCAATTTCCTCCGGCATAACATCTTTACCAATAAACTGCATGATATTGCTTAGATTCTGTTTTGGTTTAAGGACAAAGTCTTCGTAACTTATTCGAATCACTCTGTCAGAAGGAATCTTTGAAAAAGCCTCCTCGGATTTTTCAACACAATGCTGCCACTGAAGAGCGCAGACCTCATTAAGATTATGACTTTGCAAAATAACCGACATATCTTTAAGAACCGGACCCCAAAATGCCAAGCGTTTTTCACGTGAGAAAAACTGATAGACCCTACCCCAAAGATACCTGACTCCATAATAGGGTATGTCTGTTAAGGGTACAAAACGAACTTTTGCAAAAATATAGCGGATATCAGGTTTAGCGGTCCAGCGTTTTTTAGCAGAGCCTGTAGTATCTATGCCGTCACGATGAATGAAAATATATTTTGCATCAGGTAAAACAGCATCAACAAAGGGCAATCGAAGAGAATTAGCACAGGTTTTTTCTACAATAATGTTAGAGTTATATCTTTTTGAAATATCAAGAAAACTATTGTTAATGAAATCAATTATTTCAGGTTTTGCCAACATTGCAGGAATTTCATCAGAGGGATATAAAATATTGCCATGGCGCCAAATATAATTAATCTCATCACATGGCCAAGTAGCAATATCATCAAACGAAGTTAGAATATCTCGGAGCATATTTGTACCTGAGCGAGGTGCTCCAATTATAATGATCTTACTTACCCCCATAAGTTATACCCAAAAAATATTAAAAGTATTCGACCTAAAAACTTTATGAAGAATACTTATCAAAATAGTCAAAATAATCCTTGTTAGATTTTAATTCATCTATGTCTAATTCCCACCATTTAATTTTGTTAAGATATTCAATCTCATTATTAGAAAATCTCATTCCTATAATTTTTGCAGGATTACCAGCAACTATCGAAAAAGGCTCTACATTTTTGGAAACTACTGCTCCGGCTCCTATAATAGAGCCATTTCCAACTTGTATGCCCGGTAAAAGAGTTACATTGTCACCTATCCAAACATCGTTTTCTACATGGACATCAACAGCGATTTTGGAAACTTTTCGAAATCCAAACAACTGTTTTTGCAAACGATATGCTATTATGGGCGATCTCATGTCATGATTGCTTGTAATAACTGTAAGTCTCTCACCGATAGCACAATATCGACCCACAGTAAATCTACCAGACCCTTTGACGCTCATAGACCAGCCAGTTCGTGAGAGATAACCAAACTCAATTTCTGATTTAATCCAACTCTTCCAACCTATTGAAATACCGTGGAACTTGATTCTAGTGATACGTAATAATGCATTCACAATAAATAATATGAAAAATGATCTTGGAAGCCAGATTTTTTTACTCATCGAGGTAACTTTTTCGAATAAAGAAGTATTAGTATAGTCAAGTATGTGGCTAACATAACAAGAACTATTTCTGCGATACTATTCATAGGGAAGATAAGAAAAAATAAAGCCATCACTATTGCACCTAGAGCAAAACTGTAAAATTCTATTTTTCTAACAAAGCGCGCTCTTAACTTTACAAGCCTTAAGCGGATCATCATATATAAACCACTTAAAATCCAAAGAAGTAATAACTCAATTCTAAAGTCAGAAAATCTTGAGCCAAACAGGAGGCCCAATAACAAATCTCCATATTCAAAAATGATTAATGATGTTATAAAATAAAAAATAAAAATTAGACCTTCAACCTTTAACTTAAAACCAGCTGAGTGCAAAATAGGAATTGCTGTATCAAATAATCCAACAAAAACATTAGTGAAGTTAGTAATGGATCTAAGTGTAACTAAAACAGACATTGCGATAGGACCTATAAAACTTGAGGCAAGCATCACAGGCGCATGAACAGTAAGTATTATTGGGATGGCTGCGAAAAAATTCCACTTTGAGTAGAAAAAATATCCATCTATATGTCTATGACTAAAACTTAGAGGAAATTTAGCTTTAAAAATAAATAAAACAAATGGTACTAGAGAAGTTAGAATCAAAAACAATAAAAAACTACTTAGGGTAAAAGTTTCAATTATTAAAAAGCAAGCAATTCTAGACGATAGAATTGTGGAGTTCATTAAAGCAGCTTGAAATGGCTCATTCAATAAATATAAAATTCGACGAAATCCTTCTCCAGAGATAGTAACAAGGATAAATACTGCTCCTAAAAATAGATCCTCTTTGTCAATAAAATCATAAATCAGCAAAATACAAATTATTGAAAAAATTATTGCCGCCGAAAAGATTAAAAAATAAGTATAAATTTCTGATAGAAATTCTTTTGGGTTTTGAGCGAATTTGAGTCTTGGTGCTGCTACTGAAAAAAATAAACCCGAACAAAATATATTTAATGAAAAAAAGACCAAGTAAACACCAGCAATAATAGAATACTCTTCAGGAATTAGATTTCTCACTCCAAAAGCAATAGTTATAAAAGTTGTTAATGACAACAGAGACTGATCTATGACAGACCATGAGAAAATCTCTTTGGCTTTTTTCCTATCGATACTATAAGACACTATATTTTGTTTTGCATATTGAAAAAATTATAATTCTTATACCAAAACGTTACTCCTGCTCAACTGCATCAAATATGCAAGTATTGCAAATCAATAGTTTATGCAATCCCTTGTTGCACATTGTAAGAAGAATAAATTAGTTCTTTCTCAATACAATTTCCCAGTTCATCCTATCAAATGTATTTGTAATCTTGCGAGATGTTACAACTGTTGAACTTGCAAAAAGTTTGATCACCTCGTTGGGGGCGTTTATGACATTTTCCGAATAGCCATCTCCTTTTGTGTAAAGTTGCAAGTTAATAATAATGAAACCACCTGTCGCGCACACTCTCTCCATTTCGGAAATAAATTTATCAGGATATAATGAGTGATCAAAAATGTTAGTAAACACAAGATCAAATTCATTATTTCCAAATTCGAGGTGATGTATATCACCCTGTATTGTATATGGTTGAAATGCAACTAAATCTATACCGATTGCCTTCTTCTTAAGCTCTTGTAGTGCTGCTACCTCTTGTCCAGTTCGCGCACCCAGGCAGATACAATTACTTGCTGGTTCGACATAGTCTCGGTTTCTATCAAATAACTTACGGAAACCATCTAACTTTTCTTCCCACTCATCTCCTAACCATTTTTTTACTCTCTCTGGGTCAGTAGTCTTTTCTTTTTGTTTTTCTATATAGCTCTCGTAACTATCATGCCGCTGATGCAATATTAATGGTTTACCAAATAGCCTATTTTTAATTTGAAAAATTGCCTGTAGAATTTTTGTTATCATTTAGCTTTCCTACCTAATGCAATAAAATCAATTACTTGCACTAAAATAACTACTCCCACTCAATTGTAGCTGGAGGTTTCCCAGAAATATCATAGACCACCCTTGAAACTCTATTGATTTCGTTAATTATTCTATTTGAGATTTTATCCAAAAAGTCATAAGGTAGTCTTGCCCATCTTGCAGTCATAAAATCAACTGTCTCAACTGCCCTTAAAGATATAACATAATCATATCGCCTCTCATCTCCAGTTACTCCTACTGACTTAACTGGAAGAAAAACCGCGAATGCTTGATTTACCTGGTGATACAAGTCCGCTTTATAAAGCTCCTCCATAAAAATATTATCTGCAAGTCTTAGAATATCAGCATATTCTTTTTTCACGTGACCCAAGATTCGAACACCAAGCCCAGGACCTGGGAATGGATGTCGATATAGCATCTCAGAAGGGATGCCCAATTCAATCCCAATTTTCCTAACCTCATCTTTAAAAAGATCTCTTAAAGGTTCCACTAATTCAAAATTTAAATCCTCAGGAAGTCCGCCAACATTATGATGAGATTTAATAACCTTGGCTTTTCCTGTTTTTGAGCCAGCAGACTCTATAACATCCGGATAGATAGTTCCCTGAGCTAGAAAATTAATGTCCTTTAATTTCTTAGCCTCTTCATCAAAGACTTCAATAAAACATCTTCCGATAATTTTTCTTTTGGCTTCAGGATCAAACTCTTCAGACAATGCAGAGTAGAATTTTTCTTGTACATTTGCACGTATTACTTTCACGCCCATATTCTTTGAAAATGTTTCCATCACCTGATCGCCTTCATTGAGTCTTAGAAGGCCATTATCAACAAATATACAGGTCAACTGATCACCGACTGCCTTGTGAAGTAATGCAGCTACAACTGATGAATCAACTCCGCCAGACAATCCCAAAAGCACTTTCTGATGACCCAGCATGGTCTTTAAATTTGAAATAGTGTTATTTACAATATTCTTAACAGTCCACTCTTTCTCACAATCGCAAATATCAATAAATCTTTCTAGTATTTCTTTACCTTTGACAGTATGAGTAACCTCTGGATGGAACTGCAAACCAAAGAAATTCTTTTCACTATTTTCTATTGCTGCAATCACACAGTTTTCACTGGAGGCAACAAGTTTAAAACCATCTGGAACTTTTGAAACCTCGATTCCATGGCTCATCCAAACATCTAAGGATTTATCATTGTTATTTTTGACAATATGTCCAAGTAATTTACTGGAAGAATAATCAACATTGACCCTTGCAAATCCATATTCATGCTTACTTGCTGATTTAGCATCGCCACCAAGTTGAACAGACATAGTCTGCATACCATAACAAATTCCAAGAATAGGAATATCTAGTTCAAAAACCTTTGGATCGACTCTTGCAGAGTCAGTATTGGTAACCGTATCTGGTCCACCAGATAATATTAAGCCGTTAGGATTAAATTCTTTAATATATTGAAAATCA
>Ga0255762_10001981_pt1 | contig 17078 bp, 13 predicted proteins | sample 101ome_16_FD_179962 | JGI IMG/M metagenome (GOLD analysis project Ga0255762, IMG submission 179962) | Coastal salt marsh microbial communities from the Groves Creek Marsh, Skidaway Island, Georgia - 101401AT metaG (version 2) | ecosystem: Environmental > Aquatic > Marine > Intertidal zone >...
TTGTTGTGGTTCTTCTTTTTTTTTGCGCATCTGATGAATTTTTCCCGAAAGTTTCTTCATTAAAAATCCCGACGGATATACACACACAAATTGAAAAGGAAGATGGCAACAACCTCGACGTTTTCGACCTCGGCGACGGCGCGATCGTCCTCGAGCGCCTCGTGTTCTTTTTCGAGGAGAAGTGGTACCGCGAGCGGCGTCCCGAAAGCTTCTTCTTCTTCTTCTTCTTCTTCTTTTCCCCGCATCGGCAGCTTTTATCCGAAAAGGAGAGGAACGAAAGCGCTTCTCGTTCGCGCGATGTCGACGACGACGACCGCGGAGGAGGATAAAGCGGTCATGACGGAAGAGAACACCTCATCGTTGCCGTCTATTTATAAGTCGGAGGACACGAAAGAACAGCAAGTCCTGGACGCGTTGAAGAATGTCATCGACCCAGATTTCGGCGAGAACATCGTCAACTGCGGTTTCGTGAAAGTGTTGAAAATCTCCGAGGACGGGAAGGAGGTCGCGTTGGTGCTCGAGCTGACCACGCCGGCGTGTCCGGTGAAAGATGAATTCAACAGGCTTTCGAAGGAATTCGTGAAGCGATTAGAGTGGGTGGAGGATGTGGATGTGATTATGACCGCGGCGCCGAAATCCGCCATGGCGGACGTGCCGGAAGCGCCGCCGGGGTTGAGAGGGGTGAAGAATATCATAGCTATTTCCAGTTGCAAAGGTGGCGTTGGGAAGTCGACGACGTGCGTGAACTTAGCGATGACGCTAGCGCAGATGGGCGCCAAGGTTGGGATTTTTGATGCGGACGTGTACGGGCCAAGTTTACCGACGATGATTACGCCGGCGTTTGATAAGTTGGAGATGAAAGAAGACGGAACGATTACACCGGTCGAGTACGAAGGCATAAAAGTGGTATCGTTTGGCTACGCCGGCCAAGGGTCGGCGATTATGCGAGGGCCGATGGTTTCCGGTTTGGTGAATCAGTTGTTAACCACCAGTGAGTGGGGAGAGTTGGATTATCTTTTGTTGGACATGCCTCCCGGAACTGGAGATATTCATTTGACGTTAGGCCAAGTGGTTCCAATAACCGCAGCGGTTGTCGTGACCACGCCGCAAAAGTTGGCCTTCATCGATGTCGATAAAGGCGTGAGAATGTTTGCGAAATTGGAAGTTCCTTGCGTGGCGGTTGTTGAAAACATGTCAACCTTTACCGGCGACGACGGTAAAGTGTACAGACCGTTTGGACGAGGAAGCGGCCAATCCATCTGCGAAGCGTACGATATCCCGCATTTAATAGAAATGCCCATCGAACCTGGATTATCCTCCGGAGGTGATTCCGGTACTCCTCTCGCCCTCTCCGACCCGACTGGACCAATCGCCGCTCTCTATCAAGACATCGGCGCGTGCGTCGTTCGCGAAGTCGCCAAAATCAACTCCGGCCGAGGACCAACCGCGGAGTTAGACCCGGACCGAAGAGGCTGTCTCAAAGTCCAAATCACCGACGTCAACGACGGACTTCCATTCTACGTTTCCGGCGCTTCCGTTCGAAGATCGGACCAATCGGCTCGCGCGAAAAATTCCAACGAGTCTCCGGACGTTTTGCTCACCGGCGAACCGGTTCCGGACGATTTAGAACCCGTCTCCGTCGCGACGGTCGGAAACTACGCGGTCAGCATAACCTGGCCGGACGGGTTCAGCCAAGTCGCTCCGTTCAGAGTTTTAAGAACTTTACCTAGACTTTAATTTAATACTATGCATCGTCTTTGACACCCCCACACAAATCCTCGCGTTTTGAAAAGAAGCAGGCACACGCGCACGCTCGCATATCGCTTCCTCACTTAAAATACGCGCACACATCTAAATGACTGGTTCAGGCTTACCACACGAACCTCCCTCGTTCATCAACCCGCGAATACCGCTCGACGCGCGCGGCATCGCGAACCACCCAACCCAGCACGCCTTCCTCGCCGGAGCAGTAAAAGCCATCGACGCGACGCCTTCGCTCGGTGGCGACAACATCCCGCGCGCGATCAAAAAGAACAACGGAGAACTCAAAAGACGCGCTTCTCGCAAACCGGAACACCCAAAGCGCTTAGTTGAAACCGACGACGAGGACGCGTTTAAACGAGAACGAGAAGAAGAACGAGAAGCTATGAAGAAACGTAAAGCGACGACCATAAGAAGACGACGACGACGACAGGTGGGATTCGCCGCGGTGGCGTCGGCGGCGTTCGGCGTTTTGTTCAACGCGTTCGTATCTTCGAAGAAGAAGAAGAGGAAAAAAGACTAGCAAATTTTCCCCACTTTGTACACAAAAAGCACACACACATATATAATAAATATATGTTGAGAAGCGTCGCGCTGAAGCAGCGGTTGTCTCGGTGTCGTTCGTTTACTAATAAGCGCCTTTTCTCGGAAGATTTTGGTAGTAATAATCATCGCCGTTCGTCGTCTTTCTTTAAGAAGAAGGAATTACTGCATTCAGTTGTTCTCGTCGGGGAATTTAACAACCGCGAAGCCGCCAGCTTTTCTTCTTTTCTTCGCGGTCGGAGAAGGAAGAGGTTGGGAGATTTTCACACCAGCGCGTTTGCGTTGAACGACGGCATGACGAACGGGAACGCGCAGCGGCATCGAGCGAAGAGCGCGTTAGCCTCGCCGGTGCAGCTCGGAACGTGTTACGCGCAAATCATCGGTTTAGGGACCGATACCGATGGGAAGGATACCACGCCTTCGGTTTTGTTGTTCACGGATAAGAAGAGATATTGCTTTAACGTCGGCGAAGGGTTTCAGAGATTTTGCGTGGAACACAAGTTGAAGATGACGAGGTTGGAGAGGGTGTTTTTTACCCGGACGACGAGTAAAGCGACCGGTGGCGTGATTGGGATGTTGTTGACGTTGGCGGACGCGTCCGGGGTGACCGTCGGAGGGCCGCCGACGGCGAAAGCAGACGATGAAAACTCGCCGAAAATGACCGTGCACGGCCCGAACGTTCGGAATTTACTGGAGGCGGTGAAGGTGTTGGTAGCGGAGAACAGAGGTATTGTCGTAGAGAGAGGCGGGGAAACGTTTCGGGACGAGATTTGCGAGGTGAAGCCGATGTTGAGAGTTCCGGAGGTGGTCGGGCCGTTAGGGAAGAGGTTGAATGATGACAACGGCGATGACGACGCGGGCGGGAAAAAAGTTGATGCTAGAGAATTAGAGCCAGTGGTCAGTTACGAGGTTCAACTCGCGTTACCACCCGGGAAATTTGATGCGAAGAAAGCGGACGCTTTGGGCGTTCCCAGAGGGAAAGAGAGGGGATTGCTCGTTCGAGGCGAATCGATAGAGATCACGCTAGAAAATGGAGAAAAAAAGACGATAACACCAGACATGTGCGTCGAAGCGGCTGGTAGAGGTGCAAAATTTGCTGTTGTTGATCTACCAACCAAAACGCATTTAGATGCGGCAATTCAAATTGTTGGAAAAATGAAAAGTTCAAACGCGTGGGACGTGAACGAAGAGAGAGATTTGGTCGTACATCTGGCGCCTGCGGATGTGGCGAATTCGAGCGAATACCAAGCTTTCGTTCGAGAGAACTTTGCGAGTGCGGAAACAAAGCACGTGTTTGCAAATGCCTCGCGAAATGATCGAACGCCAATTTTTTTAGCGTCGCGGGAGGTGCAAGCAAAGTTACACGGTGTCGACGCGAGCGTATTTCCAGAACCTCCGAGCGCATCGAAAGATGAGGAGGACGACGGCGATGAAAATGTGTCGCCGACTATAGGAGTAGCGGGTAAAAGCCTGTTGAAGTTTACACTTGTGCCGCAAAGATCGATGGGAATAGACGAAAGCGCGCTGCCAAAGGTAGAAACGCCACAGACGATTCGCGAAGTAGCTGCGAAAGAGGTAGAGTTCCGAAGAAAGTCCAACAAAAAAGACGCTGACGGAACTAACGCGACAACACCGGCGAATGACGAGTTCTTTGCCAAACACCCGGGTCATAAAGTCGTCGACGATGTAGACGATAACGAAGTTGTGGTAACTTTCCTTGGAACCGGTTCCGCACAACCGGCAAAACATCGAAACGTAACGGGCATTTTGCTCGAAGTCGAGAAAGACGGGAAAAACTATTCGGCTTTGTTGGATTCTGGCGAAGGATCTTTAGGACAAATATATCGTTCGAAAAACGGTTGCACAAAAGTCGTGGACAAAGTGTTGAAGGATATGCACTTTGCGTGGATTTCGCACGTGCACGCAGACCACCACGTGGGTTTACCGTCTATTCTCTCCAAGCGTCGCGAAGCTTTTTTGAGTTCAGGCGTGAGGGAAGAAGACATTCCTAGTTTAACTGTGTTCGGACCTCGGCCGTTGAGATGGTTTTTAAGCCAGTGCGAAAAAATCGAACCACTGAACTACCGATTCGTGGATTGCCGAGATACTCTGGCGTTGAAACCAATGCAAGAGGTGTTATTCTCCTCGTCATCTCCTTCCTCTTTTTCTACGCCGTTTGAGAAACTCGTGTCGATACCGGTGACTCACTGTGCGCACGCGTTTGGCATCAAACTAGAAGGTTTGACGAACAAATCAAACGTTCCTTACTCGATAGTGTACTCTGGCGACACGCGACCGTGTGACAACATGAGAAGCGCAGCGAAAGAGTGCACCTTACTCATTCACGAAGCGACTTTTGAAGACGGATTAGAACACGAAGCGCTGGCGAAGAAGCACTCGACAACCGCGGAAGCTCTCGAGATAGGAAGTTCCGCATACCTGAACATCTTGACGCATTTTTCACAACGATATCCGAAAGTGCCAAGTTTTAACGGCGATACTGGAATCGCGAGTGCGAAAGGACAAAATGCCATGATTGCGTTTGACTTGATGCGCGTCGATTTCAAAAATTTACGGCGCATTCCTTCGCTTCTGCCGAACGTTCGCGAACTTTTCGAAGAAGAAGAGGATGAAGAGGATTAGCTTTGTTCGTTACGACGACGACGACGATGATGATGATGATGACGGCGACGATAACAAAAACAACGATATATTTAGGAAACAATATCAACGCGTAGTAAAGTAGCATGTAGTTTTAAATAGTGTATACTTATTGTGTATAGAATTAAAGTCGTCGTGTAACCTTCGTGCGTCGCGAAAAAGAATATCCTCGCGTGTGTCCGAGGGCAATTTTTTTAAATCCAGTTTCTCGCCGCCTTTGCCTTCTTCACAATCATAGCCGCAACCTCCTCGTCCGCTTCAATCTTAGTCGCCACGATGAAGTCATTAATCGTCAACCCCTTCACCTCCTTCGTGTGCGCTTCCACAACCACCTTCTCTCCAGTCACGGTTGTCTCCACCGGCCATCCGGCTTCGCTCGCCACCGCCTGACATCTCGCCGCGAACTTCTCCCCGTCCGTCGTGGTCACCTCCCATCGTAACCTCGGAATGGAATCTTTGTTACTCGGTCGCACCTTCCAATCCACGCACTGTTTTCTATAAATCTCCTCGTCCGATAACGTGCACGCCGTGGCATCCGCCGGCAACTCTTGAATCGGTCGATTTTTCAACATGGTCATATCCATCAACTTCTGCGCCCCTTTCCCACTCGCTTTAACGATGTGGTCCGTATCCGCGTGACCTAACGTCGACGTTCCAAAGTTCGACCCGATTTCACCGGCGGTCGGATCTCTCGCGCCGATGTCGCCACCGAGACCGCCCATCATCTCTTGGTCTCTCGACAACCCTCCGTTCGCGTGCACTCTGAGCGCAGGAGAAAAAGAGGACGACGACGCCTTTTTCCCGAACGAGGTGGATTGCGATTTCAACGCCGACCGGTTGCGGCGGATGGAGTTCGCGGTGAGCGTCGTCGTCGTCGTCGTCGCGGACGCGTTTAAGCTTTGTGAAATCATTCTCGTGTTACTGTTTTGTCTTACTCTTTCGCGCGCGAATCTCGTTTAAGACGCAGACTGTGTGTGTTTTGTGAGTGAAGAATTCTTTTTTTGGAAGTGGCTGCGCGTTGGATAAGGGGGAGACACGTGTCTCGAGACTCCTCTTAATTTTTCGAGAAGAAAACGTCACAAAAACGTCTTTTTTTTCGATCCAACTAAAAAAAAAAAGAAGCATCAACAACGAGCACACAAATAATGGCGCGCAATAATCTGTCGCTCTTTTTCTTCTTCTCGCTCTGCTGCGCGTGCTTTCGTTGTCGCGCGGCGACGGCGTCTTCTGATTCTTCTTCTTCTCTCGAGTCGTCGTCGCAACGAAGACACTATTACCCGTCGAAATTCGACGCGGAGGAGATGCTGCTTTTGAATCAAAAGAGGGTCGCGGTGGAAACGTCTCAGATTTACGACGATTTGACTGGCGAGAGTGGATCGTTTTTTGAGAATTATTATCGCGAGGAGAAGGAGGAGGAGGGAGAGAGGGATTTGTCCGCGAACGCGATCGTGGAGAAGGCTCTTTTAGGAGCAAGAGTGAGTCGAGAGAGCGAGGAAGGTGTGGCGATTGAAAACGCGATTCAGAACGTGATAAAAGATGCCGAAATGCAACTGCAGAATTTTTTAGAGGCTTCTTCTTCGACGACGACAAAGACGACAAAGACAAAGACGACGGCAATGATTCACCCATTTGTAAAGGAAAGACGTACGTTTTCGTGAGGTGTTTAGAACGAGACAGCGGCGGGCAGGTGCCGGCGCGACAGCCAATCTTTGATGCGCCGAGATATGACGACACGATACGTTTTATGGCGGTACTTTTCCGAAGCTTCGGAGCTGTCAAACTCAGTCGCGCGAAAATGGAGGAGAAATGCGCGGCGAGTACTGCATTGCGTTTGTGTATATATATCTTTGTATTAAAACAACAAGACAATCTTTACCTATAATCCGACTCTCGAAGCTTTTCCATCAACGTCCGCCGGCGCCAAACGCTTCATCTTCTTCACTCTTTAAAAATGTCATTCCCTTGCCGTCAAAAAACCGACCCGAAAACAATTTAACATTACTTTTCGATTTTCTTGAAAAAGTGTGTGATGGGTTTCGTGTTTTTAGAGACATCTGAAATCGGAACATCCAGATATAGTCCTCTGACCACGTTCGACAACAAACCTTCTTGATCGCCACGTTGTAGTAAACCATAGACCAATCTTGTTATTACGAAACTTTTCCATTCGTGGAACTCGATCCTTTTGAAGATTTTGATGATTGCGTGCAGTTCCGGGGCTTCTTCACCTTGTTGCATGTCACCAGGTGGTCTCAAGAAGACGCGCAGACGCGCCGTTGTCGGACTTTTACTCGTGATGGGTTCGTACATGCTCGTAATATTTTGTTGTAAAAGTTCGTCGCCTCCACCAAAAATATAATTTGAAAAACCCGTCAATGGATGAGACTTGTGTAAGCACTCATTGTAGTTGTATGGGAACTCTGGGGTGGAATGACGAGTACGATCAGCTGCTTCAGGACCAACTAGATTCCAGTGTTTATAATAGTTTATCGTCGCTTCCTCCGCCATTATAGACACGTGATTTTTATTGCGTAAAAGAACTCTCTCTCTTTTCTCTTTTTCTCGCGCGTATTTTTTTTATCCCAAAAACCTCGTTATATCGAAATACTCCCACAAAAAAATTCTCTCTCTCTCTCTCTCTCTTTGTTGAGAAGAAGAAGAAGAAGAAGAAGAAGAAGACACCGACAAAAACCCAGCTTGAAAGACTATAAATGTCTAGGGACGAGGTACGCTTTCAGCCTTCCCTCTTCTTTTCGTCACCGTTTGGTTTCAACTCTCGTATTCTTTCGTGCAAACCTTGTGCTTACTTTTTAAAACTTCTTTTTTTTTCCGACGCAACGACAACTGAAACAAAGAAGAAGAAGCCGAGGCCATCGGCTGAGTACATGGCGTCATTGAATAAAGATCCCAAGATTGCGGCCTTTCGCGTGAAACAGGCTCAGAAAAACGCGGAGCAGGTGAAGAGAGAGGCGGCTTTAATGGAGGAACAAGAGGAGGAAGGATGGGAAGAAGAAGACGAAGAAGAAGAAGAAGAAGAGTTTATGAGAAGACAACAAACGAGCAACCCAAAAACACCAGGAGATGAAGAAGAGAGAAAGACGAAAAAGAGGAAACAAAAAGAAAGTGCCGAGAGAAAAGAAGGGGTTTAAATCCGTTCAGTGCGTTTGCTTTGACGTGATGAAGGATTACGACTAGCACGGGAGCGTTGATGATGAAGCGACGAATGGAACGAGAGAGACGAGAGTGAAAAAGAGAGAAAGAGACGAGAGACAAGTATGAAAGCTCATAAACGCATGGGATGTGATATAGTCCCAGGGGACTTCTCTGAGGATTTAGGCCACCACATCAATGCTATCGTAGGAATAAAATCTCATTGATCAAACCGTAGAAATCGTCTTCCATTTGCTCGTCCAACGACTTCACCAACGACGGCGGATGTAACTTGCTTATTTCCCGAGGCACGCCGTCATAACCGCAGAATTCTTCGTGATTATCGTGCAGCTTCTTGTATTCACACTTCGTCTCGCCGAGACACGGCGGATTCAATTTTATCGATCCAAGATTTGTCATTATCGCCGACAGCTTTTGGAACTTGCGTCCATATGCGCAGTACGTAATTTTGTGAATTCGGTAATCGAACGACATGAACGGGTAGTATTCGTTCCAGAGCGAATGCACGCGATCCCCCAACGGGTTCTCTATCCAGCACGGCACCATTAAATGGTTCGCGATGTCAACGATCGCGCGCACTTGCTTGTTGCTTTCTAAAATTTCCATCTTTAAAATTTTCTCCGCCTCTTCGTCGCCGAGCTCATCGCGTAACTTCTTGTCGTGCGAACTTCTCTGGCGGCTGTACACGCGGCACTCCGGCGCGGCGATGATACTTCTAAAAATACCTGTCGGTATCAATTCTACCGCGCGAATGTCCTCAACCTTCGCCTGCAGAAAGAAAATCTGGTCGTCCGCCCACGCCGATTTGTGCGCTGAAGATTCAATCTCAGGATCAACACATATAAATACTCGCTTCATTCTCTTGCGCTTCATCTGCACCTTCCCGCGATTATCGATACATCTTTCGTGCCATTCGACGTAGCGTCGTCGTCGCAACGAATGGACGGCGCTCTTACACGAACCACTGCAAAAATCAAAGGAAAATCTAGCGCGCGTTCTCCTCTCCATCGATATCGAGGAAGAGGAAGAGGAAAAGGAAGAATCGACTCTTCTTTCGTCCATAACATGCAAACGTTTGACGGCATCGTTGACGTCGTAAATCTCTCCGCGTCTGTATCTGCACAATCGAGTGAAACCTCCCGGGCTCAACCAAACTTCCTCGAGCGTGCGTAGGTTGAACACACACCACGGAACCAAAACGTTTGTTTCATCGCCAATCCTTCTCTCCGTTCTATCAATTTTACATCGATCAAACTGAGTCACGATAAAGTCGTCACCGTTAAGAGGGTCAAGCTCAACTCCTTTTCTCGCCGCTGCGTTCGCGTTCTCGCTATTGTTCTCGTCGTCGTCGTCGTTCTCGCTTGAGATATTTACTGGAGAAAATGGTGACGTCATCTCGTCTGAAAAGAAGAGGTCACGCAACGCGCAATCAAGTGAAGTAGGCACAAGTTTACTATTGCGCCGATGCGTGTGCCGAAGCAACTCGACTCGCGCGACTGCACGACGCGTGCGACGAATCAACGCGACACGATCTTCCACAGAGCTACCGCCGCAACAATCGCGCAACACTTTTGGGAGATCCTCGCCTCCTTTGATGAAACGCTGTTCGTGAATGCGCTCTTCGGTGCCGCGGAAGCCGCGGCCCCCGCGGCTTTTTTTATAGCGAATCAATAAGCACATCTCTAACCTGTACGAGCCGCTATTGACGTAGACATCCACGCCGACAATACTAGCAGTAGCGTCTGTCAACGCGTCAACGTTTAACGGAACGTAATCTTCTTCGTTCTTGAATACATATGTTTGGCGGCGCGCGTTATGGCTTTGGACGAATCCGGAAACGCTCGTGTTTTCGACCAACACTCTTTCATCCTCGCTCAGTTCGGTTTCACGAATGGCGTCCCATAGCGATTCCCAGCTAGTGAAAACGACTTTCGTATTACCTTCCGGTCGTCGTGATGGCATTATTGCAGTGCGTTGGTTTTGTATTTGTAGCGCTTCTTCTTCTTCTTCGGTTCTTCCTTTCTTTCTTTTTTTTCTGGGGGAATTGGAAAACCTGAAAGGGGCCAACCCCAACAAAAAACAATCGAGCGACACAACACATCTTTTTACATGTTCATTAAACACCACTCCCGCGATCGCATTCTCCCGTACCGATGAAATTCCATCATCTCAAAGGATGTTTTTCGTTTTGGTAACGTCTGCGAAACGCGACTGTACGTGTTCTAGTCTGTGATAAGAACTTGGAAGACGATGATTCGCCGGACGTGGGTGCGGGGAACTTGGACTCTGTCGTGGTTGACGCAAACAATCGATGCGAACGCGGGAGAGATGTCGGGGCGACGACCGCGTAATCAGACAACACCGTCGCGCATTGGTGAGTGAGCGCCGAATGCACGAACGCACGCGAGGAGGTGCTCGTCGGCTCGACCGCTAACGCATCGAACCACCTCGTTTATGTGCACCACCAGTACTTTTTTAGTGTGAAGATATTTTTTCGAAAACCGTTTACTACCCTCGCAGCGTTAATGTCATCATCAGCCACGACAGTTATCATTATAAGTAGTTAAGAGGTACAATGGTACAACATGTGCGTTTCTGTGTTTTACATTCGTGCTTTTCAGCTCGTCTCTCTCTATCTATCTATCTATCTCTCTATCTATTTCTATACTCTCTCTCTATATATATATCTACGTATTTGTCTTCTCGCGACCCTCACAGATGCGGGAGAAGTTTTCACTCCACTCCTCCTCCTTGCTCGCTCGATAATCTGGCTCTTTCTCTACGCTTCGAATTCCGGGTTGTTGATTTTCCAAATGTAATCATCAGGAGGAGTGAGCCTGGACAAAAGGAATTGTCTAAATTCCTCTTTTCGAGCTTGGATCATTCCTATGATTTCAGGCGAGCTTTCGACCACGGAGCGCCACTCCTCCTTTTTGCGCTCCCACCATTTGTTTTGTTTCGTAATGTTGGTGTCGACTAAAGCGTTCCAAAAGATTGTATAGCACTCCCACCTTGACGTAATCAAATCACAATCGTCGGAAGTCAATCCTTTCCTTACCTTTTTACCGCGCGGTCGCTTGAAGATGTGATCCACATGTCCGTCTTTCGTAAGCGCGTCAAGCGAAACGATTTGAAGATCTTCAATGGCTTCGCGAATATTTTCCGCCTTTTCCATGATTGTGTTAATGATAACATCAATCTTCCAGGGGGATCGTTGCCACGCAGACCTCGGATTATTCTGCTTGTAATCGTCAGATTCGCTCAACGCTCCAGCAGCGTCTAAAACTTCGTACTTGAATGAATCCAAAGTCCACCAGTCGCGCGCGCGAATGTCAGGGATTTTCTGAGAAAACTCGAGAAAGAGCATTAATCCCAAGCTGTTCGTGGAATGTTGCATCGCGAACGCCCTCAAACGCTTTACAGCTCCCATCACACTTCTCCTGACATCTTCCGAAATCTCAAACGGCGCTTGCGGAAAACGCCCCGGCCACAAGATGTGACGAAGAGCGCTCACTTCCTCGCCTAGAACGCTGGTACTGTAGGCGTTCGGATCACCGAGTGACGCGAACATATCGCGCCTCCACCTGGCATGACCTTCTCTCCCGCTTTTTCCCAAATGTATCCACGGTAACTGCGTGGACCAAACTAGCAGCTTCTCGGCAATTTTAGCCAACCCATCGTCTCCATCGCGCCGCGTCTCGATCAATTCGCCGAAAGTCAGTCCTCGACCATCATCGCCTGAGATCATTTCGACGCGTTTGAACATGTAAATCATGTTCGTCCTAAAAAGGACATTTTTCTCCTCGTGCGTGAACGCGACGGTGACGATGCCGCCACCGGTTACCTCCACACCGATGACGTTTTCAACGATGGTCGTTTTCACGCAGTGTTCTGGCTTCGCGTGGATACCTTTCAAATACTCGTGGTATCCTCTTCGCCGCATCAACTCGGTAAACGCACTCTCGTAGCACGCTGTAAACGCTAGGTGTGGCTCGATGGTACAGCCGATTTCTGTAAGAGAATCGAGCTTTCTTTGTAACGTCTCTTCTGTGCTAAGAAACCTCCTGCACAAAATGCAGCCTTCCACACTCACTTCTTTACCATCGGCGAGCGTGACTCTAAAAGGCGTAAGTACTTCGTAATATCCATTCGACTCGCTGATTGAACACATCTTCTCGTACTTAGCGTAAGCTCCACCCTCCAGGCACTCGTTTCTATGTACGACGCACACATTCGAAACCAACGCGGCTAGCATGCGCGGCATGTATGCCGTCGCCCCAAACGGGCGAGCGATGGCATATCGTTTCTCTTCGAAGCGTTTCATGTACTTCGGATCTATAGCCGCCTCGATGGCGGCCCAACACAGGCACGCGCGATCACTCACCTCTATGAAAGCACTGATGCCTTCTTTCAACAATTCTTTCGTTCGAACGCTGAGAAGGACTTCGCCGAGATCGGCGTAATCGCGGATGTTGTGCAACGCATCCTTGAACTCATTCGCTTCGATCGCTCCCTTGATAACGTCGGTCACTCTTTCGATGCGCGCGGGTTTTTGATGACACTGTTGATTTTCATCCATCGAATTCTCTTCTTCCAGCGCGCCTCGCTTCGATCTTCGACTTGGAAGATTTAATTTATCTCTCGCTTCTGGCAACTTAGTTTCTAAGAGTGTCACCATCTTGGCCACCCACTTCGTAACACCGTCTCCATCCGGTATCGTTTCGAGCTTTTGCTTTTCGCACTCGTTTTCCAAGAATCTGATCAAATGGTACTTCTTGTCGAGATTTCCAATCATATTTGCTACATCCGCCCACGCATCTTGTTTGTAGACTTTGATGAGCTCACAAAACGCCCCGTCCGCCCCGTCGGCACTCTTCTCCGTCTCTTTTTCAACCACCTTAGCGACGAAAGCCTTGACTTTCTCTCTGTGGTCACGTATGGCTTGCACTTTTTCGTTCTTTTCATTTATTACCACCATAACATCCGGCAGTACTCCTTCTACTTTCGCTTTCACGCTCTCGAAAAGGTTGTCAAAATCACGAAAGGACGAGATTTTGTCAACGTCGCAGTCGCACAACGCCGCTATTTCGTGGCGCAGGATTCTCTGCGATGCTCGAAAGTCATTACCCAATCCCTGTCGAAAGAAGCCCCCCTCGAAGCAATTCCTGATGTTTTCCTGGACCTCATTTGAAGAATCTACGACGCCATGCTTCAACCTGGGATCGGGAAATCGATCGAGAAATCTAACGGCAACAAGTCTCGGGTGGACGTCAAATGTTCTGATTCTCATCATACCTTCATACTCCACCAATAGCTCCGTCGTAGAATCACGCAACCACTCGTCAAACTTCTCGTAATGCTCATCTTCGATTTTTTCTTTTGCCATATCGTAAGCGTCTATTCGACGCTGACGTTCGCGAATCCCAGCGGTCGTAATGCCCTCCGTGCTGGAATCCGTGACGGTTGCCGCGTTTCCTTCTCCCGCTGCAGACCGGTCGCGTTCGCCGAGCGACGCCGTCGTCGTCGTCGCGTGATTCGACTCTCGCACATTCTCACTTACAACGTCCATCCCGTCCGCCGATCTCTGCGGTGAGACGGTCGTATTGTGCTGAATCGACGGTCCGTCGTCCTCCACTTCCACCCATTCGTCTTCTTCCTCTTCTTCTTCTTCGTTTTCTTCTTCGTTTTCTTCTTCTCCTCCCCCACTGTTCAAAATTTCACTTTCGACGTCCTCTCCAGGATCTTGCATCGAATCCACTCTCTCTGCATCGTAAGTTTTGTCTACGTACGCATTCACGGCAGCATCTACGTTCCATTTGTACACCTATATAATAGCGAGAGGTTGTATGTGCGTGTGAGTGTGTACATAACAAATTGTAAAGAGAGCGTCCGGGTTCCCCCCCACCTTCGTTTGAAATTCAAATTTTTAAACGCCCCAAAGAAGAAAAGAAGAAAAGAAGGAGAAAGAAAAAGAGAATGAGAATGACGCGGAGAGATCACAATACCTGTAAAAGTCTGCGAATGAAACCTCTATCTTGCTCTGCTGTCACCGTCTTGAACGCGTTGACTAGGTCTCCTTTCGTCTTGTACATCGCCTTTTTCGAAATGAGGCCCCTCACTGATTTCTGCACGAAAAATTTTTGCGACATGGGATCGTGGGTTTTTGGGCGACATCGATTTTGGGCCAGTTTTTTGGCGGGAAAAAGTAGGGGAATTGGGTGTTGTCCCACACACACAACAAACAGACATCTTCTCACTAATCATCTTCTTCTTCTTCTTCGCCAACAACGCGCGAGAGTAGGAAGAGGTCCTCGCGGAAACAGAAGAACACGACGCGCGAGACATCCTCTTTTTCTCTCTCTCTTGTTGCGTGTGTGTGTGTGTGTGTTTATTAAACGCGCGAAACTTTGACTTCCCTTCTTCAACAAGTGTGATGCGTAGGTGCGTGGGTTTCCTTCTCAAATTGTGCTGCCTGGAACGAGAAAAGAGAGAGAGATGGACTTAATTTATCAGACGCGAAGAGGGGGAGATGCCATGTGGCATTTTTTTTTTTGGCTTTTGTGTGCCCCCCCCCATCAGCTGCCAGCTTGGCAAAACCGGGTGAGAACCAAAAACGCCTCGACCCAAATTTTTGGTTCGGGAGTACGTTTTTCGACTTCCAAAACGTATTTTTCGTTTGCAAAAACCAAACGTGTGTACAAACCATCAAAGTTTTTTTTTTGCTTTTCGCGTTCTTCTCTCTTCAGTTCTTCTCTCTCCCTTCTTCTCTTCTCGATTGGAGCAACCAAAACCTCCATTTTTTTAACGAACTTTTTGTCCCATCAACACCATCAACATCAACATTAACGCGTTATTATAAATACATAGAGAGAGAGAATAAGATGCGGTGCATTTCTGCAGCTGCCGCGCTCGCGAGAGAAGCGCGCGCGCTCTTTTTATCTTCCTCTTTCTCGAGAGGAGGCGAAGTGGTCGCTTTTGGAGGACGACGCGCTTCCTCGGTTGGTCGAAGATTTTACGCGACGGATGCGTCAGCCTCTTCTTCTTCTTCTTCTTCTTCCATTTCTTCTTCCTCTTCTCCGTCTTCGTGGTTCGCGCCGATCGTGGGAACGCTCGGGTTGACGTTTGGGTGTCTCACGTTAGGCATGGAATACCAGAAAAGGACCGAGAAAGCGATGAGAGAAGCTTTGGGAGGAGATAGAGGAGGAGGAGGAGGAACAGAGACGACGACGGCGCCTCCTCTGCCGTCTTCGAAGACCGAACCGACTGGCAGCACTACTAGTACTACTAGTACTACTACGAAAGAGAAGAAAGAGAAGAAAGATTCGTCGTCTGGAAATGGGAGCGCACCTAAATCGGAAGCAGATTTACTGTTCAATTTACACAACAAAGCGAGAACGGTGTTCGTGACCGGAACCATAGACGACCGGTTATCGCACCGGGTGGTGGCGCAGCTCGTCCATTTGAACAACGAGAACCCAAAGCTGCCAATTGTTATGGTGATAAACTCCGGCGGAGGCGTGGTTACGAGTGGGTATGCTATATTGGATACCATGAAAGCGCTGGATGCACCGATAGTTACGTACGCGGTTGGTCACGCGGAATCAATGGCGGCGATTTTGTTAGCGGGGGGCGAGAAAGGTCGGAGATTCTGCGCGCCAAACGCGAGGATTATGATCCATCAGCCGCACCATTCGATGAGCGGAATGACGAGTGATATATTGATTAAAGCGACGAAAGCGGAGGAAACGAGGAACGCGCTGACGATGTCGTTGGTCGAGACCACTGGGAAAACGTTCGAGGAGGTGGAAAAAGCTTTAGATAGAAACACGTATCTTTTCGCCGAGAGTGCGAAAGAGTTCGGCATCGTAGATCGAGTGTGCGTGAACTGGAAAGATTTGACGACTGAGAAAGAGGAGGAAAAGACTAAGGGTAAAAAGGGAGAGGAGAAGGAGAAAAAAGTGACGACAACAACCGCCGCCAGTACTTCCTCTCGCGTGAGCGGAGGGAGAGGAATAGGACAACAACAACAACAACAACAACAACAACAGCAAAAGAAAGAAGACAAGACGAAAGAGAAGGAAAAAGCACCACCACCACCACCACCACCACCGCCGCCGCCGCCAGTGACACCGAAAGAACCCAAAGAACAAAAGAAAGAAACGTCGTCGAAAAAGTGAGTCTATATGATATATCTACTTCGGTACGAAGTGCTACAAAAAACTACATCATCTGCTATGCATCGCCATCCACTGCTCTTTGGACATTTCCCTCAACATTCCACTAGAACACTCTCTTCCGATGGTGGAGAAATTTCCGTTGTACGCATGACCTGGGTAGACGACGCAATTTTTATCCAACGATTGCCTGCATCTCTTCATGCTTTCGTACATTTTCTCTACGCTCCCATCGGGCATGTCTAACCTACCGCACGATCCGGGAAATATCGTGTCACCGCTCAACACGATTCCTTGACCTTTCCCAGTCCCAGACTCTATGTCCCCGCTAAATATCAAAACTGAACTCCCGGGAGAGTGACCAGGCGTGTGCATCCATCGCATCTTCTTTCTTCCTATCGTTTGCGTCGAGTTGTCTTCGTACATTTGCACTCTCGTATCTTTAATCGTTGGATTATCGCTTAAAATCCTCTCAGCGTCGTGAACCGGCACGTGCGCCAAGAAATTCGCATCCTTCTCATACTTTTCCAAAATACTCGCTAATCCCGGTACCTTAATCCCGAGTGCACTCCAAGGCGCCGGTGGAGTCCCACCAACGTGGTCGAAGTGATAATGTGTCGCCACCGCCCCGACTAACTTCATCTTATCATTCTCTACAAATTCTACGATACCTTCCACATCCCAGCACGCGTCCACCACCACGCACTCTCTCGTCTTCGCATCGCCCACTAAATATATGAAATTTTGCATCTGTTTCGCCGCTTGAAA
>Ga0255762_10001990_pt1 | contig 17036 bp, 11 predicted proteins | sample 101ome_16_FD_179962 | JGI IMG/M metagenome (GOLD analysis project Ga0255762, IMG submission 179962) | Coastal salt marsh microbial communities from the Groves Creek Marsh, Skidaway Island, Georgia - 101401AT metaG (version 2) | ecosystem: Environmental > Aquatic > Marine > Intertidal zone >...
CGCAAATCCTTGGGGCTGCTCGATGCATCGACTTTGGGTAAATTGGTGGTAAAGGGGCCTGATGCAGGCACATTCCTTGATATGATGTACACCAATATGATGAGCAATCTGGCCGTCGGCAAATGCCGCTATGGGTTGATGTGTTCTGAAAACGGGTTCCTGATTGATGACGGTGTTGTTGCCCGTATTGATGAGGAAACATGGCTGTGCCACACCACTACAGGTGGGGCGGACCGTATCCATGCGCATATGGAAGAGTGGCTGCAAACCGAATGGTGGGATTGGAAAGTCTATGTTGCTAACATGACCGAACAATTCGCCCAAGTCGCCGTTGTGGGTCCGAATGCACGTAAAGTGTTGGAAAAACTAGGCGGCATGGATGTGTCCAAAGACGCGCTTGGGTTCATGCAATGGGCCGATGGTACGCTTGGCGGGTTCAAGGCGCGTGTTTATCGCATCTCCTTCTCGGGCGAGTTGTCCTATGAAATCGCGGTCGCTGCGAATCGGGGACGCGCGTTCTGGGATGCCTTGCTTGAGGCGGGTGCTGAATTTGATGTCATGCCCTACGGGACCGAGGCGTTGCACGTAATGCGTGCGGAGAAAGGGTTCATCATGATTGGGGATGAAACCGATGGCACGGTCATCCCCCAAGATTTGAACATGCAGTGGGCCATTTCCAAAAAGAAAGAGGATTTTCTTGGCCAACGCGCCCAAGAGCGCAGCCATATGGTATCCCCCGATCGTTGGAAATTGGTCGGTTTGGAAACATTGGATGGGTCTGTCCTGCCTGATGGGGCTTATGCGGTTGCGCTTGGAAACAATGCTAACGGTCAACGCAATACCCAAGGGCGCGTCACCTCAACCTATTATTCCCCAACTTTGGGGCGTGGGATCGCCATGGGCCTTGTCCATAATGGTCCGGATCGCATGGGGGAGGTGATTGAGTTTAACAAGGTCGATGGATCATTGGTGAAGGCTAAAATCGTTGATCAGGTCTTTTATGATGCAGAAGGGGCAAAGCAAAATGTCTAATATCCAAACTGCAATGAATGGTGCACGCGCATCAGGTTACGTTGAAGTGTCAGAGGCACCTGCGATTGGCATGATCACCCTGCGTGGGGATCTGGCGGATGCAGCCGTGCAAAAAGCGATCACATCAGTGATGGGGGCAGGCGTGCCTGCGACATTGGCCGTGACGGATGCGGACGCAGGCCAAATCCTGTGGATGTCCCCAGATGAATTGCTGATTGTCTGCGCCTATGATCAGGCGGAACAAATGGTGGTAGATTTGACGGCTTCGCTTGGGGATACACACAGCATGGTGGTGAATGTGTCAGATGCCCGTGCGGTGTTTGATCTGGACGGTGCGGCAACGCCAGAAATCATCGCGAAACTTGCGCCGATTGATGTGAAGGCAATGCAGGCTGGAACCGTGCGCCGTACTCGTTTTGCACAAATTCCTGCAGCGTTTTGGATGACATCAAAAGACAGTGCGCGGATCATCTGTTTCCGTTCCGTTGCCGAGTATATGTTCAACCAGCTGCGCAATTCTGCCCAAGAGGGTTTTGAAGTCGGCGACTGGTAATCAACCCAATACAGATAGCTTCAAAAAGAGGCGCTTAGGCGCCTCTTTTTGTTGTTCACTCTGTGTAGGTAATCGTTGGTTTTTAAGGGTAAGGGAACTTAGTTTCAGAGGAGTAGTTTGTCTGCGACCTGCTAATGTTCTTCAATAATGTTTGTCGATATATGACTAACCCTCCGCATGATCTGAATACAAAAAAGCATTAGTATCTTTTGAAGTTTCCTGCGCGGTATATTCGCTTGAATTTGCCAGTTCAATTGTGCGACTTGACCCAAGGCGTAAACCCATTCTTACTTGCTTGGAGAAAAACCACAGATAATGAGCGCCATGTCAGCACACAATGTCCCACCTGAGACGATCCTAAGTAATGCTCAAATCATCCTAGAGGATGAGGTTGTGCGTGGTACACTGGTTCTGCGGGATGGAAAAATTGCTCAAATCGACACATCGGGAACGGCTTTGACAACGGCCGAAGACTTGGGAGGAGGGTTTGTTGCCTCGGGTTTGATTGAGCTTCACACCGACAATTTGGAACGTCATTTGGAACCGCGTCCAGGTGTGCATTGGCCCAAAGGTGCCGCCGTTTTGGCGCATGACGCGGAAATGGCAGGCTGCGGTGTAACAACAGTATTTGACGCCATGCGGGTTGGTTCGCTATCGACGGGACGGGGAAAATACGCCCCATTTGCCCGTGAATTGGCCGATTATCTGTTGTCCTTCATCCGATGTGATAAGCTAAAGATCAAACATCTGATCCACCTGCGCGCAGAAATCTGTGCGCATACTTTGGTCGATGAACTGGCCGCGTTTACGGATCAGGACCATGTGGGCATTGTCAGCGTCATGGATCACACACCTGGTCAACGTCAGTTTCGCGATTTTGAAAAATACAAAACCTATATAATGGGTAAACGTGGTATTGATGAGGCGGCGTTTCAAACATTGGTCGATGTGTCGATCAAGGCGCGGGATGAGTTTGGTGCAACAAACGAAAACGCTGCCTGCGCGGCTGCTGCGCGGTTGGGTGCTGTTATGGCCAGCCATGATGATACAACGGTTGGACACGTTGAAAATTCAGCCGACCGTGGTATGATGCTCGCTGAATTTCCTACAACGATTGAGGCCGCGCGTGCCTGCCGTGAACGGGGCGTTGCAATTATGATGGGGGCGCCAAATTTGATGCGCGGTGAGTCGCATTCAGGGAATGTTTCAGCATTGGAATTGGCCTTGCAGGATTTGTTGGATGTGATTTCATCGGATTATGTGCCTGCCGCCTTGCTGCAATCGGCACTGATTTTGGCCAAACTATGGGGGGATTTACCACGCGCCATGCGCACAGTGTCAACAAACCCCGCCATTGCTGCAGGGTTGCAGGACCGGGGGCGGATTGCGATTGGGCAACGCGCGGATGTGTTGTGTTATGAACCAATTGGTGACATGGGTGTGATCACCCGTGTGATCAGCGATGGGAAAATCGTCGCCTAGCTTGATCGCGGTCCAAAAACCTTGAAACGCCCCGAGCTTTCGTTAAAAAAAATCTTACCTTACGGGTCTAGGGGACTTGACGATCTACCAATTTACGCAACATGTAAGGAAACAAACCACTTTCACTAAAAAGGGGGCCCCAAATGGCTTTTGAACTTCCAGAACTCCCATACTCACACGATGCGCTTTCGGATCTTGGTATGTCTCAAGAAACGCTTGAGTATCACCACGATCTCCACCACAAAGCATATGTCGACAACGGCAACAAATTGATCGCTGGTACCGAGTGGGAAGGTAAATCAGTTGAGGAAATCATCACTGGCACTTATCAGGCTGGCGCAGTTGTACAAAACGGGATCTTTAACAACGCGTCACAACACTGGAACCACGTTCAGTTCTGGGAAATGATGGGCCCAACAGGCCGTGAGATGCCAGGTGAGTTGGAAAAAGCAATCGTGGAAAGCTTTGGGTCTGTTGATCAGTTCAAAGCGGATTTCTCGGCCGCAGGTGCAGGTCAGTTTGGCTCTGGCTGGTGCTGGTTGGTGAAAGACACGAATGGTAGCCTAAAAGTGACAAAAACAGAAAACGGTGTGAACCCACTGTGTTTTGGTCAAACAGCATTGTTGGGCTGTGATGTTTGGGAACACTCCTACTACATCGATTTCCGCAACAAACGTCCTGCGTACTTGACAAACTTCCTAGACAACTTGGTGAACTGGGAAAACGTCGCAAGCCGCATGTAATCCTTGGTCGTTATATGACGTAGATTTTGCGGGCCATGCTGGCAATCAAGCTGGCAGGGCCCATCTTCGTTTGTGGCGTGACCCTCGCTCGCTTACATCAAATGCGCGACAACACCTGCGGCATCGGGTTTGACGGTGAACAGATCGCGCAGGGATGCATCGGCAAAACCGCTTTTGATCATGTGATCCATTAGGGCGATCAGCGGGCCCCAATATCCCTCAACATTCATCAAAACGATGGGTTTGTTATGCAATCCCAGCTGTGCCCATGTTAGAACCTCGAAAAATTCATCCATTGAACCCGCACCCCCTGGCATTACGACAATGGCGTCTGCGTTCATAAACATCACCTTTTTGCGTTCATGCATGTTTTCGGTCACCACATAGCGGGTCAGATCGGTTTTCCCAACCTCGGCCTTCACCAAATGGGAAGGGATTACGCCAAAGGTCTCTGCACCTGCGCCTTGGGCCGCGCGGGCAACTGTACCCATCAATCCAATGTCACCCGCGCCATAGACCAGGCGCCATCCGTTGTCCGCAATGGCCTGACCTAGAGCCTTTGCCTGTTCAACATATGCCGGCCGATCCCCGATGCGTGATCCGCAATAGACGCAAATTGATCGTGATCCCATGACCTAACCCCTTATGGTGCAGCTTCCTTTTGACCTTGTCTACTTTGGTTGCTATGAACGCTCAACTGGAAATAAAGTTTTTGACCGCTGGGTCCTATGGAGAACGAGGCATGAAACTATCACAGGGCCTATGGGCTGTGATTGCCGTTGTGGTGGCAGCTGGGCTGGGTGCGTATATTTGGATCTCGGCGCAGGGGACTGCGCCCGAGGAAACCGCCGTTGTTGAACAGGCAGCCAATGTGGCACCCAAGGCGGAAACCGCCCCTGATGTCGAGACCGAAGAAGCCGCACCTGTGGAAGCCGCTGGAGAAAAACCCGCCGCCCCAGAAGCGCCCGCAGTTGAGAATGTGCAAGAAGCAGAAGCAGAAGCAGAAGCAGAAGCAGAGGTTGCACCAATCCCTGAAGTGGTTGAAACCCCCGTCATCCGCCGCCCTGTGATCGAAGTTGCGCGCGTCGATCCATCTGGCGAAGTGTTGTTGGCAGGTCAAGGCACCGCCAAGGCCGTGATTGAGGCATTGGTGGATGATGCCGTTGCGGCCAGTGGTGAAATCGGCGCTGATGAAAACTTTGTCCTGTTCTTTGATATCGAACCCAGTGAGCAACCGCGCATCATTTCCTTGCGCCGTGTCGAAGGAGATGAATTTATCTATTCCGAACAAGAGGTGATTGTTGCACCTGATCAGATCAAGGCGCCTATTGCCGTTGCTTTGGCAGAAGAGGCAACTGAACCTGAACCGGCAGCAAAAGCGCCAGTGGCCGCACCTGAAGCTACCACCGAAGAAGTTGTCGTTGCCGCTGTCGAAGACACAAAGACCGAAGAAATCGAAAGAGCAACACAGCAGGTTGAAACGGCGGTTGAAACGACAACAGAAGCCGTTTCGGAAACGGCCACCGTTGTGGCGGCAGAGCCAACGGGCGCTATTGCCGAAGTCAAAGACACTCCTGCTGTTGAAGAGGTCGTAAAGGACACGGTTGTGGTCGCCGAAGCGGCCACCGAGGACGCCGTCGACGATAGGGCCAAGGTTGAAATCCCCAAAGCGCCTGAACAGCCCATCCAAGAGGAAGAGGCGCAGCAAGAAGAAACACCAACGGTCATGATTGCGGATGTCTCAGGCGTTAAGATCGTTTCCAAAGCCCCCGCAAGCGCGGAAAACCCCGAAATCTTCCTTGATACTATCAGCTATGATGAGGAAGGGGCGCTTACACTCTCCGGACGCGGCGTGCCAAGCGGTATCGTGCGGCTTTATCTAAACAATGCGGTGATCGGTGAAACCACCACCGATGCGCTGGCCGCGTGGAGCTATGATGCTTCCGCAATTGAACCCGGTGTCTATACGCTGCGCGTTGATCAGTTGAACGCAGATGCCTCGAAGGTTCTGGCGCGTATAGAAACCCCGTTCAAACGGGAGGCGCGTTCAAAGCTGCAAGAGCAACTCTCCGCCGCTGAAAGCCCTGCACGTATTAATGTGGTGACGGTGCAACCGGGAAATACCCTGTGGGGAATTTCGCGCGAACGCTATGGCCAGGGTATTCTTTATGTACAAGTGTTTGAAGCGAACCGCGATAAAATCCGTGACCCAGATTTGATTTATCCGGGTCAGATTTTTGATCTGCCTGATGATGCCGCAGAAGAACAATAAGGCTTGAAATTTCCTCGCGGCACTGGAACTTCGGCGCCGCGAGGGTTAACTGAGAGCTATTGACTTAAACGAGGTCTCATGTCCGTCAAAGCCGAGCCTGCAACCCTACAGCAGCCAAACCAGCCCGCACCCAGTGACAAATCCGCCGCGGATGAGCGCCGTTCTGGCATGCGTACCATAATTCGCGTGGCGCCCTATCTTTGGCCCAAGGATCGCATGGACATTCGTCTGCGTGTGGTCGGGTCATTGCTGTTTCTCATTCTTTCCAAGTTTTTATCGATTTATTCCCCGTTTCTTTATGGTGCGGCGGTTGATGCTTTGTCCGAAGGGGGCATGCCCCTTTTTGCATTGGGTGCGGTTGGTTTAATCGTGGCCTACGGGGGCGCGCGCATTGTGTTGCGCGGGTTTGAACAATTACGGGATGTGGTCTTTGCGGTGGTTGGGCAACGGGCGTTACGCCGATTGGCATTGGAAACATTCGTGCATATTCACCGTCTATCCATGCGCTATCACATTACGCGCAAAACCGGTGGGCTTAGCCGCATTGTTGAACGCGGTGTTAAGGGTGTTGAATTCCTGCTTCGCTTTTTGCTGTTTTCAATGGGTCCATTGGTGTTGGAGCTGTTGGGGATCGCAACGGTCATGCTTTTCGTGTTTGGCCCCGAATATATGATTACAATTTTTATCACCATCGGGATTTATGTATGGTTCACATTCGCGGTGACAGAATGGCGCGTGAAGCTGCGCCGTAAAATGAATGAACAGGACACAGATGCCAATCAAAAGGCTATTGATAGCCTGCTAAACTTTGAAACCGTCAAGTATTTCAGCGCCGAACAACGCGAGGCGGAGCGTTATGACGGTGCGATGCGCGGATATGAAGAAGCGGCATTGAAAACCAGTTATTCCTTGGCCTTCCTGAATTTTGGTCAATCGCTAATCATCACATTGGGTTTAATTGTGGTACTGGTTATGGCGGCCAACGCGGTTCAGGCGGGCACTATGAGTGTTGGGGATTTCGTAATCGTCAATGCTTACATGATCCAAATCACAATGCCGTTGAATTTCCTTGGGACAGTCTATCGTGAAATCCGCCAAAGCTTGGTTGATATGGGCGATATGTTTGATTTGCTGGATCAACCTGCCGAAATCAAAGATGCCCCAAATGCCATGGATCTGAATGTCACGGGGGGGTATGTGCGACTAAAGGATGTGCACTTCGGCTATGATTCTGCACGACCCATTTTGCAAGGCGTAGATATCGATATCCCCGCAGGTCAAACCGTTGCGATTGTTGGCCCATCAGGGTCCGGGAAATCCACGATTGGGCGGTTGTTGTTTCGTTTTTATGATGTGGCTCAGGGCGTGCTTAGCATTGATGATCAGGATGTGCGGGACGTCACCCAAACTAGCCTGCATCGCGCAATCGGTGTGGTTCCGCAGGATACAGTTTTGTTTAACGACACGATTTATTATAACATCGCCTATGGCCGTGATCACGCTACCTGCGCCGAGGTTGAGCAGGCCGCCAAAGACGCCCAAATCCACGACTTTATAAAGTCCTTGCCAGAAGGTTATCAAACCCAAGTGGGCGAACGTGGCCTGAAGTTGTCAGGTGGGGAAAAGCAACGGGTGGGAATTGCGCGCACTCTGTTGAAAAACCCACCGATCCTATTGTTGGATGAGGCGACATCAGCGCTGGATACCGAGACAGAGCATGAAATCCAAGACGCGTTGGCTCGCGCTGGTGAGGGACGTACAGTGATCACCATTGCTCACCGCTTATCCACGATCGCGGATGCGGATAGGATTATTGTTTTGGAAAAAGGTCTGGTTGTGGAAGAGGGGAAACACGACGACCTCTTGGCCCAAAACGGACGTTATCACGCTCTATGGTCGATGCAGCAATCAGGCGAAGAATAGGCGTCTCGAAACTGCGTTGACCACGCAGAATGCGGTGTTAGACGTCAAACCCCAAAGTGCCGACCTTCTTCATAGTTGGCTCTCTTGCGTCACTCTGCGTGAGTTTGGGACCTTATGAAAGCAGGCTGGCTCTGTGCGCTACAGCTTTTCCGAATTCACAAATTAGTCGGCGCGTGCTTGTGCATCGACCTTTCTTTTATTCCGCCGCGTCGGGCAGGGGCATGATCACATGTTTTGCAGGAGTAAAGTGATCCTCATCCCAAATGATTTCCGTAGTCTTTGTTCGGCGCGCTTGGCGGCGTAGGGACCAATCCTTGGCAGCCTTGCCATGACGCGATGCCCCAAGGCGCAACAATAGGCGGCCAATCCACATTACATAGGTTTCAACCCACACCCGCACCGCCAAAAGTGAGGGGGTAAAGACCAAGGTCAGGACCGTGGCAATCCCCAAACCAAATACCACTGCTGTAGCCAACTGTTTCCACCATAGCGCCGTGGGGCTGTCTATGGAATAGCCGCCGCTGATGAAATCAAGGCTAATCCCAAACATCATCGGAGCGAGGCCCGCCATTGTCGTGATTGTGGTCAGCAACACAGGGCGAATACGTTGTTCAGCCGTGCGAATGATCGCTTCGATCCGCGGCATTGTTTGGCTAAATTCCTGATAAGTGTCGATCAAAACGATGTTGTTGTTCACAACAATACCTGCCAGCGCAACAATCCCCGTTCCCGTCATAATAACCGAGAAGGGTTGTTGCATGACCAGCATACCAATCAACACGCCCACCGTGGACAAAACCACCGCAATCAGAACCACGAATGAGTTATAGAAACTGTTGAACTGCGCAAGCAGGATGATGAACATTAGAGCAAGTGCCGCTGAAAACGCGCTCATCAAAAACGCCTGACTTTCGTTTTGTTCGTCCTGATCCCCTGTCCATTCCCATGAAATGCCCGCGGGCAGGGACATGGCGTTAATCTGTTCAGTCAGATATTCGATACGTTCATTGGCGTTGATGATCACGTCGCTTTCTGCGCCATTTTCATCAATGACAGTGCGTTTTGCGTCCGTTGCCACACCTGCCTTGATGTCAAAATAACGCTTTTTATCGATGCGATTGATCTCGGCCAATTTTTCAACGGGCTTGCGTGTGATAAAGTTTGATAGCGGCACCAAACCATCGCTTGTGCGCACCTTTAGGGTGTCCAGCGTGCTTAGCAGGCGATATTCCTCGGGCATGCGGACGCGGATCTCAACCTCTTCATCGCTGCTATCAACGCGCATGGTATCGAGTAAGATGCCGCGTGTCACCAACTGTACCATGGCACCCACAGTGGCCACATCGGCCCCATATCGACCCGCCTTTTGAACATCGACATCAATTTGCCAATCAATGCCGGGTAGAGGGCGGGTATCTTCGATCTGGGTCAAGGCTTGTGTTTCATCAAAGAGGGCGCGCATGTCCGCGGTAGTTGCCAGCAAATTTTCCCAATTGTTACCCTTCAGGCGCAGGTGCACAGGTTTTGCCGTTGCAGGACCACGGCCCAGTTCCAGCACTTCGATCTGAATCCCTGGAATTTCCTGAAGCGCGGCAGAAAGTTCGCCAATCACAATGTCGCCGTCCAAATCGGTGCGATTCTTGCGGTCCTCCCACGGGACGGTTTCCAATTGGATTTGTCCGATTGTATCCTTGGGCGCGCTGGCACCTGCGGTGTTTTGGTTCAATCCCCCTGCACCTGCAAAGGCAAATACAGATGAGATGCCCGGATGCTGCAGAACAATCTTTTCTGCTTGACGCACCAGTTCATCTTTTTCATCCAGTGATAGGTTTCCGCGCGCTTTTACATAAACGATGGCCTGTTCCGGTTCAGATTCAACAAAGAATTCAACGCCTAAATTGTTTTCGCCGAAATAGGAAAAGACAGCCATGGAAAATCCAATAACGCCTGCAATACTGACCAAAGGCATGATTGGGTTGCCCGCGATCAACTTGATGATCCAGCCAAAGAATGTGCGTCGGTACCCAAATGTCACACGCTTGGCCTGACGTTCGATTTTTACTGCGCCTAAAACCATGGAGACAAATGCGGCCGCCGTAATAAACATTGCAATACCGGGGGCGGTTGCAATCATGCCATCAGCGGCGTCTAAACCCAACAGATAGCTTGGGTTCAATGCCTGCATTGCCGCCAAAAATAGGCCATAGAACGCAACTGGCACTAGTGCCGCACGCACCAACCAAGGAAGCGTTGCACGCAGCGCGTTCGAAGCAGTGGAAAAGGCGCGGGACACACGACCAGATACACCGCCCATAATGGGTAGGAAAATCAATGCAACCACCAAAGATGCACTCAGAACAAAGATCAGCGTCACAGGCAGCATGCCCATGAATTGCCCTGGAACACCCGGCCAGAATAGCATTGGCAAAAATGCACACAGGGTTGTTGCGGTTGAACTGACGATGGGCCAAAACATGCGCTTGGCCGCTTCGACGTAGGCGCTCATTGGGCCGCTGCCCTCTTGGATGCGCTTATCGGCATATTCAACCACAACAATCGCCCCATCAACCAACATACCGACCGCAAGGATCAGGCCAAACATCACAATATTTGAAATGGTAATCCCCATCACGCCCAACAGGACGAAACATAGTAAGAATGACGTGGGGATAGAAAAACCAACCAGGAATGCTGCCCGGGTTCCAAGGGATGTTAAAACAACGATCATCACCAAAGCGATCGCGGTTAAAACCGATCCTTCCAACTGGCTAACCATTGAGTCCACAACGCGGCTTTGGTCGTTTGATGTGCCCATGTGCACGGCCGCACGCAAATCTTGGGGCCATGCCGCGACTTCTACTTCGACCATTTCACGCACGGCTGTTGCCGTGTCGATCAGGTTGAAACCTTTACGTTTCACGACCTGTAGCGCAACGGTTGTTTCTCCGTTGAAACGTGCGGTTCCTTCGCGATCCTCGAAGGTTAGTTTTATTTCTGCTAAATCCCCCAATGTGATTACACGGTCCCCATTTGTTTTGACGGGCAGGTCGTAGATATCCTGTACCTCATCAAAGCTTGATGGGATTTTAACCGCAAATGTGCCTTGTGCGCTGTCCACTTCCCCCGCAGCGATCAATCTGTTGTTGTTTCGCACAACATTGATCAATTCGCCTGCGGTGACGTTATAGCTTTCAAGGCGTAAAGGGTCGATTGTGACTTCGACCATTTCGTCACGCTGGCCTGAAATCGCGGCTTCGAGTACCGCATCCATGCCTTCGATCTTTTCCTGCAAATTCTTGGCGATCTTGGTCATCGTACGTTCAGGGACCTGTCCCGTTAGGTTCACGATGATGATTGGGAATTCGGAAAAGTTAATTTCATTGATCGAATATTTTTCTGCACCCGATGGGAAATTCGCCTCGGCCGCATTCATGGCGTCGCGTACATCTGCCATAGTTTTAGTTTTGTCCCAGCCAAATTCAAATTCAAGCGCCATGCCAGCATAGTTTTCCGATGCCGTGGCGGTCATTTTCTTTAGGCCATCAATATCGCCCAATTCCGTTTCCATCGGGCGCACCAACAGAGTTTCACTGTCCCCTGCGGAAATGCCGGGGAAAGGCACAGAAATGAACAATGCGGGAATTTCGATGTCAGGCTCACCCTCTTTTGGAAGTCCCGTGTAACTAAGTATCCCTGCGGTCAGCGAAACAATAATCAGCGCAAGAATCATCCGCGCGCGCTCTGATGCCCAATCGACTAATCCTGTCATTGACCCAACTCCCGATAGGTTGGATCAACAACGATCCCGTTGATCACATATTCCTGACCGACGACGATGATGCTGACCTCTGGGTCCAATCCCGATACCCATACCCCATTTGGGGTGTCGCGCAGCAGGCTGATTTCCACAAACTTGGTTGCGTTATCCGCAAGGATCGTGCGCACACCCAATGCTCCCGAGTCGTCGAGCGTGAGTGAGGATTGTGGGATCAAATGTGCGGCTTTGCCATCTGAGGCAATGAGGATGTCGGCAGTTTGGCCATCTGCGATTTTCATGTCGGGGTTTGGAATTTCCAATTCAACACGGAAGGTGCGTGTCAATTTATCCGCTGAACGCGACAGGAAGGTTACATTGCCAGATACCTGTGTACCATCCAACAGGCGTGCACCTGCACGCGCACCCACGGTGATCCGATCACGTTCTGTTTCCGGAACAAAGCCCACAATTTTGATAGGGTCCAACTGGATCACTGTTGCGCATTCAGACCCGGGTTGTAGAAGGCTGCCGATTTCAGCCGTGTCGCTTTCTAATAGGCCGCCAAAGGTAGCTTTGATACGTAGGCGATCAATCTCTTTTTGCGCCGCGGCAACGGCAGCTTCGGCGGATTGAATGCGGGAACTGGTGGCATCAAACCCTGCTTTTGCGCTTTCCAGTGATGCTTCTGCTGAACGCACGGCCGCCTGTGTTGATGCAACGCGTGTTTCTGACGCAAAACCACCCTGGGCCAGTTTATCTGCGGCGTTAAAGTTGATTTTAGCCTCTTCTAGGCGGGCTTTTGCCTCGTCCTGACGGGCTTGGGTCTCTGGAACGCGGGCTTCCGCTTCTCTTAGGCGAGCAACTGCATCTGCCAAATTCGCTTTGCGTGTGCCTGGGTCCAATTCACATAAAGTTTCACCCGCCGCAACCAGGTGGCCCTTGCGAATGGGTTGGTTGATAACTTGTCCTGATGTCTCTGAGCGCAGGACGACACTGCGCGCGGCTTCGGTCTGCCCACGCAACACAACTGCGCTATCAATTTCGCGGGCGGTCGATTTAATAGCAACGACCTTGATCAACTGACGTTCTGTTGGATCTTCTGCGGGCGCTTCTGCTTCTGCGGCCTCTACCTCGACCACCATATCATTGACGAGTGGCGTGTCTTTGGACGCGTCCCATAAAATTGTGGGCGATGCGCCACCTGCAACTTGACGCACGGCGTCACGTTCAAAAACAATTAAATATAAAACGGCAACCACAATAACAGCCGTGATCAAGGACATTATGCGCATAGTCTTCCTTCCAACGAATTGGCAAACGGGTAAACGAAACCCGATTTGGGCGCCACTTAGCAGATATACGCTAAACCCGCCAGTTTAGATTAATGAAATCCATACATTTTTTGCAGGTGCAGCAACGTAATCTTGCTCTTGGATTCCTATTCAGTTGGGTCTACAAAACCGAAAATACAAGATGTGAGGTCCGCCGTGAGCAATACAGATAGTTTTATCGATGAAGTCAGCGAAGAAATCCGCCGCGAAAAATTGTTCAAAACATTTCGCAAATACGGCTGGATCGGCGTTGCGCTGGTGGTTATCGTTGTTGGTGGCACAGGATATCGCGAATACAGTCGCGCAGCTGAAAAAACCGCCTCGGAAACATTCGGGTCCTCTGTATTAGCGGCCCTTCAAGAAAACGACCCAGCTTCACGTGTTTCACAGTTGGACACCATCACGGCCCCCAATGCATCAGCAGATGCGATGATTGCTATGTTACAGGCAGCGGAATTGGCATCAGAAAATGATGGGGCAAGGGCCGCCGCCAAGCTTGAGGCCGCAGCCCTCAGAGGTGATCTGGATCAGATGTACCGCGATATCCTAAGTTTTAAACGGTTAACGGTTGCCGAAAGTGGAATTGATGCAGGTGAACGCCGCATGGGGTTAGAACAATTGGCAACACCCGGAAATCCACTGCGTCTATTGGCAGAAGAGCAATTGGCGTTGATGGAACTGACTGCTGGCGATAGCGCAGCGGCAGTAAACCGCCTGTCCATGATCCTTGAGGATGCAGAGCTTACTCAAGGCTTGCGTCAACGCGCAGGACAGTTGATGATCGCATTGGGGCAGGATCCGAACGGTCAGTAGCACTCCATAAATAAGGAACAGGGAGAATGATGTTTCGTGTCTTCGCCACTTTGACAGTTTGTGTAATTGCTCTTGCGGGATGTGAACAACCCCAGCCGATCATCCCAGGCAAGCGTGAAGCCGTTGACACCCTGATACAGGATGCGCCAGCACGCGAGGAAATCATCAATAAGTCTGTGGCGTTTCGTGCACCTAGCATGAGCACAAATGTAAATTGGACCCAAGGTCACGGCACGGCAAGCACCCGCACCACGCATCCTATGCTGAGCGCAGAACCAAAGTTGATCTGGAGCGTCCCAATCGGCGTCGGCGATGGCCAACGCACGCGGATCACGGCCGATCCTGTTGTGGCCGATGGGCGCATTTTCACCGTTGATGCCGAAGCCCGACTAAACGCGCATGACACATCAGGAGCAGCACTTTGGTCCATTGACCTAACACCACAGGGTGAGAGCAAAGGTGAGGCGGTAGGCGCAGGAATCGCCTATGGGAATGGGACGTTGTTTGTGTCAACGGCCTATGGCGTGTTGCACGCGATCACTCCAACAAACGGCGCGATCCGTTGGTCACAATCCCTGCGCGGCGCGGGTAACACGCGCCCTACCTATTATGATGGATTGGTCTATGTCATCAGCTCGGATCGCACCGCATGGGCGATCGAGGCGGATAATGGCCGCGTCAGGTGGCAAATTGATGGTGTGGATGATGTGAATAACCGCATCGGATCAACCGCTCCTGCTGTTTCCGATAAATTCGCTCTTATTGGCTTTGGCTCGGGTGAAGTGCAAGCCGTCTTCCGCAAGGGCGGTTTGGTTTATTGGAATTCCTCCCTCAAGGGCTCACGCGCTGGGCGGGCAGAAGGCGCCGTTGTTGATTTAGGCGCAAGTCCCGTGATTGCAGGGTCACGTGTGTTCGCCGCGGGTGCGTCCGGGCGCATGGTTGCCATGTCATTGGATGATGGTGAACGCATTTGGACCAACAATCAGGGCGTGCGCGGCCAACTGTGGCCCGCGGGTAACGCAATTTTTGCCCTAAATGATATGAATCGATTGATCCGTGTTGATGCATCCAATGGGGAAACACTCTGGGCTGTTGATTTGCCTAATTTCCGTAAAAATAGTCCACGACGCAGTGCTGAAATCGTTGCACATTATGGACCCGTTCTGGCGGGAGGGCGTATTTTGGTTGCTTCAAACGATGGTCTGTTGCGCCAGTTTGATCCAACAAACGGCGCATTGATTGCCCAAACGGCGGTACCCGGTGGGGCCACAACGCATCCCGTTATTGCAGGTGGGGTTTTGTACCTTGTTTCAGGGGACGGAGAATTGCACGCTTTTCGTTGATGAAAAAGTGTTGTATGCGATGCTCTCATTTGACTTTAGGTTCTGAACATGAGCTTTTCTTTGGCCATTGTTGGCCGCCCCAATGTGGGTAAATCCACCCTATTTAACCGTCTTGTTGGAAAACGGTTGGCACTGGTTGATGATCAACCAGGCGTGACCCGTGACCTGCGTGAAGGCGAAGCGCGCCTCGGGGATCTGCGGTTCACCGTGATTGATACCGCGGGGCTTGAGGATGCAACGGACGACAGTTTGCAGGGCCGCATGCGCCGTTTGACCGAACGCGCCGTTGATATGGCGGATATCTGTCTGTTCATGATTGACGCCCGTGTTGGAGTGACACCTATTGATGAAATTTTTGCAGAAATTTTGCGTAAACGGGCAAAACACGTGTTTTTGGCCGCAAATAAGGGCGAGGGTGCCGCCGCAGATTCAGGCGTGTTAGAGGCATGGAACCTTGGCCTTGGTGAACCCTTGCGCATATCGGCCGAACATGGCGAAGGCATGGGTGATTTACTGGCCGCTTTGATGCCCGTTGCCGATGAATTCCAAATGCGGGCTGAGGCCGAATCCGCTGAGGCAGAAATCGATATTATCGGAGAAATTTCCGAGGATGACGAATATGAATATCAAATGCCCACAAACGCCAAACCGCTACAGGTTGCGGTTGTTGGACGCCCCAATGCGGGGAAATCAACACTGATCAACAAAATTCTTGGCGAAGATCGCCTCTTAACAGGACCCGAGGCGGGGATCACCCGCGATGCCATTTCATTGAAAATGGATTGGGGTGGCGTGCCCATGCGTATTTTTGATACCGCGGGTATGCGTAAAAAGGCCAAAGTTCAGGACAAGGTTGAAAAACTCTCTGTCTCTGATGGATTGCGTGCGGTGAAATTCGCCGAAGTTGTGGTTGTGCTGTTGGACGCGGCAATTCCCTTTGAAACGCAGGATTTGCGAATCGCTGATCTGGCGGCACGCGAAGGGCGGGCGGTAGTTGTTGCCGTCAACAAATGGGATATTGAAGATGAAAAGCAGGAAAAGCTGCGTGATTTGAAAGAGGCCTTTGAACGTCTATTGCCCCAGTTGCGCGGTGCACCCTTGATCACCGTATCGGCACGTACGGGCCGCGGTTTGGATCGGTTGCAGGTGGCGATCTTGCGCGCTCATGAAATTTGGAACCGCCGCATCCCAACTGCGCAGTTGAACCGTTGGTTGGCGGGTATGGTAGAAATGCATCCGCCCCCCGCACCCGCAGGGCGCCGCATCAAGTTACGCTATATGACACAGGCCAAATCACGCCCACCTGGGTTTGTGGTCATGTGTTCACGCCCCGATAAATTACCCGAAAGCTATAACCGCTATTTGGTGAACGGTTTGCGCGAAAGCTTTGATTTGCCGGGAACCCCCATTCGCCTAATCATGCGTGGGCAAGGGGATAAAAACCCCTATAAAGATAAGAAAAAGGCAGCCCCGTCACGCCTGCGAAAGCATTTGGAAGGCAAACGTTCGACGTAAGCGGGCTGCCGCAACAGACATCTCATAAGAGATGTTTCGTATTATTTACGAAACGGCGTTGGGTGGCGCAAAGCGCGCCTCCCTATTTGGTGAAAGTAAGCCTTGGGTTGCTCAAGGTTGGGTTGGATCAGGCCAACTCACCCTCTGCTGTGATCTGCGTTTTGCCACCGAGATAGCGTTGCAAGACGGAGGGAAGCGCGACTGATCCGTCAGATTGTTGACCATTTTCCAGCACCGCAATCAAACAGCGCCCCACGGCCAAGCCTGATCCG
>Ga0255762_10002021_pt1 | contig 16920 bp, 15 predicted proteins | sample 101ome_16_FD_179962 | JGI IMG/M metagenome (GOLD analysis project Ga0255762, IMG submission 179962) | Coastal salt marsh microbial communities from the Groves Creek Marsh, Skidaway Island, Georgia - 101401AT metaG (version 2) | ecosystem: Environmental > Aquatic > Marine > Intertidal zone >...
GATGAATAAATTGGATTTCTTACTTGAAAAGAACTTAATGTGTTAACTGTATTTTTATTTTCATAAAACCTTAAACAATTTTCATCCCATTTGAGATTGCAAAATAAAAGCAGTTTTTTTACTTCATCTTCAGGTTTAGCAATTAAATTTTCATAATTTAAGTTGAAAATTTTATTTGAATAAATTTTTTCCCAATATTTTATCAAATCATAATAATTTAAATAATATTCAGATAAATCTTTTTGGTTATATGCAAAATTAATTTCTTCTGGAAAAAAATTTTTATAAATTGAAAAACAATTATCCATTGGGTCTCTCACAACATTTATAATTTTTATGTTTTTATATACCGCAAGAAAAAAACCGACATAAAAAAAGTTAAATGGCAATTTATCTGTTACAATCTTTGTTTTATCAATTGTTTTAAGTTGATTTAAATATTGGTTTGCAATTTCTTTTTTATGAGTTTTTAACTTTTCAACAACATCAGTTTTAAATTTTTGGTGATCATAAAAATTAAAAAATTTTTTTAAAATATTTTGAAAGAACACCTGCTCTCCCCCCGCTTTAACCTCATCATGAGACCCAAGAATTTGTTCTACCAATGTTGTACCTGATCTTGGCATGCCCATAACTAAAATAATTCTGCCTCCACTACTTTCAGGAACAACAGATTCTGAAAATTCCTTTGAAAATGTCGACTTTACAATGTCAAAAAACTCTACTTCTTTTTTAAATTTCAAACTTGAAATTTTCTTATGTTTTTCGTTATTTGCTAAATGTAAATATTTACCAAAATTTTTTGTATCTTTTATGTCCTCATAGGCTTTTGAAATAGCAAAATAAAGCTCCTCTATATCAGTATCTTTTTCTGCCATTTTACTGTTTTGATATTCAATCATATTTTTTAAAAAAACATCTTTATCTGATTTAAATTTGTGAAAAATACTTATGTATCTGTAAATCTTTGATTTGGGCTGATCGAGTTTTAAACATTGCTCAAACAATTTTAGCGCATTATCATTGTCGCCTCTGGCTCTAAATAGATTGCCGTAATTAGCTATAGCTTCAAAAAAATCTGGTTTAATTTTTAATGCTTTTTTATAATTACTCTCTGCCATACCGATCTCACCAATAGATTCATAACAAACAGCTATGCTGTTCAATAAAATATAATTATTAGGGTTGTTTTTTATTAAGAAATTATAATTAGTAATGGCTAAAAGAAACTCTCTTTTCTCTCTATAAATTTCAGCTAATTCTAAATGAATTTTTAAATTATTCTTTTTTATTTTTAATAAACCTTGTTTTAAAATTTCTATAGCTTTATCATCTAAGCTCATATTTCTTAAAGCCCTACTATATAAAACATACGTATCTAAAAAATCATCTTTTAAATTTAATGCTTTCTCAAAATTTTCTACAGACAGTTGGTTTTTATCTTGTTTTAAATAACACACACCCAAATTTAAATAATTATCAAAACTATTCTTGTTGAAACTGACTGCTTTTAAAAGATTTTCTTCAGCAAGGTTAAAATTGTTATTTTGTAAATGAAAAAAACCCAAATATTTAAAATACTTTTCTTCGCTAATTTGATTTAAGTTTTTTAAATTATTTAATGTCTCATTAAACTCTAGTACCTTGCCCTGGGATAAATAAAGATTTAATTTTTTTAATTGATCAGACATAAAAAAAAACCCGCCACCTAAGTAGCGGGTTTAATTTTTGAACTAAACTAAACTAGAATTTTTGAATTGTTCTAATTTGTAATTGCTCACCATCAGTACCTGCTACGTTACTAATGTTTTCAACTTCAGCATATGAAATTGATAAACCTAAACCACCTAAGTTGTAACCAACTTGGATCATTTTGATTTCTTCATCATTAGCTGAATCAGTTGAACCAATAGTTTCTTCAGTTTCTGAAACGTATAAACCAACAGTTAAATTATCATTTGCAGCAAATGTTACAGCCATTGTGTCTGTATCTAATTTAACTTGGCTAGCAGTTGCAGCAGAATTTTCTGTTTGCTGTCTCTCAGCACCTACAGTGATTGCACCGAAAGTGTAATTAGCACCAAACTGTTTGTTTTCTGCGTCAGTGTTATTACCTTGACCATCAGCTTTTTCAATACCAGCAAGTACGTTTAAACCATCTACACCGAAATTACCTTTGTAGATCATACCTGTTGCAGAAACACCTGTATCAGTAACACCTGAATCACTTGGTCTTGATGTTCCGTTATCCGGAGCATAACCTAAAGTAAATGTACCGCCTGCAGCAGAAACATCTATTCTAGCGTGTTCAACGTTATGATAGTCAGAAGCTGCTAATGTGTTTGAAGTTACAGCACCTAATTGATTGATTGATGTAAATGAATCACCAATGTAAGGAATTGCAGAAGAAGATAAGTTGTTACCATTATCTCTAGCTACTGAAAACTTAATTGTATCAGTTCCAACAGTTAAGTAATGAGTATCAGCTACACCGTCTTCTAAAACCGTACCATAACTAGCAGTTAAACCATTATCTAAATCTTTAGAAGCAGATAATGAAATGTTATGCTCTGCACCAAAACCTCTACCAGACTCAGAAGCTGATCCATCTTTAGAAGATGCAACAAAAGTTTGCTCTAAGTTACCACCGATTTTTGTTTCAGAGAAAGCAGAACCAGCAAATGCTACAGAAGCAATTGCAGTAGTTAATAATAATTTGTTTTTCATTATTATTGACCTTTCTATGTTATTAGTTTGCGTTTTTATTTTTAAATTTAAAAACAGAGTATTTATAAGTTTTAATGCTGAAAAATTAATAAATAAAAGATAAAGTATAACTATTTTTACATAGTGTGATATTTTTACAACATCCTACATATAAATGTTTAAATTTCTAATATATTAGGTAAAGAAAGTGATAAATCAAACAATGAAAAACATAGTTTTACTTTCTGTTCTAGTATTTGTTGCATCTTGTGGTTTATTTAAATCTGAAAAAGAAGATGGTGAAACTGGGATACTTTCAAAGAAAAAACGTCAACCAGTTAATGTTTCTGAGAGAGTAATGTCCACTGAAACAGATGGTTTTTTTTCATCAAATAGTCAAAAGGATACTCTTGGTAATCAAAATGTAATGTGGAGAGCTACTCTTAATACTTTAAATTTTATACCTATAAATACCGTGGACTATGACGGCGGAGTCATAGTTACTGATTGGTATTCGCCAAATTCTTCAAATGAAAGCATAAAAATTAATGTAAAATTTAACTCAAATGAGATTAAGGTTTCTTCCTTCACAGTTAAGGCTTTTAAAAAAACTTGTAGTAAAGAACTGTCTTGCAAAACAACCTCTATGAATGAAAATTTTAATAAAAAAATAAAAAATCAAATATTAGAAGAAATTAAGAACTTAGAGATAAAATCCAAAAAAAAGTAGAAATTAATATGGCGGGAGTGACGGGACTCGAACCCGCGGCCTCCTGCGTGACAGGCAGGCGCTCTAACCAAGCTGAGCTACACCCCCGGTTATGGTGGGCGGTGAGAGACTCGAACTCCCGACCCTCTCGGTGTAAACGAGATGCTCTACCAACTGAGCTAACCGCCCTTTAATCAATGCTGAAATACACTATTTTGAATATTAATAAACATTAAATTTGTTATAATAAAAAAATGCTTAAAATTATAAAAAATATAAAGATTTTATTATGTTTTTCAATGTTGCTAATTGGATGTGCTAGCATCAAAACATTACATCAATATTATGCAAGTGAAGACATACAATTATCAAATATACAAATAAAAAGATTAAATAATTATTTATCTGGAGAGTTTTATTCTTACGAAATAAATAAAAAAGTTTTTGCCTATCCAATGGTCTTTTTGATATCAGATGATGGAAAAAAAAGTGTAATTTTGGCTTGTAGAGGAATGTTGGACGAATGCAACTCGTCAATTTATATCTACCCCCTTATCCAAAAATATAAAAAAAAAACAAATCTAGACTTTAAAATTTTAGCTTTGGGAAAAAAAATAGTTCAAAGAAAAAATAATGAAATAATTAATAAAAAAAAAATAAAATATACAAATCTTAAAAATGATCAAAAAAATATATTTTTTGACTTTATTGTGTTACCTTCTGATAGTTGTACTAGTGAAGACTGTTAGTTTAATGAGCGTTTTTTTGAGTTTTTGATTTTTCTTCTTCTTTAATATGATCAACTTCAATCCAATCAATTGGATTAAGATTATTTGTAAGAGCAATTTTTAATACTTCGTCAACATGAGTAACGGGAATAATTTTTAAACCATCTTTTACGTTTTGTGGTATCTCTATTAAATCTTTTTCGTTCTCAGATGGAATAACTACTGTTTTAATACCCCCTCTTAACGCAGCTAATAATTTTTCTTTAAGTCCACCTATGGGCAAAACTCTACCTCTTAACGTTACTTCTCCAGTCATTGCAACATCTCTTTTAACTGGATTATTAGTTAATGCAGAAACAATTGATGTAACCATTGCAATACCAGCAGATGGACCATCTTTGGGAGTTGCGCCTTCAGGTACATGAATATGAAAATCTTTCTTTTCAAAAGTTGGTGGTATTATACCGTATTCCAAACATCTAGATCTAATAAAGGATTTTGCTGCTTTAATAGACTCTTTCATGACATCTCCAAGTTTTCCAGTATGTTCTAATTTTCCCTTACCAGGCATCATTACAGACTCAATAGATAATAATTCTCCACCCACTTCTGTCCATGCTAAACCTGTTACCACTCCAACTTTATTTTCATCTTCAATTTCACCAAATTTAAATTTTTTTACACCAAGATAATTTGAAATGTTTTTATTATCTATCTCAATTTTTTGAGTTTTGTTTGAAACAATTTCTTTAACACTTTTTCTTGCAAGTTTTGAAATTTCTCTCTCTAATCCTCTAACGCCAGACTCTTTTGTATAGCTTCTAATTATTTCTAATATTTCATTATCATTTATTTTTAATTCTTCTTTTTTTAAACCATTATCTTTAAGTTGTTTTGGTAATAAATATTTTTTTGCAATTTCAAGCTTTTCTTGTTCTGTATAACCCGCTAAACGAATTACTTCCATTCGATCCAACAGTGGTCCTGGAATATTTAATGTGTTTGCAGTTGTAACAAACATTACATTGGACAAATCATAATCAACTTCTAAATAATGATCATTAAAATCCTTGTTTTGCTCAGGATCCAATGCTTCCAATAAAGCCGAGGACGGGTCTCCCCTATAGTCCATTCCAACTTTATCTATTTCGTCTAATAAAAATAATGGGTTTGTTTTTCCAGCTTTTTTCATCATTTGAATTATCTTTCCAGGTAAACTCCCAATATAAGTTCTTCTATGACCTCTAATTTCTGCTTCATCTCGCACACCACCTAATGACATTCTTACAAACTCTCTACCTGTTGCTTTAGCAATGGATTTACCTAATGAAGTTTTTCCAACGCCTGGCGGGCCTACTAAACAAAGTATCGGTCCTTTTATTTTTTTTATTCTAGACTGAACTGCTAAAAATTCTAATATCCTGTCTTTTACTTTTTCTAATCCATAATGGTCTTCATTTAATATATTTTCTGCTTTTTGAAGATTGGTACTCACTGCTGAGCTTTCATGCCAAGGTATAGATGTCATCCAATCTAAATAATTTCTAACCACTGTAGACTCTGCTGACATTGGACTCATAGTCTTTAATTTTTTTAATTCGGAAAAACACTTTTCTTCAGCGTCTTTTGGCATTTTAGATTTCTTAATTGAGTCTTCTAACTGCTTTAGCTCATCTTTTCCTTCTTCAATATCTCCTAGCTCTTTTTGGATTGCTTTAAGCTGCTCATTTAAATAATATTCTCTTTGCGTTTTTTCCATTTGATTTTTCACTCTACCCCTAATTCTCTTTTCTACTGACATTAGTTCAAGTTCACTGTCTAAATGACCGATAATCATTTCAAGTTTTTTTTGTATATTTAATGTCTCTATAATCTTTTGTTTATCCTCTAACTCAATGCCTAAAACTGAGACTGCTTTATTTGCTATTACATCAGGATCAGTTAAATTCTTAAAATCAATACTATTTTCATCACTAAATTTTTTTGATGTTTTGGATAATTTATTAAATTTATTTATTAATGCCTGAGATAATAAATTATTATTTTTATCATTGATTAAATTACATTTTTCAATTTTTGCATCTAAAAATTTATCATTCTTATTATATTCAAGTACTTTGCATACAAACTTTCCCTCAACTAATATTTTTACAGTTCCATCTGGTAATTTTAAAAGTTGCAAAATTTCAGCTACAGTTCCAATAGAATAGAGATCTTCTTCTTTTGGAATATCAATATCTGAGTTTTTTTGAGCAAGCAGTAAAATTTGTTTTGAACTATTCATAACTGACTCAAGAGCACTAATCGATTTTTCGCGTCCAACAAACAAAGGGGTGGTTACATTTGGAAAAACAACTATATCTCTTAATGGTAATACAGGTAGGGATTTGTAATCTAAGCTCATATTTTAAACATAGTTATTAAAACATATAAAACAAGGTAGATATTGATAAGATATCACCAATTAGTTAGCTATTTTTTCTTCTTTTTCAGGAGTTATTTTAGATGATTTTGATGATTTTGAGAAAATCATTAGTGGCTTAGTTTTTCCATTAATTACTTCTTTATTCAATATTACCTCTTCAACATTTTCCATAGAAGGTAAGTCAAACATTGTTTCTAAAAGAACTTCTTCTATAATTGACCTTAATCCTCTGGCGCCAGTTTTTCTAACAATTGCTTTTTGTGCTATTGCCTTTAATGCATCTTTAGCAAACGTCAGTTTTGTACCCTCTATTTCAAATAATTTAGAATACTGTTTTGTTAATGAATTTTTTGGTTCCTCAAGAATTTTTACCAAACTATCTTCGTCTAAATCCTCTAAGGTTGAAATTATTGGTAAGCGGCCGATAAATTCTGGTATTAAACCAAATTTTAAAAGATCTTCAGGCTCTACATCTTGTATTAATTCTCCAGCACTTTTATCAATTTGATTTTTAATTTTAGCTCCAAATCCTATTGACGAACCTTGTCCTCTAGCAGCAATGATTTTATCAATTCCAGCAAAAGCACCTCCAACAATAAATAAAATGTTTGTAGTATCAACTTGTAAAAATTCTTGTTGAGGATGTTTTCTGCCACCTTGAGGTGGAACGCTTGCAACCGTCCCTTCCATGATTTTTAACAAAGCCTGTTGAACACCTTCGCCCGAAACATCTCTTGTGATTGATGGGTTTTCAGTTTTTCTACTAATTTTATCTACCTCATCAATATAAACTATACCTCGCTGTGCTTTTTCAACATTGTAATCTGCTGCTTGAAGTAGTTTTAAAATAATATTTTCTACATCTTCACCAACGTAACCAGCTTCGGTTAATGTTGTTGCATCAGCCATTGTAAAAGGAACATCTAAAATTTTTGCTAATGTTTGAGCTAATAAAGTTTTACCACAGCCTGTTGGTCCAATTAATAAAATATTTGATTTTGATAACTCAACATCGTTTGAAGATTTTTCTGTATGTCCTAATCTTTTATAATGATTGTGAACTGCTACAGATAAAATTTGCTTAGCTTTTTTTTGACCGATTACATAATCATTTAAAATAGAGTAAATTTCTTTTGGTGCGGGTATGCCTTCATCTGATTTTGTAATTTGGCTTTTGCTTTCTTCTTTAATTATATCCATACAAAGCTCTACACATTCATCACAGATAAAAACTGTAGGGCCTGCTATTAATTTTCTAACTTCGTGCTGGCTCTTTCCGCAGAAAGAACAATAAAGAGTATTTTTGCTTTCTTTAGACATTTCGAATCAATTAAATATACAATAACTCATTAAGAGTCATTAAATCAAGCAATAGTTGAATCTTCAAAATTTAATTTTCTCTTTTTTCAACGACTTTATCTACAAGACCGAAGTTTTTTGCCTCATCGGCACTCATAAAATTGTCTCTTTCCAAGGCTTCTTTAATTTTTTCTACTGGCTGACCTGTGTGTTTAGAGTAAATTTCATTCAATCTTTTTTTTGTAGCTAAAATCTCTTTAGTATGAATTTCTATATCTGTCGCTTGTCCTTGAAACCCAGCTGAAGGCTGATGAACCATTATTCTGGCATTCGGTAATGACATTCTCAAACCTTTTTCTCCAGCAGCCAACAAAAATGAGCCCATAGATGCTGCTTGACCGATACACAAAGTGGATACAGTTGGTTTTATAAATTGCATAGTGTCATAGATTGCCAAACCATCAGTAACAACTCCACCTGGTGAATTAATATACAAATAAATCTCTTTAGAATTGCTTTCAGACTCCAAGAACAGTAGCTGAGCAGATACTAAGCTTGAAATATAAGAATTAATTGGACCAGTTAAAAAAATAATTCTTTCTTTTAATAGTCGTGAATAAATATCAAATGACCTTTCTCCCCTAGGTGTTTGTTCAATCACCATTGGGATTAAAGTATTCATGTAAACATCAAATGGATCTTTCATACGAATCGTTTAATTAATTTATATGTATTAATTATTTTTTACTAGTTTTTTTGGCTTTGGTTTTTTTGCTAGTTTTTGCCTTAAGTTCAGAGTTTTTTTTGTTTTCTGATCCAATAATTTTTTGAAGTTCTTCTTTTGTTACTATTTTTACTTTAGCTTTAGCTTTTTGTTGTATTAAATTCATTACTTTATCTTCAAACAAAGGTCCTCTTAATTTAGTTAATTCAGCTGGGTTTTTTTGGTAATATTCTCTAATCGTTTTCTCCTGGCCTGGATACATTCTAAGTTGCTTTTCCAATTCAACTTGAAGCTCTTGTGATGAAACTTTAATATTATTTTCTTCACCAATATTACTTAATACTAAAGCAAGTTTAACTCTTCTTTCAGAAATTTTTTTTATTTCTTTTTTATCGTTTTCATCTAATTTTACTTTTGAATGATCCTTTTCCCCTTTTTCATTCATTTTTTCATGAATAAAAGTATGTTCAACATTTTTTATCTCATCATCAAGCATTCTTTTCGGTAATTCCATTTTATATTTGCTATCTAATTGATCTAAAATTTCTTTTTTAACAAGCTGGTCTGTAATACTTTCAAATTCTTTTGAAATCTGTTTTTCAATCATTGATTTTAGATCGGTTAAGTTCTTTGCTCCCATATTTTTTGCGAAATTATCATCAATCTTTTGATCCTCTGGAGATTTTATATTTAAAACTTTGCATTTAAATTTAGACTCTTTTCCCGCGAGTTCTTTTTTTGGATAATTATCAGGAAGTTTGACTTTAACTAATTTTTCTTCATCTTTTTTAACTCCAATCATTTGTTTATCAAAACCTTGGATAAAAAGATCTTTACCTAAAACTATTTGCAAATTTTCTCCCTTATTTCCATCAAATGATTTTCCGTCTACTGTTGCTTCATAATTAAATACTACTAAATCATTTTTCTCAGCAGGTTTTGTTTTTTCTTTATCGTTATATTTTTTTGAACTTTCTGCTAATTGACTCAACCTATTATCTAAATCTTTTTTATCAGCTTTAACTTCATATTTTTGTATTTCAATTTTGTCTAAAAATACTTTTTTAATCTCAGGTATTTTTTCAACTTCAATTGTAAATTCTAAATCTTTATCTTCTCCTGAAGATTTTATATCTATTTTTGGTTGACCGGCAGGTTTGATATTTTTATCTTTTAAGGCCTGAAATGTTGATTCATTTAATGTTTTTTCAATCACCTCGCCATATAATGCTTTTCCAAATTGTTTTTTTAATAATTCTCTTGGTGCTTTACCGGGTCTAAAACCTTTTAGATTGATTGTGCCTTTGACTTCATCAAGTTTATTATCAATTTTTTCTTGTATTTCTTTTTTTGTTACAACAACAGTTAGTTTGGATTCTAAACCTTTTGATGCAGTTAAATTAACTTTCATAAAATTACTAAAGTGGTGCGGGAGAAAGGACTTGAACCTTCACTCGTTGCCGAACTAGTTCCTAAGACTAGCGTGTCTACCATTCCACCACTCCCGCTGTTAAATTTTCAGCTTTTATAATGTTTTTAATCATTTTATCAATTATCGATTTTATACATTTTATTGAGCAGTCCAAGAACCATCGATAGATATTGCGGAACCAGTTATCTCTGAAGCGTCTTTTGAGCACAAAAAATAGATTAATTTAGCTATTTGATCTTTTTTTATAAAATTTAAAGATGGTTGCTTTTCTTTTAAAAGTTCAATTTTTGCTTCATTATTTGAAAGGTTTTTGTTTTTCGCAATTACATCAATTTGATCTTGAATTAATTCTGTTAATACAAATCCAGGACATATTGAGTTACAGGTTATATTTTCTTCAGCAGTTTCTAAAGCAACTACTTTGGATAATCCTACTAGGCCATGTTTAGTTGCAGTATATGCTGATTTTCTTTTTGAAGCTATTAATCCATGTGTTGACGCGATATTGATGATTCTCCCCCATTTATTTTTTCTCATTATTGGTAGCGTTTCTTTTATAAATAAGAATGGGGTGGTTAGATTTATATCCATCATATTTCTCCAAATTTTTTCAGGATATTTATCTATACTTTCAACATATTGAATACCTGCGCAGTTAACCAACACATCAATTGATTTGAATTTCTTAATAGTTGCATTTATAATTTTTTTTACGTTTGAACTTTTTGTTAAATCAATATTAAAGAATAGTGCTCTTTTTGAGTTAAATTTTTTTTTTACACTTTTAAGTTGTGATAATTTGCATTTACCATTGATTATTACATTATAACCTTTTGAGTAAAAATACTCACTAACTGTTAAACCTATTGCGCCAGTCGATCCTGTTACTAAAATCGTCTTTTTTTCCATAATCTTATCTATATATGCATAAATGCATATCTGACATAACTAAAAAACACTGCATTTTTAAAGGTTTTTTTATATTTATTATTGTTGAAACTTAAAAAGGAGTCAAAGTATGAGCGCAGCTGATATTTTAAAAACAATTAAAGAAAAAGAAGTTGAATATGTAGATTTAAGATTTACCGATCCAAGAGGTAAGCTCCAACACTTAACACAAGATATCTCAACAGTAGATGAGGACATGTTGAATGATGGAGTTTTTTTTGATGGTTCATCAATTGCAGGGTGGAAAGCGATTAATGAATCTGACATGGTTTTAAAACCAGATACTAGCAGATCTTTTGTTGATCCATTTATGTCTCATAACACATTAGTTTTATTTTGTGACATTCACGATCCATTGACTAAAGAAAAATATGAAAGAGATCCTAGATCAACTGCTAAACTAGCAGAAGAATATGTAAAAAAATCTGGAGTGGGTGATACAGTTTATGTTGGTCCAGAGCCTGAATTTTTTGTATTTGACGATGTTCGATTTGCTAACTCAATGAACAAAACAAGTTTTGAGATTGATAGTAACGAAGGTCCATACAATACCGACAAAAAATATGAAGGTGGAAACTTGGGTCACAGACCTGGAATAAAAGGTGGTTATTTTCCTGTCCCTCCAGTTGATAGTGCTCAAGATTTAAGAGCAGAATGTTTAAAGGCAATGAAAGACATGGGTGTAAAAGTTGAAAAACACCATCACGAAGTTGCTCCATCACAGCATGAACTAGGAGTTTTATTTGATACCCTTGTTCGAAACGCAGATAACATACAAATTTATAAATATGCAGTTCAACAGGTTGCAAACTCATTTGGAAAGACTGCAACATTTATGCCAAAACCAGTTAAAGGAGATAATGGTTCGGGAATGCATACACACCAGTCAATTTGGAAAGATGGAAAACCACTCTTTGCAGGCGATGGCTATTCTGGCTTATCCCAAACGTGCTTACATTACATTGGTGGTATTATTAAGCACGCAAAAGCTATAAATGCCTTCACAAACTCAACAACTAATAGCTACAAAAGATTAATACCTGGATTTGAAGCTCCAGTATTACTTGCTTACTCATCTAGAAATAGATCTGCAAGTTGTAGAATTCCTTTTAGTAATAGTCCAAAAGGTAAAAGAGTTGAGGTGAGGTTTCCAGATGCTGCTGGTAATCCATATTTAACTTTTGCATCGATGCTAATGGCTGGATTAGATGGAATTAAAAATAAAATTGATCCAGGTAAACCTTTTGATAAAGATTTATATGCCTTATCAGATGAAGAGTTAAAAGGTGTACCAACTGTATGTGGTTCCCTTAGAGAAGCGGTAACATCTTTAGACGCGGATAGAAAATTTTTAACAGAAGGTGGAGTTTTCACAGATGATCAAATTGATGCATACATTGACTTGAAGATGGAAGAAATACACAACTTTGAACATACTCCTCATCCTATTGAGTTTCAAATGTATTATAGCTCATAATTTATTAACAACTTTTTAGAACTAAAAACCCCGGTCTTAAGACTGGGGTTTTTTTTTATAATTGATAATTTTGTAATTTTACTTAAAAAATTGATATGGCAATTTCTAAAACTTATTCTGCTAAAGATATTGAAGTGTTAGAGGGTTTAACCCCAGTTCGTAAACGTCCAGGCATGTATATTGGTGGAACAGATGAGGCGGCTTATCATCATTTAGTAAATGAAATTTTAGATAACAGTATCGATGAGAGTGTAGCTGGCTATGCAAAAGAAATTTTTGTTAAACTAATAAACAAAAATACAATTACAATTTCAGATGATGGTAGAGGAATACCGATTGAAAAACACCCAAAAAAGAAAAGGACAGCTTTAGAAGTTGTAATGACCACGCTTCACTCAGGCGGAAAGTTTAATGAGAGTGTTTACAAATCATCTGCAGGATTGCATGGTGTAGGGCTTTCTGTTGTAAATGCTCTGAGCTCAAAATTAAATATACAAGTTACAAAAAATTTTAAAATATATTCCCAAGATTATTCTAAAGGCAAAATTTTAAATAAATTAAAATCAAAAGGAAAAAATAGAATAAAAAATGGAACACAAATTACATTTTCGCCTGATCCAGATATTTTTGGAAAAAATGTCATTTTTAATTCTGAAAAAATTTATGAATTAGCCAAAAATAAAGCTTATCTTCAAAAAGGTATAAAAATTAATTGGGAATGTAAAAAAGAACTCATAAGTAGAAAAAGCTCTATTCCATCAAAAGAAACTCTATTATTTTCTAAAGGTCTAGAAGATTTTTTAAAAAATGAAATTAACCAAAAAAATATCTTACATGAAAAAGTCTGTTTTCAATCAGGAAACTTAGAAGATAAAAAAGGCAAAATTGAATTTGCGCTTCAATTTAGCAAAGAAAAAATAAAATTTAGTAAAGCTTTTTGTAACACCGTCTTTAATATGAATGGTGGAACTCATGATGCCGGCTTCAGATCTGGAATAGCAAAATCAATAAGAAAATACGCAAAAAATAAAAATAACAAAATAGTTAGCAAAGCCACACAAGATGATATTTTTGACTACACTGCCTATATTATTTCCGTTTATATTTCTAACCCGGAATTTGAAGGGCAAACTAAACACAAACTGTCATCAAATATAATTCAAAAATATTGTGATAGTTTTGTAAGTTCAACATTTGATGAATGGTTAAACAGAAACCCAAAGGCTGCAAAAAATATAATTAATCTTTTAGAAGAAAAAATTAGAGAAAAAAATATTCATGACTTAAATTACAGTGTCGAGAGACAAAGTGCCTTTAGAAAAATAAGACTTCCGGGAAAACTATCTGATTGTACGAGTGATAAAATTGAGGATACAGAATTGTTTATTGTTGAGGGAGATTCTGCAGGAGGGTCTGCAAAACAAGCAAGGAATAGAATAAATCAAGCAATTTTACCCCTGAGAGGAAAAATTTTAAATGTTAAAAGTTCAAATACTGCAAAAATTTTAGCAAATAATGAAATTAATAATTTACTACAAGCACTTGGATGCGGAAGAGGAAAAAACTATAACAAAAAAGATCTTAGGTATGAAAAAATAATCATTATGACTGATGCTGATGTTGATGGTGATCATATATCAACATTATTACTCACTTTTTTTATTTCCGAAATGCCACAATTAATTACAGATGGACACTTATTTTTAGCAGTTCCGCCTCTCTATAAATTAAATATTTCTGGTAAATTAATATATGCAATTGATGAATTTGAAAAAAATAAATTATTAAAAATTAATAAAAAAGCAAAAATAGAAATAAGCAGATTTAAAGGTTTGGGTGAAATGATGCCTGCTCAACTAAAAGAAACAACAATGAATAGAGAAAGTAGAAAGTTAATTAAAGTTATACTGCCAAAACAAAAACCAAAGTTAAAAAAAACTAATAGATTAATAAGTGATCTGATGGGAAAAAACGCAGATTTAAGACTTAAGTTTATATCTGAAAATGCCAATAAAAACCTTAGCCTGGACATTTAATGGTGCCCAAAGACGGAATCGAACCGCCAACCTACTGATTACAAATCAGTTGCTCTACCAATTGAGCTATTTGGGCAATGTGGGATATTTACTCTTTTTTAAATTTATTCTCAACTTAAAATTAACCTTTAAATTCTAAATTTTATGATTAATAGTGGGTTAAAAATAAAGATTTAAATGAATTCAAAAAAATTTTCAAATCAAGATCTTATCAATGCTACCTTTGAAATTTATGAGAAATTTAATACCCGCAATGGTATTAAAAAAAAAAGTAAAATTAAAAATAACAATTCAAAACCACTACTTCTTTCTAAAGAAGTAAAGCCACAAAAAAAAACAGTAAAAGAAAAACTATCAAAAAAAACGACTGATCATGAAAAAATTTCTAATGCTCAAAGACTGAAAGCTTACACACTTAAAAAAAATAAAATTTCAAATCTTGGTACATTAAAATTAAATAAAATTATTAAATTTGAAAATAAAAATTACTTATTATTGCATAAAATAAAAAATAGTGATTTAAAAATTATAAAAATTAAGAGGCCCAGCTAATGATTATATCTTGCAAATGTGGAAAATACGAATTTGAAATTAACAAAAATGATATCCCTAAAGAAGGGAGGAATGTTCAGTGTGGAGTCTGTAATGAAACATGGTTTCAAACTATGTTTGAAAAAAAGCCATTTCAAAAATCAAATACAAACCATTATTTTGCAAACTTATTTTTGCTTTGCATTATTGTAATCTCATTAATTGGAGTTATGGAAACTTTTAAAAATGATTTATTAATTTACTATCCTCAATTAGCTAAGTACTACCAACTTGTAGAAGTTTTATTTGATAAAGGATTAAATAATATAAAAATTTTATTTAGCACTTTCAGCATCAGATATTAAGCTTTCGATATCTTTTGGTATTTCTCCAGGATATTTTTCTGATATTTCTTCAATTTTTCTCAAATTTAATTTTTTTGGATTATAAAACCATACATTTTTACAAGAACTGCATTTTACATCGCAACCATCTTCTGGCATTAAAATTTTTTCTAATTCAAAATTTTTTTCACAATTAGGACATCTAATATATATACAATTCATAAAATAAAATTTATCTTAAAAGTCAGTAAATTAATATAAAAAAAATGAATGAAAAAAAAATTATAACAATTGCTTCAAATACAAAATCATACGGTTTGAAAAATAATTATCCATTTAAAGCAACTGTAAAAAATAAAATTTGTGGAGATGAAATATCTGTTGAAATTAATAAAGATATCGATGAAATGAGGTTTGAAACTAAATCTTGTATTTTTACTCAAGCATCAGCAGCAATTTTATCTAATCATTTTAAAAAATTAAACAAGTTTGGTTTAAAAAAAGTATTAGATATAATTATAAAAAGACTTAATGGAGAAAATTTAAATTTACCTGTCAATATAAAGGACTTAAAATATTTGAGCAGCAAAGAACACAAAACAAGAAAGAATTGTATTGAGCTACCCTTCAATGCAGTCATAAAAGCAATTCATGATTAAAAAATTAATTAAAGCCAAAGGTAAAGAAATATCTGTATTGGAAGGAAATGATAAGTTGGAGTATTTGATTGATCTTGCAAAAGACTCAGAAAATTTAGAAAATAATTTTAAAGTAGATCAAAATAAAATCTTTGGTTGTGCTTCAAATTTATGGGTAGTGGGAAATAAAAAAAATAATGGACAGATGCATTATAAATTTGACGCCGATGCATTCATAACCAAAGGTACTACAAAACTAGTTGTTGATTTATTAAATAATCAAATGGCGAGCGAAATTATATTACTAAGTAAAGATGATTTCAAACCGCTTGGTATTATGGAGCTTCTTACTGCACAGAGACAAAATGGCTTAGGCAACTTAATTGAAAGATTAATTAATCTTGCAAGAAACTAGGTTACCATTGGAGATGTTAATTCGTACAATCTGCTTTTTGTTCGTTTAAATACAAATTCTAATCCACTTGCTGAAGATATATCTTCTAATGATGACTTTGAACTAACCATTAATTTAATTCTGTTTTCATAAAAAACATCAATTAAAGTAATGAATCGCTGTTGCTGGTTTGCAATTCCTTCATTAAAGTTTGGAATATTTTCTATAATGATAAATTTGCAAAACTTAGCAATCTCAATATAATCCTCGGCTCCAAGGTTTTGATCACATAATTCTTTAAAATCAAAACGAGCTACTCCATCATAAAACTGCTCTAGAGGAAATTTTCTCCCCCTAATAATAATTTCTTTTTGTAATTTTTTTCTATCTTTAGTTAATTTTCTAAAAAGCTGATTTATATTTGACAGTGCCCTTTTATCGTTAGGATGAAAAAATCTATTAATTTTTGTCACATCCTGTTTTCTAAAATCAACATCTCCTTTTAACTCGTACTCATAAATTTTCTCTT
>Ga0255762_10002023_pt1 | contig 16910 bp, 11 predicted proteins | sample 101ome_16_FD_179962 | JGI IMG/M metagenome (GOLD analysis project Ga0255762, IMG submission 179962) | Coastal salt marsh microbial communities from the Groves Creek Marsh, Skidaway Island, Georgia - 101401AT metaG (version 2) | ecosystem: Environmental > Aquatic > Marine > Intertidal zone >...
AGAGCGCGTCACGATGACCATGACGACGACGAGACGACGACGGTTCGTTTTGTGTCTACTCGGCGCGGCGAACGGAACGACGCCGTCGTCACCGCGGGACGTCGTCGATGCCGTGGGGAGGATGCGCGCGATCGTCGACGCGGTCGAGGCGTGTACGTCGACGGTTGGTTTCGACGACCAAGAAGATGGCGATGAAGATGACGGATGGCGCCGGTGTGGTTTTAACGCCGACGGTGCGCCCGCGGGGGTGATGTTCGCGGCGCGGGCGTGGGGATGCGGACCGGTTGGATGCTTTGAACGCGTCCCCGGATGGTTGGCGTCGTCGTCGTCGTCGATGGGTGACGCGCTGAGGGACGCGGCGTTTGAAGCGGAACGAGGCGGAGACGCGAGCGACGCCGCCGGAACGGCGAGCGCGGCGGCGAGCGGGGCGATCGGATTGTTAGAATCGTGCGGGGAGGATGAAAACACGGTGGGGTTGGTGGATGTGGTTTGGTTTGAGCTCGGCGCGGGGGGGCGCGCGTCGTCGACGGGGTACTCGGAGGACGCGAACGCGTGGACGGATGAAATGGTGGCGGTGTACGGAACCTTTCGACGCGCCGTCGAACTCTTCGGAGACGCCGTGCGCCTGCGGGTGGTTTCGTGTGGCGTCACCGGGAGGTGTTCTCGCGAGGCGAGGGCGGTGGCGGAGGCGTGCGGGGCGAGCGCGTCGTCGTTGGACTCGGACGAGACGGTGGATTTGGGCGTTCGGTTTCGCGGATCGCTCGGTTTTTCATCCGCCAACGGAAGAGAGAGGGTGGAGATTTGTCGTCTGAGCGCCAGTCGGTTCGACGAAAAAGAACACACGCGGGATGCGTCGGTACAGACGAACGCGGCGGCGGCGGCGGCGCGAGGCGATGACGCGCGGCGACCGATGGCGAGGGCGCTTCGCGTCGTGGAAATCGCGCGCGTCGGCGAGGTGCCCGGTTTGTACCTGAGTTCAGATGTGGATCTGTGCGTGCGCGTCGAAGAGGGTGGCGACGGTACGCTCAAGGATGAATTTTTCTCGGCGTGGCGATCGGCGTGCGCCCGGGCAACGTCGTGGGCCGACGCCCCGGCGCTCGTCGTGAAGAGTCAGACGCGACTCGAGACGAACGACGCCGCGGGCGGAGCGAGACGGTACAGAGACTTGACTCGAGACGAAGGCGTGTCGACGCCAATGTTGATGTATCCCGTCGTGCGCAAGTCGGAGACGACGCAGAAAACGTATTTGGAGTTTAGATTGCGGCCGTTCGTGTCGACGGCGACGCTCATAGGACGTTTGTCGAAGAGCGCCGGGGCGGGCGGGTTGACTCGAGTCAACGTGGCGATGGATAACATGAGCGATTTGGCTCGATATCAAGCGTTGGATGAAGCCGACATGGCGTTGTTGCAACTTTCCGAGCGTAAGAATTTCTCGCTGCGAGACGTCGAGGAGCAAGATGATGATGAGAATGAGTTTGCAGAGACGATCACGGCGCCGACGTCGCCGACGCGGCCAAACGGCTTTGCGGATTTATCGCCAGACATTGGCGGAATCAAGAGCGCTTCGTCGTCTCTCAAACTATTATCAGCCGTCAACGCAGCGGCGCGCGGCGCTTCGGTTAAAACGGAGGATTCATCCGCGCCTCGAGTCGCGTACGCTGAGATGTGGCGCCGGGGTGTCGAGGATTCATCCGCGGTGTTTGTTCGCGCCGAAACGGCGCCTCCGTCGACGACGCAATCGTCCGTCAAGTTTGACGAGATTTTCGACAGACTGACCGAAAGAAACGATTTCGGTCGTAAACGCACATTGGCGAGAGACACCACGGAGGGCTACTACACCAAGGCTTTCAACGAGGCGGTGGACATTTCTCTCGCGCAGCTCAACCAAATCGGCGCCGCGACGACTCTTTTGAAAAAGTACGGCGACGTCGACGGCGTCGATGGCGAGCGCGACGCCACCACCGCGGAAGACGAAAAGAGCTTCCAAGCGATCGTCTGCTGCGAAACCGACGCCGCGAAGGAGAAGCGTCGCGCCGAGCGTCGTAGAACGCACGAGGAAAAGCGGGAAAAAATGTTTTTAGCCCTCGGCGTCGATCCCCGCGCCGTCAAGCGTACGTCGAATTTGCACGGCGGTTCGACCAAATCCCTCGCACCACCGACGGCGACGAAACCCTCACCCCAAGCACCATCGGCGACAGCGTCGCCACGACCACCGGCCATCGTCTCATCGTCAAAGAAACCGCTCGCAGACGCCAACGACGCCCTCGCGTGTCCAAAGTGCGACGGAGCGCTCAACCGTCCCGCCGACGGTTCGCGTCTCAACTTTTGTTACGTGTGCGGCTTTAAACTCTAGCGATGTACATAATAGAACACGATCGACTCTTCGTTCGTCACGCACAGCGCGTCCGCGTCGTCGTCCTTCCCATCCTCTCGTCCCGCGCGTCGTCACCCGGTCGCGCTCTTCGAGACAGACAGACAGACAATCCCGGCATCGATCGGTACATGACGTCAAAGTGTGCGTTCGCCGGCACTGGCGACATCGCGCGCCGTAAAAAAGCCATCAAATGGGCACTGCCCGCGTAAGTTCGAATCTTGCAGCAGCCGAGATCGGTGACGGGGAGACTCGTACCTCGCGTACGGCGACGCGTCACGTATTATAAGGCTGTTTGGCCGAGTTGGTTAAGGCGTTTGACTTGAATTTTTTATATAGGCTTATTTCCCGTTAAGTACGTGTCACATGTCCGAGTTCAGGCAGATCCATTGACTTGAATTTTTTATATAGGCCCAAGGATTTCCGGCGGAAGTATGGTTCAACTGTCCGAATTGTATTAGAAATACTTTTATTCATATAAAGTATCACGTATGTCCGATATGATACTAAAAAGTAAATGCACCCCATCATTGTGTTTTCCTTTTGTTAACATCGGAGTTACGTGTATGAAAGTACGTGCCTTATTACTATAGTACAAGTACGATGTGTACGATGCGCATCGCGCTGAGGAGCGGCGGTGACGCATGGATGGATGGACGCGCCGTCGGACGCCGACGCGTGAAGCGCCGACGCGCGACGAAAAAAGGACGAGCGATGTCGACGACGAACGAGGTGACGTGGGAAGACCAACAGCGCATCTGCGCGTTTTCGCGAATGAACGCGCGGCACCACGAGCTGAACGCGGAGATTAAAACAAAGGAGAAACAGATCGACGACCTGGACGAGGCGTCGACCGAGTTGGTGGTCAACGACGAGGACGAGACGTGCGTGCTCGTCGGGGAGTGTTTCGTGAAGATGGATAACGACGCGGCGGAGGGTAAGGTGGAGAAGATGCTCGCGGAGGCGCGGGAAGGGTTGGAAAAGTTGAAGACGGAGCGAAAGGTTTTGAGAGAAGGGATGGATGAGTTGAAACAGGTGCGGCGGCGTTGACTCGAAACGTTTTGAATTAGCCGCGACTGACGACTGACGACTGACGACGTTTTGTTTTTTGGACGACGATAGAAACTGTACGAGCGACTCGGGAACTCGATAAACTTGGAGGAGTGAGCGAGCGCGACGAACGAGACCGATGGTTGCGTCGACGGATGTTTAGCGGACGAAATATGGTAAAAGTAATAGCACACAGAACTTCTAGAAATCTCACGGCCACCTCGCGCACGCCTTCCCACACTCCGTCTCACTCTTACGAAGGCACTCTATAAACTTTTCTGTATTCTCCCCGTTCTCCGTCGCCGGAAACGCGCGATCACACGCGCCAGAGTACGCCTCTTGACACGCCGCTCTACACGCGAAACCGTCGTCGCGCCCGCTCGCATCCGTCGCGCACTTTGTCCTACAAAACTGCGTTCCAGTCTCCTTACTCGCGTCCAATTCCGCGCACACGTCGACGCACGATAATCCTTTCGCATTCATCCCATCCGGGGTATCATTCACCAATCTCCCACTCGTCGTCGTCGCGTATCCGTACGTCTGCGCGCGCGTCGTTCGGCGTCAGTTTTCAAAAACAAAATGCAAATTTCAATTTCGATTTCACACTCGCGCGTCTCGCACTCGCGCGCACCTCCCCGTAAACCCGTCGCGTCTCGAAATCCACGCGTCCCCCGGTCTTCGTCGTGTTCCACCCGTGCGTCTTCGCCCACGCCTTGACGCCGTCGGACGTGTCGTCCGTGAACACACCCGTCGGTCGTTCGTTCGAATGCCCGCGTCGGTGTAACAGCGATTGCAAACAAAACACATCCCCACCGACGACGCCGACGTCGAGATCGCGGTCGAGGTGGCAGAAATCTTCCGACGTTCGGGTGCGCGTGTTTCGATCGCCGAACACCATGTCGTTCGGTCGGTCGTTCGGGCGCGCGGGCGTGTGAGGATCGATCGTCAGTTTGGCTGGATTTGGCGCTTTCCAGACGCGGGAGTCAAAGTCAGTGTCAAATCTTCTATCGGTATTAATGATATCATCACGGATGCGCGCGCGTCGGAACACCATCGCCATCGTTTCTACGTTGTCGACGATGAGAATTTGTTCTTTTTGCGACGCTTGCCGAGGACGCCGCCGGCGATGGCGCCGGCGATGGCGGCGGGAACTTCTCGTCGGCTGGATTTGCCGGAACCTCGCAACATGTCCGCGGCGGAAATAGCGACTGTGGATTCGTCGCGCTCGCGCGCGCGTTTCGCGCGAAGGAGGGCGTCTCCGCCGCCCCTACTTGGGAATTTGGCGCTGCCGATGAGGGAGTGGCGGTGAGAACCGAGCGGGAGGGCAATCATGCGATCGAGCTCGGCGCGGAGCTTGCGCTCGTTGACGTTCGCCGTTTGACGCGCGCTTTGCTCCTCGTGGTACTCTTGTAAATCCTCGTCCGAGTCGGAATCGCTGAGGATGATTCCGAGTTCTTCGGCGTGGGATTGGCGCCACTCCTTGTCCGCCTTTTCTTTCGATTTGGCGTGCGAGAGCTTGTCAATCTTCTTGGTGAGCGCCATGCGTCGGCTCGCTTCGGTGAGCGTCTCCTCGGCAATGGGGAAGGGATCCAACGGCCCGTTGCGGTTGAGGGATTTCAATAGCGCGTAGTAACGCGAGCGCTCTTTGGGCGTCACGAGCGAGACGGCGGCGCCTTGTTGATCGGCGCGTCCCGTGCGTCCGCTTCTGTGAATGTACGTGTCGGCGCTGAGCGGAATTTGGTAATGGATGACGAGCTCGACACCCTTGACATCCAAACCTCTCGCGGCGACATCCGTGGCGACGAGCACCGAGTGACGACGAGAGCTTCCAGGAGAAGAGGCTGCCGCCGCTTTGAATCGGTCGAGCGCCTTCAAGCGCGCGCGCTGTTGCATGCCCGCGTGCAGGCCCTCCACGGGTACGCGGAGAATTTTCATCAACGCCGTGACGCGACGAAGACACGAAATGGCGTTGACGAAGACAATCGTCATTCCCGGGTGCGCCGACAACAAGTAGTACAGCATGGCATCTCTGTCGTCTTCGGTGCACTCGAGAGCGCTCTCGGCAATCGTGCTCGCCACGGCGCCACCCTTGCGTTCCTTTGGAGTCAAATCCATGAGCTTGACGCGGCCGTAAAACGGGACGCTCTCCATGAGAGATTCCAGCGACCCACTCTGCGGCTTGCTCGACGGCTTTTTCGCCGACATCACCTTGCCTTTTTTGAGCTTGCGACGGACGTTGTCCGGAACAGTGAGCGTGGCGCTGAACACAAAAGTTTGCCTATCCAACATTTGCTTGGGGCGAAGCGCGAGCGCCTTCTTCTTATCCGCCTCCTCTGCATCCTCGATGAATTCATCCACCACTGCCTCGCGCTCCTCCTTTGTGAGCTTCGCCGCCCCACCCGGTCGCTTGATTTTCGGCGGCTGCGGGATGTTTTGAATGATGCTCGTGAGTTCGCGGAAATGTCCTCGCTCAACCATGCGATCGGCTTCATCGAGGACGAAAAAGGAGAGCGCCGAGAGCTCAGCCAAGTGCGCGTGTCCGCTCTGCATCGTGTCCCACAATCGACCGGGCGTCGCGACGATCACCGCGGGTCTTCTGTGTAACAAACGCTCTTGCTTTTCTTTGGACATGCCACCGACGACGGGGCAAACGTCAATCTTAGTGTACACGGCGACGGCGCGCATCATCGCGCACACTTGCAAAGCCAATTCGCGCGTCGGCGCGACGACGAGCGCCCTAAGCACGTCGGGAATCGGACCAGCATCTTCGTCGTCTCCACCACCCCTGCCGGCGTAATCAGTGCCCTCGTACCCTTCGGGCACTCCGATCCCTTCAGACAAGAGTCTGTGCAAAATCGGAAGGGCAAAGGCTAAAGTTTTACCGCTCCCCGTCTGCGCGGCGCCGATGATGTCGCACCGTCCCTTGGTTGCCGGGTGCAAGCACTCCCGCTGAATCGGCGTCGGCGTCGTAAACCCACAATCCTGAATCGCCCGGAGCAACAGTGGGTGCAAGTCAAACTCAAACCAAGAGCTAATGTCGCACCCGCGATCCAAATCGACGCCCTCCACCAGAGCGCCCATGCCCGTCGAAGGATGCCGGTTGTAATCAAAACCACTCGTCGACGGTCTCTCGTGCGCCGGTACCGCTTTGTGCGTAATCTTTTCCCAATCCTCCTCGACATCCTTGGATGTGTCCTCGGTGAGTTCCTCGTCCGGTTTCACCGTCGTCGTCTCGACTTTCTTCTTTTGCTTCTTCTTTGTCGGCTTTTGCTTTGGCGCTTCGTCCTTCGCTTCACCAGACGCCTTACTCACACCCACCGCCGTTCCATTCTTTTTCGCGAGTTTCTTCGCCTCAATCTTCGCCTTCCATCGCAACTTGCGCTTCATGATTCTCGCCTCTTTACCCGTCAATCCCTCGAGTGCGCTCTCGTCCAACTCGCCCATCGTACTCGACTTGGTCGCGGCGTCCTCGCCCGCGTCAGACTGTTTCTTCTTCTGTTTCTTCTTCTTCCCGGTCGATACATTCGCCCCGTCCGACGTCTTCTTCGTTGCATTCTTCGTCCCTTTCCTTTTACCCTCGCCTTCAGCGTCGTCCCCTCTCGTCGTCGTCGCGTCGACGCCCGCGTTCGCTCGCGCCACCTCTTCGCGCGCCGTCTTCGGGTCCAACACCTCCAAACTCATAAACCCATCCTCGCTCGACCCGAGCATGAGCGCGTTCGCGTTCACCCCCACCGCGTTCCACCCCTCATCCTCCATCATCCATCCGTCCGGGTCGTCTTCCGGATCCTCGTCAATCGACGACGCGCGTCGTTTCGATTTCATCTTTGTTCGCTCTGGCGGCGGCGGCGCGAACGCACGAACGAACGAACAAAGTTTTAACCGTTCCGTCTCTCGTTTCGCGCGTCGATCGTCGACGGGCGAACGCGATGTGTTTAACCCGAAACGCGTCGCGCGGGACGTCGACGAACGCGCGCGCGGCGACGTGCGGCGGTGTGAAGTTTGGAATGCGCACGCAAAGAGCACTTTTTTCGATTCTTTGTTACAAATGTTTAACGAGACAAACGAAGAGACTCACTCGGCGTCGACGAGCTGACGATCGACGATGGTTTTGAGATCACCGTGGAGCTTGCGCCATTCCTCAGCGTCTGCGCGGGCGGCGTCGGCGTCTGCGCGAGCGGCGGTGAGGGCCTCGCGAAGCGCGGCGACATCTTTGGATTGCGGCGTCGGTTTGGGCGCGTTGGTAGACGTCGACGCAGAGGTCGATGTGACTGCCCGGCGTTGGCGTTTGTGTTCGGTGACGGTACCGGTGAGCGTTGTCGGTGGGCCTTGCCAGGGTTTGATACCGCTTCGATCGTTCGGGCCGATGAGGAACTTGCTAAACGTCGGCGCGGGGGACGATTTCGCGCGTCTCTTCTCCCCGCCACGATCGCCTCGGCCTTCACCGCTGAACCGAGACCGGGAAATGATCGCCGTCGCGCATATCGGCGCCTTGGGGTGTCGTAAAATTTGTAGCGTCTGTCTCGAGGCGGCGTCCCAAACGCGCGCCGTGCCGTCTTCGCTTGCCGTGATTACGGCGGCGCCATCTGTCGAGCACTCGACGCTCGCCAACTTTTTCGAGTGTCCCTCCAGCGCTACCATCCCATCCCGCGCGTCCGCCGCACCGCTCCCGTCTAAACTCACCGCTACAGACGGTGCACCGTTCAACGGAATCTCAAACAACCGTCCATCGACCCCACCGGCGTAGAGTGTCGCCTCGCACGCGTCCAACGCGCAACACGATAGCGCCGTCGGACACCGAACCTGTCGCAGCGTCGACCCGCTTCCGAGGCTATAAATCTTACAAGTCCGATCTGCGCTGCATGAAACCACGCACACGTCTCCTCCAGCACCGCTCAACGACCCGGTGGCGATGCCAGTGACTCCGAGAGAGTGCTCTGTCCAACTTCTCCAAGCCGTCGCTCGCGTCGACCCGTGTGCCGCTCGTTCGTCATCCAACACCTCGCTCATCCTCCACGCGTGTACTGCGCCGTCTTCACCACCCGTGATCAACGCGCTTCCATCCGCGGTAAACTTGATCGCGCTTACGCCTTTGAAATGCGCCTTGAACCGCGCCAAGAGTCGTCCGCTCGACGCCTCCCACACGGACGCCGAGCCGCTCGAAGACCCGCACGCCGCGTATGCCCCGTCCCTCGAGCTCGCCACGCAGCTCGGACGCTCGGGAAGGATGGAAGACCGCTCCATCGACTCTTTATCGATCCCGTACGCATCCATCGAGCGCTTATCCGGGCACAAGACGAGGAGTTTATCGACGCCCAGCGCGCACAGAGCGCCGCCGCCGGCCCCGTTCGTCCGGCCATAGTGACGAAGAATTGCCCCAGTTCGCACGTCAAAGGCGACGACGGGGGCGTTTTTCGCGCTCGATGAGACGAGGAGAACGTCGTCGAGCGTCGATGCGGTCGTCATCGTCGCGCGCGTCGCGGTGTCACGGACGGATTCCATTTCCAAGTAAAAAAGTTTGCGTTTGGTGTCTCGCTATCGCCGCGCTGACGATGGTAAATTACAAACAATTCAAACTACCGGTACTTAGTGTAAAAGAAAACTCACGACAAGGTGTGATTCTGTCATCGCGCCGCGTCATTTCTCTCTCGACGCATGCCGCACAGTTCGCCAAATGAAACGACGAAACCGTCTCACGACGCCAACGTTTTGGGATTCGCCGCATCCGCGACGCGTCTAGCCTCGGCTCTCGCCTCTAATCTCGCGCACTGCCCCCACCACCTATCGTAATCCGCGAGTAAACTCTTTTCGATTGACCCTTGTAAATTTGCGAGCACGGTGTCGTTGATCCCATTGACGACGAGATCCAATCCCGGCGTCACGGCGACGAAATCGTTCACCATCGCGTCCAACGTCATGGTCACGTCCCCCATGATCACCCCATCCCTCGGCGGACGCAGCGTCCCAACCATCGTCAACTTGACCTTGCCGTCTAAATCCATCTCCTTCGGTAGCCCGATGAATTCAAGCTTTTTCGCACCGATGGTTAACCCTTCCTCTCGCGGTTCCAGCGTGAGCGTCGAGTACACTGTCACGCGCGTTCCAAAAAACTCAAACGGCAACAAACGCACCCGCCACGTCACGTCATCCAAACGCTCCCGGCGTTTGCCATCCGGGAACGTCACACCGATGACGCGTTCGCCGTCGGAAATGTACCTCGCGAACGTGTGTCGGTCGTGTTGGGTTTTGAGAGACATTCGGAGAGACTTGCTCGAGGTCCACTCGCGACGAACATCTGCGCGCGTCTGTACCGCCGGTCCACGTCCACGACGTTTCGCGCGCGCGGTCGTCGTCGCGGTCGTCGTCGCGGGGAACCGTCGCGCGAGCGCGTCGCGCGCGGATAGGGATGACATACCGGCGCGGGCGTCGGTGAGTGTGGCGCAAGATGAGATTTCCGCTGCTTTGCGTGGCGAACGCGTCGTTCCTAAATTGGATTTCGATTTGGTATTCGTCGTTACATGTACTGTTGTAATCATCACACGGAATGAAGAATTATCAATGGTTTGCGCTGCTGCTGCTAGTGGTATCGTCGTCGACGTCGACGTCAACGTCGTTTTGTTTTATTTTTGAAATCACTGTCCAATCATCTTGAAGTAGAGCTCTTCGTACTCGAGCGCGGGTTTGTTCCACGACCAATCCTGAAGCATGACGCGCTTTTGAAGTGATCTAAACCAAACGCGGTCGTTGTAAAAGGCGTCAAGGCAGCGGTCGAGGGCGTAATCGAGCGAACCTTCGTCGGTGCCCTCGAAAGAAAAGCCATTGGTGACGTCGCCGCCGTCGGTTTCCCAATCAGTGCTCCCGGCGATTTCCCAGGCGGCGCGAGCCTTTTCGTTATCGATGTCGAAAACGGTGTCTCTCAATCCACCCGTGGCGCGAACGACGGGGACGGCGCCGTAACGCATGGAGATCATCTGGGTCAACCCGCATGGCTCAAACATGGAAGGGACGAGGATGACGTCGCATCCGGCGTAAATCAAGTGCGAGAGCGGCTCGTCAAAGGCAAAGAAAAAGCCAGAGTTGTCGCCCGCTAATTCGTTGGCGAGGGCGTTGAATTCGCCCTGAATCTTTGGATCCGGGGCACTACCCAGGAGGACGAATTGTCCGCCACGCATCAGCGTGTGGTGCGCCGCGTGCTTGATGAGGTGCACACCCTTTTGCGCGGTGAGACGTGAGACGACGCCGACGATTGGCTTGTCGTCCCATTCCGTCATACCGAGGCGAGAGCGGAGCTCAGCGCGCGCTGCCGCCTTGCCTTGCTCTTGGTTTTCGGCGTTGTACTTGACGGGCACGAAGGCGTCCGTTTCCGGATCCCAAATGTCCGGATCAATACCGTTGCGCACGCCGGTAAACTTGTCAAGGTTGGCGCCGATGACTGAGCTTCCAGAAACTTCGCCGGCGTAGGATGGGGACACCGTCGTCGTCATTTGCGAGTGATGTACCGCCTCACTGAGTTTGGCTTGTCCGTAATTCATGTTGTGAATCGTGAACGCCACCTTGGGCTTGGTCAAACCGTTGTGATGGTAGTGCTCCCAGTATGCGCGCGCCACTTCGGCAGAGCTCCAGTCATGACAGTGTAAAATATCCGGTTGCCGCGAGGTTCTCAGCAAGAACTCGAGCGCGGCGTTACAGAAAAAGTTGAATCGAGCGGCATCATCGTTTCGTCCGTACACGGAGCCCGTCTGGAACATGCCATTTTGCGGTTCGATGAAGAAGCACTGCAAATCCTCGACGACGCACTTTTCAACGCGAATCGTTGTTCCACCCCAGTCAAAGTGCGTCTCGTACTCTCTCGAGCCGAGCAAGACGGAATTATTGAAGAATTCATACTTGGGAAGAATGACCTCGACCATGTGTCCGTTGTCTTGCATGGCGCGGCTGATGGCTGTGACGACGTCTGCCAATCCACCCACCTTCGCAATCGGAGCCATCTCGACGGCGACATGCACGACGTGGAGCGGCGGCTTTTTCGCCGAGCTTCCACGCGTCGGAAGGTGGTAATCGCGACCACCCTTGTTGTCGTACTGCGCGCCTTCGCCCACACCGCTACTAAAGACGAAATCGGTCGTCCATGCGTCGCTAGGAACGGCGCCAACCGAGGCGGTGTAGTACTCTTCGTCCTCGCTCGGCGGCGTCATCTGTATCGGTTCGATGGCGTTCGCGTGCGTCCAACGGTTGAAACCACCCGTGAGATAAATATCTTCGCTCCAGTTGAGGTTGGTGTTGTTCTTGTTGTAAAACACCTTGAGCGGCTTACCCGCCTCGGGCACCTTGGGCTCGGTGCGAATGATGAAGGATTGTTGCTTCAACCCAACCTCAATCGCCTTCGCCTTGGCCGCCGCGGCCTGCTCTTTTCGCTTCGCCACGCGCTTCTTCTCATCGATGGATGCCCTGAATACGGCGGCGCGCTTCTCTTCGTACGCGAGCTCACGAAGAATGTCCCAGGTGGCGTCGTCAAGATCTGACACCATGGCCAATCTAAAGTCGTCGCCGTCGTTGTTGTCCCACGCCGTTTCATCCGCGTCAGAGACGACAAAGTCCAAGACGCTCGCGGAAGGCGAGATCGCGACATCGGCGTACCACCACTCGTTGTTCTCATCGCTCGGCTGATCGGCGGCGCGAGTCATGGTTACCTTTTTCTCCACACCGTTGGCCCATCCGTTGTGACCGACGTGCATGATTAAAGCAGTTGCGTCTGCGCCGCCAATTGGATTCAACGCCTTGTTCCAATAGATTCGCTCCGTCGCGCCGGATGCCCCGGGTTCACCCGAAGCCGTCTTACAGATGATGCGTCCGTACTTTTCGTATCGCCCACCGACGCCCGGCGCGCCGCCGTCTCTCGCCATGGCACGCTCGGCTTCAATCTGTTCATCCGCCGCTCTTCGCGCCTCATCCTCGAGCGCCGCGAGCTTCATAATCTCCACAAATTCCTCCGGAGTCGGCCCACACGCGACCTCAGACTCAAAATCTTTCCCATCATCCTTCTCGTAATTGTTCTCGTCGCCCTTGAAGACGTAGGAAACCGAGTACGCGCGAGCGTCCACGTCCACGTCGGCGTACATCCAAGTAGTTCCATCCACCGGAGTCATCTCCTTTTCAAATCGGCCGACTCTCCACGAGTTGCACCCGCCAATCAGCGTCACGCCATTCGCACCTCTCACCGCGTCCCCGCGCTCGCGATCGACGAACACCCGCATCGGCGCGCCCGCCACCGGCGTCTCCGGAACGCAAAACGCGCGCGGCTTTTCGCCTCTCGTCTGCGCCTCGACGTCTCCCCTCAACGCATCCACCGCCGCCGCTCGCGCCGCATCCTCCGCCACCCGCGTCGACGAAACCACCGCGTTCGTCCGCGCGCGACGTCGTCGTCCCCGCGTCCCATCGCTGCGTTCATTTCGAGACTTTGACGCGCTCTTCAAAGTTTTTCGGCTCAGAGCCACCGTCCCGACGCTTCGCGCGGACGCCGCCGACACCGCCGACACCGCCGACATCCTCACCGAACCCGCTCAACGCGACGCGACGCGAGACCCGTGGGTTATCAAAGCGCGCACGGATTAATCCCCGCACCGCGCGCGACGAGCGTTACCGAGATTCGTTTTCAATCCAGATGAAGACGATTGGTGACGATCCACTCTGGCTTCCGTCCCGTCCTTCGCGAATTCGATCCGTCCCGTCGGGCGCGATCCGCCGACGCGACGAGGGCGGAAACGAACGAAACGACGCGCGAGGATCACGACGTCCTCGCGTCCTCGGCGTCGCGTCCGTCGACGAAGGAACCAAACAGTGCGGTCGACGGGACAGTGCGGTCCATTCGACGGTGAATGAGTGGCCGAAAACGCCCAACGACAAGTGACGAGTCATGAACCGTCGATTGGACCATGGGTGAGCATCCGAGTTCGTTGGGCGCGCGCTCGCTCGGTCGGTCGATCGTCAGAGCGCGCGCGGTTGGACATGCGACGCGCGTTCGACGCGGTGGACGCGCGCGGGGACGAGGACGCGGCGGCGCACCGCGCGACGGGGTCGAAATCGAGGGCGGCGGTGTTGGTTCCGCTGTTCGTGCCGACGACGACGGCGAATCGGGACGCCGACGTGGAGGGCGGTAAAGACGCGGTGACGCGCGGTGATGCCGGCGTCGACGGCGGTAGGGGACGGGGCGACGGGATCGAGGTTTTGTTGTGCGTTCGAGCGTCGACGATGCGGTCGCACGCCGGGGAGGTGGCGTTTCCTGGTGGGAAGTTTGACGCGGGGACGGATGCGAGCGACGTCGAGACGGCGCTGAGGGAAAGCCGAGAGGAGGTTGGTTTGCGTGAGACGGACGTGGAGGTGATCGGGAGATTGCCGACGATCATGTCGAGGCACATGGTGAGCGTGCGGCCGATCGTGGGGATCGTGCGGGATGGGTTTGAGGTGACGGAGACGAGCGAGGAGGAGGTTGCGGAGACGTTTACGGCGCCGTTGGAAATGTTCTTGCGGAGGGAAAATCATCGGCACGACGATTGGTCTTGGCCCGGGGCCCCGAGGGCGATTCGGGTGCATTATTTCGATCACGAAGGGCGTCAGATTTGGGGGCTCACGGCGGCGATTCTCATACAGGTGGCGCGGCGGGTGTACGGACGCGAGCCAGAGTTTCAAGAAAAAACTGACGAACGCGTGAGCGTCTGGGATGTGTACTCGGTAAAAGGTGAGACGAAGATTGGGAGAAGCGCGCTTTAAGTTGCGAGGAAATAATATTCACACATCGTTGCGTTGCGTTGCTTTGCGTTTGCGCCGCGCGGCGGCTAGGTAGGCCTATAGCAAAAAATAGCTTTGTTAGAAATGGCGCTCAGCGCTCATCCGCAGTGCGGAGGGTCGATGCGCGACCACTCGAACACTTTTTCCCACTTCTTCGCTGCGTTATCCCACGACAAGTCTTGCGTCATGGCTTGCTTTTGCATCGCTCGCCACATCTTTGGGTTGGTGCGGTACACATCGCACGCCGAGCGAACCGCCCACATGAGCGCCTCTGCGTTCATGTCGTTAAACAACCAACCCGTGCCGACGCCTTCGCCTTCATTCAAGTCAGCGGTGTCGGCGAGCACCTTGTCGGCGTCACCGAAAGCGTTGTACGGGGTGATGGTATCCTTGAGACCGCCAGTCGCGTGCGCGATGGGCAAGGTGCCGTAGCGCATGGCGTAAAGCTGGTTCAATCCGCACGGCTCGAATCGCGACGGCATGAGCAAAATGTCGGCGCCCGCCGTGATTCGGTGGGCCATGGGCACGGAAAATCCAACCCAACCGCGGAATTTATCCGGGTAAGTGCTCTCGGCCCAACGCATGAAGTCTTCGAGCTCCGGGAGACCGCTACCAAGCATGACGACTTGCACGTCTTCGCGCATCATGTCATGGAGTGCCTGTTGCAAGAGATCCGGACCCTTTTGCCAGTCGAGACGGCCGATGAAACCCATGAGCGGAACATCGTCGCGCTGCGGCAGGCCGAGCTCTTTTTGAAGAGCGCGCTTGCAATCCAGCTTACCGGAGAGGTCATCGACCGAGTAGGACGCCTCGCAATCTGGATCAGCCTCCGGGTTCCACTCGTCCATGTCGATGCCGTTGGCGATGCCGTCAAGACGGTCTCGTCGGCTCTGCAACAAACCTTCCATGCCCTTACCACCCTCCGGAGTGGTGATTTCGTACGCGTACCCTTGCGACACGGTCAATACTCTGTCCGAGGTGGCAATCGCTCCCTTGAGGATGTTCACGACGAGACCAAGATCGAGTTCGTGCGCGCGCATGTGCGTCGGGTACTGGTACTCAAGCGCGCCGTACCAATTATCCGGAACGCCCAAGTTGGAAAATGTCGTCGCCGGCTCGACGCCTTGATGCAAAATGTTGTGAATCGCGCACACGGTTCGCGCATCCTTGTACACGCCGTGCGGACGGTACTTGGACGCGACGAGCGTTGGCACGAGACCGGCGTGCCAGTCGTTGGCGACGAACACGACGTCTTGACCATAGTATCCGCCGCAGTTTTCAAACGGCAACACGAGCGGCGCTTCGCACGCTGCGTGCGACAAGAGCGTGAATCTAAACTGGTTGTCGCCGTACACACCGAAAGAATCGCCGTAGAGCCCACCCTTGCGCTCGAACGAAGGATGATCCACAAAGATGTAATCGACGTCGTTTTTCATTTGATGAAAGAAACCAACTTCGTGCGAGGCACCGAAACATCCCACCTGCGCCTTGACGCACGTGTCGAACGCACCCTCGTAGAGCGCGTCCGACTTGGACCCGTTTTGGTATCTCGGCGCGACAACCATCACGCGGTGTCCTCGAGCGACGAGCGCCTGCGGGAGCGATCCGCACACGTCCGCTAAACCACCCGTCTTGGACCACGGAGCGACTTCGCTCGTGACAAAGACGATGCGCATCGGCGTCTCAGTCTTTTCAATGATTGGCTTTTCCCGAACGCTCGCTTTGGTCGGCGGCCGTTCCGGAAGTGGTTCTGCGTACATCGCCGTATCCACCATCACCGGCGTTTCCTCCGGAACAAGCTCCTCTTCTTCAACTTCCTCCTCCTCCTGCACCTTCTCAACGACGGACGAGTCGACGACAGTCGGCGCTTCCTCTTCCCGCGCCTCCTCAACAGTCGGCTCTGGCTCTGGCTCCGCCGACGCGACGCTCGGCGCTTCCTCCTCCTTTTCCTCGCCGCCGCCGCCGCCGCCGACGACGACGTCATCATCACGATCATCAACAACAACCTCCCCAACCTCAGTAACCACGGAAGACGACGACGACGCCGAAGCGACGACGAGATCACCGACGTTTCGCCCACCCAACAAATCCGCCTTCATCTTTTCATTCTCCTCCTTCAACGCCGCGATCTTCGCCGCGAGTTCCGCCTTTTTCGCCGCCGTCGACGCGTCAGACGTCCCCGACGCCGAGCTCGCACGCGTCCTCGTCCTCCTCGCCGTCGTTCGCGGGCGCACCGCCGTCGTTCGTTGACTCGCAGTCGTCGTCGTTCGACGCCACGACGCCGGTGCGAGGACGCGCGAGGTGGATAACGCCGCCGGCATCGGTCTAATAATCGTCCCGTCGGGCGCGCGCGAACGCTGGCGTCACGAGTGAAAGCGAGAGCGGTCGATGGACGATCCTTTTATCGTCGTCGTACTCGCGCGCGTCGTCGCCGCCGTCGTCGGCGTCGGCGTCTGTCGGTCGGTCGGTGTCGAGTCGAAGCGACAGCCTGGTTCGGGTGTCGGTTGCTCGCAGCCACATATCGGACCAACGCATACATTACCAAAAAAACATTGATCAACGTACATTATCCACTATGATCCATCGTGATAAAACAAACACCTACATGACAACATGAATACCTTCATTACGGGAGTACCCTTTTTGATTCAAGGGTCATGACTCGTCAATGTGATTTTTAATAAACAAATTAGGGTTTACAACAAAC
>Ga0255762_10002024_pt1 | contig 16901 bp, 3 predicted proteins | sample 101ome_16_FD_179962 | JGI IMG/M metagenome (GOLD analysis project Ga0255762, IMG submission 179962) | Coastal salt marsh microbial communities from the Groves Creek Marsh, Skidaway Island, Georgia - 101401AT metaG (version 2) | ecosystem: Environmental > Aquatic > Marine > Intertidal zone > Salt...
AGAATACGGCAGAAAATTTATTCAACATAGCGGTCCTATCAATTTATCTATGTATAATTTGATCTCAAAAGATGCTAATGTTATTAAATCACTTAGATTTGCTTCAAATGAATATCAAAAGTTTAAAAGACAATTTATACAAATAGCTACAGATGATTTTTTTGAAGGTACAGTAAAAGAACATGTAGATTACATTTTTAATACACTAAATGCAGATAAAGTTCAAACTATGAATTTTTACAGTACAGATATGGCAGGTACCGGCGGTAGTGTAGAAATTGAATATAATGTTTTAGACAATAGATTAAAAACATATGCTTTAAGTAAAGTATTTCTTAAAAATGAAATTAGTAACACAGCAGTTTACGTTTATATAAACAACGAACAACTAATACACGGTTATGATTATACTTTTACTGATACAGGATTTGTTACAATTCTTAAAGATTTTGAAAACGGTGATGTTATTAAAATCCAAGAGTATGCAAATACAGAAGGAAGTTTTATTCCTCCTACACCAACTAAAATTGGATTGTATCCTGCATTCAAACCTGAAAAGTTTTTAGATACAACATATCAAGTACAGTATGATGAAAACGGAGATGTAGTTCCTGACACAGGTCCGTTAAATGTTATTCGCGGACACGATGGCAGTATGATGATTGCTTATGATGATTATCGTGATGATTTAATTTTAGAACTAGAAAAAAGAATTTATAATAATCTTAAAATAGAATATGATACAAACATATTTGACATTCATGATATTGTTGGCGGATTGAATAGAAATACAAAAATTGCAAAAAGCGATATTGATAATATTATTATTACAGATTTTGTAAAATGGTTAGATGTTGCAAAAATAAACGATTATACAGATAATAGTTTTAATAGATTAGACGCAAGTTTTACATATAACTATAGCAGGTGTGTAAATTTAAATAATCAAAATTTGCCAGGATTTTGGAGAGGTGTTTATATTGAAGCATATGACACTGATCGTCCTCATACACATCCTTGGGAGATGTTAGGATTTTCGTCTCAACCTACATGGTGGGAAAGTGTATATGGCCCTGCTCCTTACACAAGCAACAATTTAATATTATGGACTGATTTGCAAAATGGTGCAGTTAGAGAACCTGGAAAGCCAGTTGTTATAAGAAGCAAATATATTAGAAGTAATCTTCTAAAGCATATTCCAGTAAATGAAAACGGACAATTATTATCTCCTTTGGAAAGTGGATTTGCTCAAAACTTCAGTTATTCTATACAAAGAAATGTTCCTTTCAAATTTGGCGATCATGCACCTGAAGAAACTGCATGGAGACGCAGCAGTGATTATCCATTTGCACTGTTAGTAGCAATGGTTCTGCTACGTCCTGCCCACACTATTGGTATAGGCTATGATAGATCACGTGTGGTAAGAAATATAGCAGGTAATTTTGTTTACAAAGATACCAATAAAAGAATTACTACCAAAGACATTGTGTTTCCAAAAATAAATGGAAACATCACAAGCGGTCTAATAAACTATATTTCTGAGTACATAAGTTTAAACAATGAGTTTACATATAACAAATACATATCTGATATTACAAATATTAAAAATAAATTAGGATTTAAACTTGCAGGTTTTGCAAACAAAGACAAATTAAAATTAGTTTTAGACAGTAAGACACCTTTAAATCAAGGCAATGTATTTGTACCTTTTGAAAACTATAATTTAACATTCAGAACCAGTGCTCCGCAAAAAGTTGTGACTTACAGTGGTGTGATTGTAGAAAAAACTGGTAGAGGTTTTAAAATATCTGGATATGATAGTTCTGCCCCATATTTTACATATTACAAAGCAATTGAATCTGCAAATGATCCTAATGTAAATGTAGGTGGTATAAGTGAAAGTTTTGCAACATGGAGTGAAAACAAAACTTATATTGCTGGAAAAATTGTCCAATACAATGATGTATATTATAGAGCTAAAGTAAATCATACATCAACAGACATTTTTGATGATACAAAATATACTAAACTTCCGAGATTGCCCGAAATAGGCGGTGTAAATGCCAAGTTTAGAAAAAGATATGAAAGTCTGCCTTCTCAATTAGATTATGGTACAATTTTTCCAGATGTACAAACGGTTGTTGACTTTTTATTAGGTTATGAAAAGCGTATGATAGATGAAGGATTTGTATTTGATTATTTCAATAAACAAACCGAAGCTATCGAAAATTGGAAACTAGCAGCCAAAGAATTTATGTTCTGGACAACACAAAATTGGGCGTCAAGCAGTATTATAACATTGAGTCCAGCAGCAAATAATATTTTATTTTCTAAAGAATATTATGTAGTTGATGATGTGTTTGATAGTTTCTACAATTATCCAATACTAAATCAAAACAATAAAAAATTAAATAGAGCATTCTTCAATGTGTACAGAGATAATATCAATAATTTTCAGTTGACTTCTTATGAAGATGGAATCTTTTTAATTAAATTACCTTTGATACAAAAAGAACATGTTGTGTTTATAGATAACACAACAGTATTTAATGATACAATCTATAGTTTAAACACCGGTTATAGACAGCAGCGTTTAAAAGTTGTTGGATATAGAACTGACGAATGGAATGGTAGTTTAAATATTCCAGGTTTTCTATATGATGATGCACGTATTACAGAATGGGAATCATACAAAGATTACACAGTTGGCGAATTAGTTAAATTCAAAGAATTTTATTATGCTGCTCAGTTTACACATAGTGGTACTGAAAATTTTGATTTTGATTTATGGGCACGTTTGCCAGAAAAACCTGAAAATAAATTACAACCTAACTGGGATTATCGTGCAAACCAATTTGCTGACTTTTATGATTTAGATACTGATAACTTTGATGCAGAACAACAACGTCTTGCACAACATTTAATCGGTTATCAAAAACGTAATTATTTGTCTAATATTATTCAAGACGATGTAAGCCAGTATAAATTCTACCAAGGATTTATTCAAGACAAAGGTACTGCAAATAGTATTACAAAACTGTTTGATAAGTTAGGTAGTGCTAATAAAGACAGCGTTGAATTATTTGAAGAATGGGCAATTAGGGTTGGTCAATATGGCGCACTTACCAGTTTTGATGAAGTAGAATTTAAATTAGATGAAAAACAATTTAGAATAGAACCTCAAACATTACAACTAGTAAATCAAATTGATCAAACAAGAACTGACCTAGTATATCAATATCCTAGATCTGATGTTCTTATTGCTCCGTCAAATTATGACACCGGATTTTTACCAACACTAAATGCTGTAAATGAATATACAAAAACAGCAGGATATGTAAAATTAGAACAAATTGATTTCTTAGCAAAAGTAATTGAGGATATTCTAACAGTTGATATTGCTTCTGTTGATATAGGTTCTTATGTATGGGTTCCTACAGATGGAACAACTTGGAATGTATATAGACATGTGCTTGCAGATATTGCAGTTACTAGAGTAGAAAGCACTGATTTAGGTTTTAAAATGTATTTCAATAAACCTATAAGTTTTGCTGAAGACTCGATTATTGGCGTGAATAATATTCATCCTGATATTGACGGTTTCTGGTTAGTAACAAACGTTCAAAGAAACATTATAGAAAATGATGATAGTTCTATTACACAACCTAACATTGAAATTGAAACAGATAACCCTATTAGTGAAAGTATAATCAATGTTGAAGATAGCACTTTAGGCATTGTTACTGAATTTAAATCTCGTAGATTTAATGAACCTAGAGATTCTAATTCTATTTTAAAAGCATATGATTTAAATCAAGATAGACTTTGGATAGATGATATAGGTGACGGTGTTAGTGCAGTATTTGACAACAAAATAATTCGCACTAAATTACAAAACATTACAGCACCTGAAGAAAGTAGCAATGAATTTGGTAGAAGCGTATCTGCAAGTTATAATAACACTATAATGGCTGTTGGTACACCAGACTTAGATGATGGTAAAGTTTACATTTACACAAGAGCGAGTGATGCTCTTCCATTTACGATTAAACAAACTTTGTTGCCATTGCCTGAGTATCATACAGGTGGCGATTTTGGTAGCAGTGTTTCTTTGACTCCAAACGGACAATACTTATATGTAGGTGCACCTACTGCCAGCAATGTTAAATCTAGATACAAAGGTGCACTTGATCCATTACAAGAATATGAGCAAGGTGATATTGTAAGCAGCAAAGGTGTCCTATGGCAAGCACTGAGAACTGTAACAGTTGAAAGTAGTACAATCAATTTAGAAAGCCAAGATTGGCAGCGTTTGAATATTATTAAAGCAGATCCTGCTGCCGATGATTTGGGATATACAGAACAAGGTGTGGTTTATATCTATAAAAAGTTGATTGACAATAGTTTTGATCTAATTGATATAATTTGTAGCAGTGCACCAGGCAACAATGAAAAATTTGGATTAGGCATCAAGTCGGTATCTCCTGGTGATTTTGATCATAGTTTATTTGTAAGAAGTCTAGCTGATAATGGCAGAGTTTATATTTTGAACAATGGTGGAAAAAATGACATTGAAGAATATGCTTATAATATAGATTCAAACTATAGAGGCGAATGGCAAACCATTGCAAAATATATCGAAAATGAAATTGTATATTATGAAGGAGATTTGTATCAAGCAAATCAAACTGTGTTCCCAGGAAATCCTTTTGATACAAGTTTATGGACGTTGCTAGATACATTTGTAGATTACACAGGATATTTAACAAGCGATTTAAGCGATACAACTGATTTATATAACGAAGATAGCAGCGGCTTTGGTTTAGCTACTGATGTAGGTGTTACATTTGACATAAGTGCAAATGGCGAAGTAGTTGCATTGTCGGGTGTGTTATCAGGCGATGAATATAGAGTTGCAATTTATAGAAAAGAAAATGACAGATATGTTTTTGCACAAAATATTGATAGTCCGGTTGACGACGAATACTTTGGCAATAGTGTATCTTTAAACAGCGTAGGAAATAAACTTGCAATTGGTGCTCCTAATTCAAACGAAAATGGTATTTTAAATGGTAAAGTATATGTTTATAAATTATCAAATCAGCAATTCGAATTAGATCAAGAATTATATTCACCAGACGGAGAGAAAAATAATCGTTTTGGTGTATATGTAGACTTAGATGATACTAGATTAGCAGTAACTAGCGAGCGTGGAGACACAGAATCATTTTTAACATTTGATAATGGAGCAACAATATTTGATAATGCAGCAACTAGTATTGTTGATACTGTTGAAGACAATAGACAAATTTATATATTTGAACATATTAGTAATCAATTAGTATATGCTGAAAAATTATATTCAGATACAGATATTACAGGTTCAAAAAATGCGTTTGGATATCTAAATAGAAATCACCTTTATCTTGTAGCACCAGCACAAGATCTTACAGTTATATTAGGTGATAGTACAAATAACAAAGGTATTATACAAGATTACAGAGCTGACATAAACGCAAGTGCTTGGACAATAAACAGCAGCGTAAATCCATTTGTTGATCTAAGTAAAATAAAAGGTGTTTGGTTGTATGATACAAAAACTAAAGATCTTATAAGTTATATAGATTATATAGATCCAATTCAAGGACGTATTGCAGGCCCAGCCGAACAAGAACTAAGTTTCAAATTATACTACGATCCGGCAGTATATAATACAGGTTCAACTGATACTGGTGATAAAGATGTATGGTCTACAAATTATGTAGGAAAACTTTGGTGGAATCTAAACACTGTCAAATGGTATAATCCTTACCAAGGTGATATACAATATAAAACTAATAACTGGAATCAAATTATTCCAGGATTTGATGTAGATGTATATGAGTGGGTAGAAAGTGATTATTTGCCTAGCGAATGGGATACAATTGCAGACACAACAGAAGGTTTAGCAGAAGGCATAAGTGGTTTAAGTTTGTATGGAGATGATACGTATACAATACAAAATTCATATGATCCGATAACAGGTGCAGCGTCTAGCAAATACTATTTTTGGGTCAAATCTAAAACAACATTACCTAATACATATGGTAGAAAAATTAGTGCATTAGATGTAGAAAATTTAATTAGAGATCCAGCAAGTCAAGGATATAGATTTGTAAATTTATTTGATAGTAAAAACTTTGCATTGCATAATGTAAGAAATCTTATAAAAGACAAAGACACAGTATTACATATTGATTATTATACAACAGATGAACAAATACAAAATATTCATAGTGAATATCAACTGCTAACTGAAGGTTTGGCAAGTAGCAAACCTAATAAAGATATTGTTGACAAATGGGTAGACAGTTTAGTAGGTTATAATGAGCAAAATATTCAGTTGCCAGATACAAGAGTCAGCATTGCTAGACGTTTTGGTATTTTAAATGAACCAAATCAAAGTATGTTTGTAAACCGTAAAGAAGCTCTAAAACAAATTATCGAAAGAGTAAACGGTATTCTTACTGAATATGTTGTAGTAGATGAATTTGATATTTCTCCATTGATGCAAGTCGATCCTCAACCTAGTAAATTTACAAATTTATGGGATACAGAAATTGAAAGCGAATCACTTCTGAGATTTATCGGTACTGCAAAAATTGAGCAGGCTGTACTTACACCAACTATAGTTGATGGACGTATAACAGAAGTTGCAATTACTAATCCTGGCAGAGGATATATTGACAGTAACTACGATGGCGGTTCTACAAGACATGGCCCAACTGTGACAATTGAAGGCACAGGAACAGATGCAGAATTGAAAACTTACATCAATAATTTAGGACAAATTACAAGTGTAGAAATTGTAAACAGTGGTAAAAATTATTTAGATGATACAGTATTGATTGTTCGTCCGTTTAGTGTGCTTGTGAAAAATGATAGTGACATTGGCGGGTTCTGGGCAATATACAATTGGATTAGCAGCACCGGCGAATGGTTTAGAAATCAAATACAGGATTATGACGTATCGCTTTACTGGAATTATATTGATTGGTATGCAGAAGGATACAATGCAGAAACTGCAATAAACTTTATTATACCAGGTGCATATGCCTTAGAGGCAACACCAGACAGAATTGGTAGTGTAGTAAAAATTGAAACAATTGGTACAGGCGGATGGTTGTTGTTAGAAAAGATTGACAATCAATCAAATGTAGATTATACTGTAAATTATAAAACTATAGGTAGACAAAACGGTACTATACAATTTAGTAGCCAGTTGTATCAAAGCGAAACTACTGGTTATGACAAACTAATATATGATACTAGTTTTTATGATAGAGAACCAAGTGAAGAAATTAGAATTATTCTAAAAACTATTGAAGAAAATTTATTTGTAGACCAACTCGAAGTTGAATGGAATAAATTATTCTTTAGTAGTATTCGTTATGCTATCAGTGAACAAATTGACGTTGATTGGATTTTCAAGTCTAGTTTTGTTACAGCAAAACACAATGTTGGTGAACTAGAACAAAAAATCACTTATCAAAATGATAACTTACCTAATTATCAAGAGTACATAAATGAAGTAAAACCATTTAGTGCAAAAGTGCGTGAATATATTAGTGCATATGAAAAAATTGAACCAACACAAACTAATGTTACAGATTTTGATTTACCTCCAAGTTATGATCCAGAATTGGGTACAGTTGTTCCTGAGGCAATCAAATTTGTAAATAATCAATTGGTAAATGTTGATGCTGATGTTCTTACATATCCAAAACGTAACTGGTATGATAACGTTGGTTTTGAAATCAAAGAGTTTGTAATTTACAGTGGTGGTAGTGGATATACTAACATAGCAAATGTTACTGTAAGTGGAGGCGGCGGCCCTACATTAGAAGGCTTGGCTTATTTAGGTGGAGACAGTATTAGTTATATAGAAGTAAACACCACAGGTGCAAAATACTTTAATACTCCTACGGTCACAATCAACGGTAGTCTAACAGATGACGGCGAAGAAGCAATTGTGTATGCAATCATAGGAAACAATCTTGTGCGTAACACACACATGCGTATGAAATTTGATAGAGTTTCCGGCAATTACTTGTTTACTACATTAGACGAAACAGAAACATTCTTAGGCAATGGCGGGCTGACAGAATTTAACCTTAAATGGCCAGCAAGTACACGCAGCGCAGATATTTCTATAACTGTTGATGGCGTTGATCAGCTTATAAGCGATTTTAATGTTTCTAATGAATTAGACAAAACACGTAGTTTTGAAAGATATACAGGAAGAATTACATTTACAAACGCTCCAGCTAACAATGCAGAAGTAGTAATAAATTATAAAAAATCAACTGAACTGCTTACAGCAGCAGATAGAATAAATTTCTTTTACAATCCTAAAACAGGTATGCCAGGCAAAGACCTTGCACAGTTGATGGACGGAATTGATTACGGCGGTGTACAAATGGACAGTATTGGCTTTGGCGAAAGCCTGGGTTGGGACTTACAACCATTTGGTGTAGATTTTGATACCTTTGATACAAACAACGAAGATGAAATTATTGTATTAGATGGCAGTACTCAAATTGTAGAATTAGAAAAAGAACTAGAAGCCGGTGTTGTTTACAACGTATATTTGAATAACGTTAGAATTGACGATCCTAGCTATCCTAATCCAGGTATAAATCCTAATGCTAAAATGGTTTCTCCTGTAGGCGATGGTATTACAAAATCTGTTTTCTTAGATAGCGATGTAATTGTTACACAGCAGGACGATGTTGTTGTTGTACGTAAGAGTACAAGCGACGGATCGTTTACTCCTGAAAGCACAGCATTTGATGTAAGTTTACAAGGTGGTACTTTTGAAAATACATCTGCTTTGGGAATAGATGCAGGTGAAATTGTTGTCGACGGCGACGGATTTGTTACTGAAACTACAAGCAAAGGACCTGAAGAACAAGTTCCTGGACAAGTTTTAGATACACTAGATATGACAATTTACAATCGTGTAAGTCAAGGACAAGGTATTATTTCTGTTAGAAATTATATCACAGATGGCGAAACATTAGAATGGGGATTTGATTTATTTCCTCAAACACAAAACACTATTATTGTAACTTTAGATGGTGAAGTAATAGCTCATAGTGATTTGAATGTAGATTATGAAGGCAAGTTTATTAGTTTGGCCGATAGTAGTGTAATCGATGCAGGTAAAAATTTAAGTATTTTAAGTATTGGAGCAAACGGTGTAGATATTATTGATAGCGATAATATAGTTGCAACTGGTGACTCACGTACATTGGAATTGCCTATTAGATTTACAACTGATCAAAGTACATTTGTCACATTAAATGGTGTAAAACAAGAACCTGCTACACAGTATGGGTATGACACCAACGCAGCAGGATTTGGAGTTTTAGAATTTCCAACTGCACCAAAAGCAGGTACAATAATCGGTTATACTGTTTATAGTGATAAAATAAATCAATTTAGTGAAATGGTTATCGACAAAACTATGGTTGTTGATGGAGATAACACTGTCCACAGATTTGAGAATGATGTGGCAGTACCGTTTGTTAAAAAGCCATATTCGCATAACATACTTGTACAAAGAAGCAAAGGATCTAGATTCTTAAATCCAGGATATAGAAAATCTTATACAATGACTGTACAACGTGATTATGATATCGATGCATGGCAGTTTGAAGATACAACATTAGTAAACAGCAGTGATGTTATTGTATACATAAATGGCCAAATATTAGACGATATAAATTGGAACTATGATCCATTGAATGGTCGTGTTGAAATATTATCAAACAATATTGGATTACCAGGTGATAAACTAGAAATCTTTATTATTAGAGATGCAGAATATTTCTTCTTCAATACTACTGTTACTGTTGAAAACGGAAGTGCAATTGAAACTATTCCGCAAGATTCTAATGTATCATTTAGACTAACAGATGATAGTACAATTGTAAATGCACGAGTTGAAAGTTTTGCATATGACGGTGATGATGCTGTTGTAGAATTACAAGGTTATGTGAGAGATCTGTTCCAACTGAAAAGTATTGATGATACACCTGAAATGATTCTAAATGATGACAGCACAGCAAACCTAAAATTACTTGATGTTAAACTTACTGAAACTAACACACTGTGTTTGCTAGAAGCACCAGAAGCATGGGAAACAGTAAACATTTATACATTTAGTAATCACGACATAAATGAGTTTGAAAGAAACAGTTATGACGTTGTGTGGAATACTAACCAAGCACCAGAAGGTTCGCAAGAATACATTGATAAAAACTTATTGTCTACAGGTTACGTAAAATTACAACAACCTGCAATTAGTGCAAATTATGTCTGGGTGTTTAAAAATGGTATTATACTTGTACCGCAGAAAGATTATAAAATTGTAGACAAAAAAGATGGTGTACAACTTTATGAAAAAGTTTTACCAAACGATAAAATTGATGTGTTACAATTTGCTGCACCAATTAGTAAACCAAAATTTGGATTTAGAATATTCAAAGATATTATTGGTAGATATCATTACAAGCGTTTGAATAATGATAATGAATACGAATTACAGCAACCGTTAAATTATTATGACCAAACAATTCAACTAAAAGATGCAACTGGAATTCAATCGCCTAACAGAGCAATTGGATTACCAGGCGTAGTTTATATTGATAAAGAACGTATTGAATATTTTGCTGTCGATGGCAATCTTTTAAGACAAATACGCAGAGGTACTTTAGGAACAGGAATTAAAGAATCTTATCCAGTAAACACAAAAGTAATTGGACAAGGTATTGAAGAAAATATTCCTTATAAAGACGAAATTCATAGCACAAAATTTATTGGTGATAGCAGTACAAAACAATTCTTGTTAGATTGGACACCAACTAGTGTAAATGAATTTGATGTTTATTTCTTAGGATATAAATTACGTAAAGATAGTATTACAACATTTGATCCTACCGTTGATCAAGACTCGCCAGAAGCAGATGTAACTATTGCACCAGAATTTACAATGGAAACAATTCAATGGGGTTCAGAGACTAGAGTTGCAATTATTCTAGCAGATTACATTCGTCCTCCAGCAGATGGAGGAATAGTAGAAGTTGTAAGAAAAACAGGCAGAGTTTGGACAGAACCAGGTAAAACTATTGCAGATAGTGAAAATCAAATCTGCAAATTTATAACAGACAAAACAATATCGCTACCACGATAAATACAGTATAGGAACGGAATAAAAATATGATTAATGAACAAAGTGGTGTACACATTGAAGGACATATAAAAATACACAATCCAGATTCTGGACACGTATTTGTAAACAAACGTAATGCTATTCATTATGAAAATATGAGTATTAGTCTTGCCGAAAGTTTAGGTAATGCTGGCGAAGGTTTTATCTATGAAATGGCGTTTGGAAATGGCGGTACTAGTGTTGATCCTACAGGTATTATTACATACCTAACACCAAACAGTACTGGTACGAATGCAAGTTTGTATAATCAAACTTACACAAAAGTTGTTGATGACCGTTCTGTCAATAACGTAGACCCACAGCGTAACAAAATAGAAACACGTCATGTAACTGGTACAAATTATACTGATATTGTTGTAAGCGCACTTCTTGATTATGGTGAACCAGACGGGCAAGATGCATTTGATACAGCAGCTGATACTGAGCAACAATTTGTTTTTGATGAACTTGGATTAGTTGGATATTCACCAAGTGGTACAGGACGTTTACTTACTCATGTTATTTTCCATCCAGTACAAAAATCATTAAACAGACTTATACAAATTGATTATACTGTAAGAGTACAAAGTTTGAGTGGAGGTAATACATAATGCCATATAATATTCCGTTCACTGACGAAGCTAACAAGGGCAATATTACAGTAGAAGATAGCAGTATCAATACAGAAACAAGTATGAAATTGCCTGGTAGGCTAACAACAGACTATGGACAAAGTGTAAATGAAAATTTTCTACATTTGCTAGAAAACTTTGCAAATGCAAGTCCGCCTTCAGATCCAGTTGAAGGGCAACTATGGTACGATACTACACAAGAAGTTGATCAATTAAAAATTTATGATGGCACAAATTGGGTTGCAGCCGGCGGCCTTAAAAAAGGTAGTTTTGAGCCAGAACTTGCAAACAGTGTAAAAGGCGATCTATGGGTAAACACCAGCACTAGTCAGTTGTATTTGTATACAGGCAGCGGCTGGTTACTTGTTGGACCAAATTACAGCGATGGCAATAAAAGTGGTGCTTTGGTTGAAGAAATTGTTGACACAGCAAGTGTAACTAGAACAGTAATAATAAACTATATTGAAGATATTCCTGTAACAATTTATACAAGAACAGAATTTTCTCCTAAGACACCTTTTGCAGGATATAGCAGCACAACACCATTTAAGGTTGGTATCAATTTTAACAAAAATTTAAGCACAGCCAAGTTTAATGGTACAGCAGATTTAGCTGAAAATTTATTGATTAGCGGTGCAACTATTCCTGCTGCAAACTTTATGCGTAATAATATTGTAAATCAAGTAACTGAAAAATTACAAATTAAAAGCAATCAAGGTATTGAAGTTGGTAATGCAAAAACAATAAGTGTTTTAGTTGAGGGCAATAACGGTATTATTGAAAACACAATACCCGGTGCACCATTAGATATGCGTGTAAACAACAATGGTACATTTGTTGTTCCTTTAAGAGTAAAAAGCAATACAAATATAGGTGTAAATAATCTAAATCCAACAGAAAGTTTAGATGTTGTAGGCAACATTAAAACAGACAGTTCTGTAATAGTAAACGGAACTACCGAAAGCAATAATCCTACTACAGGAGCATTAAAAGTTGCCGGCGGTGTAGGCGTTACAAAAAATATAAATGTAGGTGGCAATGCAGTAATTGACGGAAACATTACAATGGCAAATATATTGCCAGATATTGCAAATACTAGGAATATTGGTACAAGTGTGTTGCCGTTTGATACATTGTATGCAAATAGAATTACAGGAAATTTAACTGGAAATGTTACAGGTAATGTAAGTGGTACAGCAGGCAGCACAGCAAAATTAAACAGTACTACAACATTTTCAATGACAGGACAAATTACTAGTAGTAGTTTTGTATTTGATGGACAAACTGGGGGTAGCACAAAAACATTTGGCACACAGGCTGCTCCTGCAATAATTAGTGATCAAACAGCGGCAAGTAGTATCAATAGAACAACTGATGAATTACTTGTAAATCAAGGCGGAGTTTTAGCCAAAGCTACTCCTGCACAGCTAATTGGCAGTATTGATACAATGCCAGTCGGTACAATTATCATGTATGGCGGCCCTGTTGCTCCAACAGGTTGGTTCATATGTGATGGCGAAGAATATGATAGGACTACATATTTAGATTTAGCAAATGCAATTGGATTTGATCCTTCAAACAGCAGTACATGGTATTATGGAAATCCTACAACAGCAGGCTTCTTTAAAATTCCAGATTTGCGAGGGCAACTGCCATTGATGTCAACAGATGGAAGTTTATCTGGTAGATCATTATCTGCAAATGCAATTTCAACAGGAAACTTAGGTAGTATAGGTGGTAACACAGAAGTAACTATTCAACAAGAAAACTTACCTGAACACAAACATGATTTTGAGGATGGCGATGGCAATCAATACTATGCAGCCAGCACAGCAATATATACTGGAACAGATAGTGTTCCAAACAACGGCGATACATCTGGCGTTGGTACAAGACTAGAAACCAGTGGTGGAGTTGTTGACTTACAGAACTTGCCAATGAATGTTGTGAACCCGTTCTTAGCATTGAACTTTATTATATATCACGGAGTAACAGCATAATGGCCTATAAATTAAATAAAACAGACGGATCATTATTAGTAGAACTAGTAGATGGAAGATTAGATACTACATCCGCAGATATAAATCTTATAGGTAAAAATTATCAAGGTTTTGGCGAAAGTATAAACGAAAACTTTATCAAAATGCTTGAAAATTTTTCAAACACTACTGCGCCTAATAAACCAATTGAAGGGCAATTGTGGTACGATAGATCTACACAAAGATTAAAAGTTTACGACGGTATTACATTTAGAAGTACAGATAGTACAATTTATAGTTCTACACAGCCAGATGAATTGATTGAAGGCGATATTTGGATTGATGGTAGTAAAGATCAAGTATATTTTTGGAATGGTACAGAAACTGTTTTAGTTGGTCCGCAATATAGTAAGACACAATCTAGAACAGGTGATGTAGTAGAAACTATAAAAGATACACTTGGACAAAACAAAACAGTTATTAAAAAATATATAAATGGAAGTTTAGTTGCTATTGAAACTAAAGACAACTTTACTCCTTTTCCTAATATTCCAGGTTTTACAGATTTAAAAGTTGGTTTCAATATCAACTCAGGATTTAGCTCATATACATTTTTAGGATCTGCAAACAGTGCAAAACAACTTATAGACGATTTTGGTAATGTATACGATCAAAGTAGTTTTTTAAGTTCTAATAATAACAGTACTACAACAGGTAGTATTAGTATAAAAGACGACAACGGATTATTCCTAGGCGACGATTTTGATTTAAATATTAGACAAGACGGCGCAGTTACAAATCTAAAAATGCAAAAAACAAATCAAGATTTTAAAATTGCATTTAATGGTAGTAACGACCTTGCACAAAGTGTTTATTTTGATGCAAGCGAAAAACGTGTAGGATTTTTCCAAAGTACTTTACCTGCATATACAGTAGATATTGCAGGTGATTTGCGTGTAACTGGTAATATTTTAGTTGAAGGCGACAGTGTAAGTTTAGACGTTGCAAAACTGCGTGTTGAAGATCATAGAATTGAATTAGCAATACAAGATGATAGTACTCTAATCAGTGAAGCAGATTTAGCAGGATTAGAAAGTTTATATGGACCTGCAGGTATAGTTATTAGAGTAAGTGGTGATGACAAAGAATGGTCATTCCGTACTGGAACTGATCTTTGGACAAGCAGTCACGGTATTGCTTTAGATTCTGTATATCATTCGTATCATATAGGCACAGCTGATGTATTATCATTAGATACATTAGGTACAAGTGTTGTAAACAGTAGTTTAACAACTGTAGGTAAATTGATACAACTTCAAGTTGGCGCAACTACTGATACAATGACAATAACTGAGGATACAATATCAACAACAGGCGGATTACAAATTACCAGTGTTGATGATATTGAATTGACAAACCCAAAAAGAATCAAAAACGTTTTAGAGCCAACAGACGATAATGATGTAGCACACAAAAAATATGTAGATGAAGCAGTTACATCAACACCAATTGTAATGGGTGTAGATATTACAGGACTTGGAACTACATACAATCCTGGTGCATATGGTGACGGTACTTGTGACGATGCATTAGTTGTTAAAATTGCTACAATGTTAGCAGAAATATCACCGCCTGCGACAGAAAGAAACGGAACAACTGCCAAAATTCATGCATACTATTATAATGCAACCACTGATCCAATTGATGTACAAAGCGGAATAGCTAAAACACTTGTACCAGTTGACAGTGCCGGTGTACAAAACGTGAATGTTGTAGGAGATTTTGCAATTAGTGATCCTACAGCAACAGTGAATCTCACAGTTACAAGGCGTGTAATTACTATTACAATATCAAGTGGCCTTTGGGACGTGAACACAGGTGTAATTAGCACATCAGCAGTATAACGATAAATAACATAAGCGAGGAACAACAATAATGGCATATATTGTAAATAGATTTAACGGTACACAACTTACTGTTGTAGAAGATGGTACAATTGATCAAACTACAGATATTAAATTTGTAGGTAGAAATTATAGCGGATATGGTGAAGTTCAAAACGAAAACTATCTTCATTTGCTAGAAAATTTTAGCGGTACAACTGCTCCGGTCAAAGCAATTGACGGACAAGTTTGGTACGATGCAAGCACTACAAAATTAAAGTTTTATACAGGCAGTGCTTGGAAAACAGCAGGCGGTACTGAAGTAAGTGCAACTGAGCCAATTGGTTTAGATGAAGGCGACTTATGGTGGAGTAGTTCTAGCAACCAATTGTACGGTAAAACTGCTGCTGGAGAATTTATTCTTGTTGGTCCTCAAAGTGCTGGTAGCGGTACAACGCAAATGCTTAGTGTAAATGTTTTAGATAATGCCGAAAATGAAAAAACAATTATTGTTGCACTAATAAATGATGTATCTGTTTATGTTATTTCAAATGAAGAATTTACTCTTGCAAATTTACAACCTGATGGTGTTCCAGCTTTAACAGGCTTTAGTCTAATAAAACGTGGTATGACACTGGTAAACAGTACTACAGGATTGACACAAAATAATTTAGGCAATTACATTAGTGCAGCAAATAATGAACCAATTATCTGGGGTACAGCTAATGATGCACTAAGATTAGGTGGCACATTATATAGTGATTATTTAAAAAGATCTGATTCCATTACATTTGGTGATGCAGGATTTACAGTCGGTGATAGTAATGATTTAAGAATTAAAATTGAATCAGACAATCAAGCAAAATTTGAAAACAGAGGTCCAAAAATTGTTTTTGAAGCAAGTCAGTCAGGCGAAGATCCTACTCCTGTTGTAAGTGTAAGAAACGTAGCAGGAGAAATTAAAGGTTTATATCCTGAAGCAGATGGTGTATATAACATTGGTAGTTCTAGCGAAAGATTTGCTGAAATACATGCAACTTTATTCAGCGGTACAGCAACAAAGGCAAATACAGTTGATGTTGCAGGTACAGGACGTAGTGCAAGCACAGCAGCAAGTGCAAATACTGTAGCAATTAGAGATGCAAATGCAGAT
>Ga0255762_10002033_pt1 | contig 16874 bp, 7 predicted proteins | sample 101ome_16_FD_179962 | JGI IMG/M metagenome (GOLD analysis project Ga0255762, IMG submission 179962) | Coastal salt marsh microbial communities from the Groves Creek Marsh, Skidaway Island, Georgia - 101401AT metaG (version 2) | ecosystem: Environmental > Aquatic > Marine > Intertidal zone > Salt...
CCTCCGCGCGGGCGACGTCGGCGCGCAACGTCGCCTCCGTCTCCGCCGCGCGCGATACGTCTTCCTCGAGCGCCTTCACGCGCGCTTCCGCGTCGTTCGCGCGCGCTTTAGCCTCTTCTAATTGCGAGGCGTCCTCGCCCGCGGAATCCTGCGCGCGCACAACTTCTGAGCGCACGCGTTCGAGCTCTTCGACGCGTTCTCGCGACGATTGTTCGAGCGCCTCCTCGGCGCGCGTTGACCTCTCGCGAAGCTCTTCGCACTCTTTTCGCACCGTCTCGAGCTCGTCTCGAGCCATTTGCGCCTGCGTGCGCGCGTCGTTGAGCGCGTCTGCGTGTTCTTTCGACGCGGTCTCCGCCGCTCGCGCCTGTTCGGATCTCGCTCGGCGAAGCGCGTCTCGTTCGGCGACGACGCTCTCGAGCTCGCCGCGCAACGCTTTGGCTTCCTCGTCAGCCTTGGATTTTTCCGAACTCGACGCCTCGCCGTCGCCACCGCCGTTGCCTCGACCGCCTCGACCACCTTTTTTACCCTTTTTCCCGCCTCGACCGCCTCCCGTCTGTTTCGCCGTCGACGACGGTTCCTCGGCCGGGCGCGCGGCGAGCTTCTTTTCCAACGCGTCGATCTCTGCGCGCATCTTCACCCTCTCGTCTCCACTCTCCGTCTTCAACGCCTCCAACGCCGCCGACGTCGTCGCTCGATGCGATTCCGCCTCTTTCAACGTCCGTTCCAACTCGTTCACGCGCGCGATCGCCTCCTCCATCGCCCTCTTCGACTCGGCGTCGGCGGTCGCCTTCGCCTTCGCCTCGGCCTCCGCGTCCTCCGCCTCCGCGTCACCTCCCTTCGCATCACCCTCTCCCCCATCTCGCGCCTCGAGCGCCCGCTCCAACTCCCCTCGAACCCTCTTCTCTTTGGCGAGCTCTTTCGCCGCGCGCATCGCCGCCTCGCGCATCTTTTTCGCCTCCGACTCGGCGTCGTTCGCCCTCGCGTCTCGCGCTCGAAGTTCCTCCTTCGCGATGGCCAACGCCTGTCGCAGTGCGTCCACCTCATCCGTCGTGAACTCGGACCGCCGCTCGACGTCGACGCGTTCGTCGTGTTCGTATTCGTCCTCGCCCTCGAGCATCGCGTTCTCGTCCTCGTCGTCCCCGAGCGCGCGACGCGCGAACTTATCGAGCTCGTCGTCCAATTTATCCATTCGATCCGTCACCGCGCTCGCCGTCTCGCGAAGGCGATCGGAGAGACCGTCGAACCAGGAGGACGCCTGCGCGACGCGCGCGTCCATCGCGGTGGCGGGGGCGTCGTCGGCGTCTGAATCGGCCATCGCGCGCGCGATCGAATGACGTGTAGGCTGTTTGCGACTTCACCTCGGGTGATTAGTAGTATCGGGGACGCGCCGCAGACGTCGTCGCGCGGTGACGCGCGAGCCGCCGACGCGAGGGAAGCGCGAGGGACGAGGCGCCCGCGCGACGTCTCGACCATGTCGACGCGCGATGGAGGCGGTGACGGCGCGAAGAAGACGTCGTACTTGGATGATTTATTGTCCGGGAGCGTCAACTTCATGGACGCGCGCGCGGCGCGAGGGGCGCGATCGATGCGCACGATGGGGGCGAGCGCGAGCGGGGGCGCGCGATCGACCGCGGTGGCGACGCCGAGCGCGCCGCGCGCGCCGAGCGCGGAGATGAAGGCGCCGGAGACGACGACGACAGGTGGGGACGATCTAGAAGCTTTTTTCGGAGCACCGCGCGTCGACGCGCGCGCCAAGGGCGGACTCGGCGCGTCGAACGCGTCGTCGTCTTCGTTCGGTGATCTCGACGCGTTCGCGAGCGCGCCGGCGTCGGAAAGGCGAGGTGGGGGAGGGCGAGACGACGACGAGGATGACTTTTTGCGAGGACTCGGTTTGGGCGCACGCGCGACCGCGGGGGGTGGCGCGCGCGCGACGGGGGGCGGCGACGGCTGCGGCGATGTGTTTGATTTACTGAGCGCGACTAGCAGCGTGAGCGGGTCGAGACCGGCGTCGCCGGTTGGAAACGGCGCGACGAGACCGCCGCCGACGCGACTGCAGACGACGCCGGCGGACGACGACGAGAGTTTAATCGATGGATTGGATGAAATCTTGGGTGAGGTGTCCATCGCGTCGACGCCGAGGAAGAGCGCGTCGGTGGAGAAGATGGCATCGACGTCGTCGCTGTCGTCGCTGTCGAAATCGGCAAGTCGGTTGGAGGCGGAGGACGTCGCGGAGGCGTCTCCGGAGTCGCCGGTGGGATTGGCGAGGTTTCGATCGAACGCGAGCGCCGAGTCGCGAGAGAGCACTCCTGTGATGACGCCGACACCGTCGCGCATCAAGGTGGAGGTGCGACCGAAATCGAAACCGCCGACGGAAGAGCCCGCGAGGACGACGAAACCGCCGCCGGCGCCGACGCCGGAACCGAAACCGACGACGACGACGTCCGCGAGATCATCCGTGGACGATTTGGATGATTTTTTCAGCGCAGGCGGAGCGACGACGCCGCGACAGACGCCGGCGAAATCCGCCGTCGATTCCATAGAAGCCATGTTCACGGTGAATCAACCGAACGCGCCGCCGACGCCCGCCGACGGCGTCGTCGACGATCTCTTCGGCGCCATGGACGTGCAAGGCATGACCGCCACCGCCAAGGCGTCCGTCTCGTTCGAGTACAATCCCGAGGAGGAGGTCGATCCGAACGAACCTCCCGAACGCGCCGCCCTCCGCAAAGCTCGCCACGAACGCAACAGACAGAGAATAGAAGCCGCGCTTGCCGAGAAGCGCGCGCGCGAAACCGCCGCGCGACAGGAACAATCCGAACGCCAAATGCTCAAGGATCTCATCGGCGCCGACATCGACGCGTGGCAAAAGAAGAATCAAAACAACATTCGCACCATGCTAGCTAACCTCGCCGACGTCTTATGGGAGGGTCATCGCTACAAGAGTCCAGACATGGGCGCGTTGATGCAACCCGTCGGCGTGAAGAAGTGTTACCACCGCGCGTTGGTCGTCATCCATCCCGACAAGGTGTCCCAGGCTGGCGGCGACATGTCCCAGCGGTACATCGCCGACAAGGTGTTCGACATCGTCAAGGTGGCGTACAAGGAGTTTGAAGCGAAAGAGTTAAAGTAGACGACGACGACATCGAGGAAGAACCATGTAACGACGGCGAAAACGCAAAAAGTGAAAAAGTACAAAAACGTCCCCACACCGTGACGCCGCATGTCCGAGACGTCCCGTCGTCGTCGTCGTCTCGTCGTCCTCGTCCCCTTTCGCGAGGACGAGACACAGACGCGAACCGCGCAGCTCAACCTCCTCTTGGCGCGGTTTCGAGACGACGTCTTCGTCGACGCCGCGCGTCCAAAGACGCGAATCATCGTCATCGAGCAAAGCCGAGACGGTTTCAAGTTTAACCGAGGACAGGCGCTCAACGTCGGCCACGCGCTCGCCAAGGCGACGGATTCGACGACGACGACGACGACGACCGCTCTGTACGCGTGTCACGATTGCGACATGGCGCCGGAATCGAACGCCGGGTTGCACTATTTCTGCGACGACGTTCACGGGGACGGTTTCGTGCGCGTCTTGCGGGCGGCGGGGTGTCGATACGACGGCGACGCGTGTTTCGGAGGCGTGACGATATACGACGACGAGGCGTTCGAGCGGACGAACGGGTACCCGAATGGATTTTGGGGGTGGGGCGGCGAGGATAACGCGGCGTACGACCGCGCGATGCGGGCGGGAGTGGCGGTGGCGCGCGCGACGAGCGTCGCGTTTGACGATTTGGAAAATATCGACACCGTGGAGGAGAAGCTCGAATGTTTGGACGCGCACGACGCGAGGATTAAGATGAAGGAGAAGAATGCGTTGTTAAAACAAAACGCCAAGCGTTGGCGCAAGGATGGGATCAGTTCGTGCGTGTACGACGTGATTTCGGAGACGACGTTGTTCGAGACGCCGACCGCCATCGCCGTCAAGTATCTTTGCGAATTTAAAACTCAAAGACCGGGGTACGTGGTGTGTTTCACGTGCAAACGAGATTTACACGAGAGCGCGTATTCGGCCGGGGCGTTGTTGAAGATTCGATGGGCGGAAAAGACGTCGACGACGCACGACCGTTCGTGCGCCGCGTGCACGCAGAGCATGCCAAAACAACTCAAACAAAAGGCGCAGGTTGAGTTTAATCGCAATAATCCCGAGCGGTTAACGTGTTCAACGTGTGGCGAAAAGTTTAGTAGTCGCTCCAAGCTCTTTGTACACTTGAAGGCGTCGACGAAGTGCGGAGACGTGACCGGAGAGACTGAGACGGAATAGAATTGTAAATTACACGCACTGTAGGATTAGGACTAGTCAAACACCACTTTCTTGCCCTCTGGTTTCACGCCACCGCCGCCCCACGCCTGCGCGTCAGCCTTGAGCTTCGCCTGCCACGAAGGATGAAGCGGCGCCTCGGGAGCGTCCGTCTTTGGTTTGTATTGCTTTTGCGGTTTTTTACTCACCGACGGTTTCGCCGACGCGCCGCCGCCTTCTTCGCCAAACTTGACCTTCTTTCCCTTGGCGCCTTGAATGATGAGCGGCGCTTGCTTACGCTTCGCTTGCCAAGACGGGTGCATGTTACGCTCTTCCTCCTCTTTCGCTTGTCGCTCTTGGCGAGCCCGCTCGCGCTCGGCGATCAAGTGCGCCGCGTTCGCGCCAAACTTGGCCTCGGCAATCTGTCGACGCTTTCGCTGACCCATGCGCTTCTTCACCTTTTTCTTCTTCGGTCCTAAATCTAGTTCCTCCACGTCCTCGTCCTCGTCGCCGCCGCGCGATGACTTCTTTCCCTTCTTCTTTTGAGCGCGTTTCGCCTCGCGTTTCGCCGCTCTGAGCTCAGCCATCGTCTCCTCGCTGAGACTCGCGTATCCCTCCTCGTCCACGTCGCCTTCAGACTCGGACTCGGACTCGGACTCGGACTCGGACTCGCGTCCGCGCCCACCGCCGTCTCGCGCGTCCTCCTCGTCCTCGCTCGACGACACCTCCTCGCCCGCCGCGCGCCGCCGCGCCTTCTCCTCCGCCTTCGCCTTCACCTCGGCTCTCTTCGCCTCTCGCGCCTCCTTCTCCTTGGCCCACTCCTCGCGCTTCTTTTTCCCCACCACCGCTCGATTCATGCGTCCCGCGATGGCGAGCAATCGTTCCTTGAGCGCATCCGTCTCCGTTCGCGTCGCCTGCGCGCGAAGCAACCGTCTGGCGGCGGCGACGTACGCATTCTCACCGACGACGTCCACCACCGCGTCGCTCGCCCCCGCCGACGCGGCGTCGTCGCAGATACCTCGAAGAACGTCCCCGCTGTCGAATCCATCGCCGAGATCGACCGCGCGCGTCGCGCGGGACGCGTCCGCGGATTCATCCGCCGCCGCCTCGTCCCGCGCCCCGAACGCCGTGTCCAGCGATTCTTCCACGCGCGCCGCGCACGCTCGCGCGCACTGTTTCGCCAACACGTCGATATCGACGTTTTTCGTCGCGTGAAGCGCCGTCTCGAGTCGAGACGCGTCCTCGGGCGCGCGCAGACGTCGTTTCAATTTCGCCTCGTCAAAGGTTTTCGCCTTTTTCAGCGCGCGTCGAATGAGAGACGCGCCGTGGTGTTCCTTCTTCCGAAGCTCGTCAAGCACCGTGTCTCTGGCGGTGAAATCGCGCGCGTGCCGCTTCTTGGCCCATTTCGGCCACGCACCGCCACCGCGCGTCGCCATGTCGCGTCGTCGTCGGCGTGTCCAGTCAGCGCGCGCGTCTCGACAGTCTCCCGTCACGAATGACGCCCATCCTCGTCGAGCGCGCGCGCGCGCACCGACGGACGACGCGCGCTCGAGCGCGATCGATCGCATCCATCATCGACAGCGTCCGTCGCGATCGATCGGTCGTCGCGTCCGCGATTCGATGGCGTCGACGAAGATGTGATAAATATCGCAAAATTCTCGATTCGGTTCGATCGACACACGTCGACGCACCGACGCTCGCGGGACGGAGACTCGCGAACGCGACGTGAACGCGCGTTTATCGACGCACTCGCCGTCGTCGTCTCGCGCCCGCGCGTAACGACTCGTCTCGCGCGTGCACTCGATCGAATCGATCGACGATCATCGATCGTCGACTCAACACCAACCGGAGGAACGTTCCGTTCGAGCCGTCATGGGGCCGTGCATGTCGGTGATCGAGGCCGCCGTGCCGGCGTCCGCGCCGCCGGCGGGACCGCACGAGATGCACTCCCCGGGATCGCTCGAAATCTTGAGGTCGAACGCGACGTTCGATACGAATGGGAATAAGCCCTTCAAGAAGAGCATCGAATTGCGCGCGGGGTCGCGCACGCTCGTCGAGGCGTGGAATTTGAAAATCGATGACGCGTCGGCGTTTAACGTCATCAAGTACACGAACAGTAAGGAGTGTAGGGTGTCCAAGGATGCGCGAACGCTCGAGGGCGCGACGCCGGATGTCTCTGAAGGTGATTTCGGCGTGTGGTTCGTCCAGGCGGCGCCCATCGCCGCGCCCGTCTCCTGGTGCAACGCGGGTAAGGGGAACCGACAGGGCATCATGCCGCACGTGCACGCCGTCGACGTCTACGTCACGTGCGACGGCAAGGAATTTACCGACGGACACGTGTGCTACGGTACGGATGCGAATTTTTCCAAAGACCAAGCCATCAAAGCCGCGGTGAAGGGGACGTATCAGGGTGAGCAGTGGGTGAAGGAATTCCTCACCAAGGGTCCGAGCGACGGGTCCAAGCCGTGGGCCACTCTTTTCCGGGACAAACGCTGGGAAACGTACAACTCTTTCATCTATCTTCCGCTCATGGCCACGGACGTGGACAACGAGATCGGCATCGATGATAACAATACGTACGTCCACGGATTGCTCACCAAGTGGGCGCAACTTCTCGGCAAGGTGGGAGCGGGCGAGCACTCGTTTACGATTCGCCTTCGTCCGAGAGGCGTCATCTTCATGGACGACGATAACGACGTCATGTGCGACACCGAGGGCGGGTACGCCGAGGATAAGGACGCCGTGACGAAGGCGTGCGAAGCTCTCTGCGGACAGCACCTCTCCGACGCGAACGCGCCGGGCATGAGCGCGACCTTCACGCTGAACATCGACGCGGGCCAAGCCTCCGGCAAGGGCCCGGTGCGAAAGGCGCAAGAGTTCGCATCCGACTGGCCGGCTGGTGAGATCGAAGAGTGCATCGAGCTCGCGATGAAGTTCGCCAACACGGGCGTCTGCGGAGCGAAAGCGGCGCAAATGGCCCCGGGATCAAAGTGCTGCCACATCATCCTCTCGCACGGCGATCAAGGAGCGGGCATCAAGACGGCCAAGTACGGCAAGGAGAGATCGTACGAATTTTTCTGCGCTTGGGCGTTATTCAAGAGCAAGGATCGTAAACCGGACTCTCTCGGCGCACAAATTAAGTTTGTCGTCAAGCGCGATCTCGTCGTCGACTACAAACCCGTCGAAGGCGAGTGGAGATCCGCCGGTTTCGAAACCGCGGCGGTTGGCGTGGACAGCGCCACTGGCCTCACCATCACGAACGCCGAAATCGACGCCGCAATCGCGCGCGACGCCGAGTACTATTAAGTCGTTCGTCTCTCAAGTTTCAAGATTCACCACGCGCTCTGTCGGTTATCGTTGTTATCCGTTGGTTGTTTTCGTTGGTTGTTATCGAGGACAACAATGCGCCGTACAGTACACACTCGCGAGCGCGTAGTATATATTACACACCACCTAAAACCACCGGCGTTCCGATTCTTTTCGAATCTGTCGCGCTAAATCGGCGAAATTCGCGGCGTCCGCCTCGAGCGCGGCGGATTTATCCTGGAGCGCGCTCAGACGCTCGCCGCGTTCGACGAGCATGTCTCGCGTTTCGTGCAGTCGCGACGCCGCGTCGGCGGCCGCGGACGCTTCGGGACGACCGTACTTGGCGCGCACGGAGGCGGCCGATCGTCGCTCCGGGACGACGGAGGACGAGGCGTTCGCGTGAGACATCGCACCGAAGAGTTGGGCGCGCTCGTTCGATTCATCCGTCGCCGCGGCGCGCGTCGGCGCCGGCGGTGGGTCCTCGATGCGCGTCTCGGCGAAGAGCAACGCCACATCCGTCGTCGTGTACGCGCGACGCGCGGCGTATGGCGACGGCGCCGCCACCGACGACGATGTCTCCACCGTTTTCGGTGAACTTAATTTTTCAAACGCCGTCTTCGCGCGCTCGCGAAGTTGTTCGCCGATGCCGAGCGCTTTACTCATCGCCGTCGGCGTCGCCGCGTCTCTTCGCGGCGACGTCTCTCGCGCGAGTTCCGTATCGTTCTCCTCCATCGCCACTCTCGCCGCCCGCGCCGCCTCGGCGGCGCTCTCGACCTCGCGATCGATCACGCACCCGTGTGCCGGGTGGGTGTCCCCGTACGTCTCGAACCGCGCGAGCGAGTGTCCGTCGTTCGCGACGACGACGACGCATCCTCCCCGCGATCCGCCCGCGGCGTCGGCGTTGGACACCGCGGGAACCGGTCCGTAGGCACCGATCGCGCGCAACGACGGCACCGCGTACGTCACCACGCGTCCGTGCGCGGTGACCGCCGCGATGCGCGACGTCGTGCGACCGTGTCCGAACGCCTCACCGTCCTCGTCCTCGCGCGCGACGAAGGCGTGACGAAGCGGTTCGTCGAGGTGCGTCTTGCGAAGCGTAAACCGTTCGCCGCGAGAACACCCGACGGCGTGGTAGGCGCGAAGGGCGTCTACGGTGACGGTGATGACGATAGCGGTGAGTTTGGGATCGCCGCTCCGTTGGCCGTTCGCGTCGTTGTCGGACTCGGGTTCTTCTTCGTCGGTGGATAAAATTTTATCCTCAGCGTCGACGTCGAGTTCCTCGTAGTCGTCGACTTCGAATTCAGACGCGAGAAATTTGTAGGCAAAGGACGTCGGCGGCGTAAACCAAGACTTGGCGACGACTTCCGGTGGGACGACATCGGCGGGTGCGCCCGAGAGTCGGTGTAAAGAGATGGATAGCGCCTCGCTCGGCGTTTTGGGAATCATCGTTCTTCCGAGTTGGTCGCCGGACGACAGCGCGTGAAATCGAACGTTTGCGTTGGATTCGAGCACGGCGAGCACGTCTTCGTCGGGAAAGTCTGGAAGCGGTAAGCCAAAGTTGACGTCGGCGATCGCGGCGACGCCTCGCTCGGTCTCTGGCGCCGCGGCGGTCCACGCCACTGCGCCTTGTTGCAGATGGATCAACGAGACGTTACCCGCGGCGTCGCCCACGGCGAGAAGCGTCGCCGCGGCGTTGGTGCGCAAGCACGAGATGTGATTGTTCGCGTGTGCGGGCGACGTGTACGTGCCTATGAGCGTGTACACGGACGTCGCGGACGTCGCGGAAGTCGACGACGACGGATGAGGAGGCGTCTCGTGAAACGCGCGCTCTTCGGCGGCGACGACGGATTCCTCGGCGTTCAATTCTCTGACGAAGACACGTTCTCCGACGCTCGCATCGCCGTCGTTGGATGGAAACGGACGGAGCGTGTAGATTTCAACGACGCCGCTTCGTCGACCGACGACGAGAAGCGCGCCGCCGGCGTCGACGTGTAAACGCGTGATGGCGTCGCCGTTCGTCGCTAAAAATCCACCGGGAAGTAATCGTCCGCAGACGTCGAGGAAAACGCGCGCGCCGGATTCGTCGCCTCCGAACGCGCCGACGATAATTCTCGCGTGCGTCGCGGCGACGCCGTCGAACGAGACGCCGCGACCGCCGCTGACCGGCCAACGATTATTGTTCCATCCGACGGATGCGTCCGTCTCGCTCGGCGCAATGGTCGTCAATCGTTCAGCGTTCGCCGCGAACGTTTTCGCGGCATCCGTCGCCGCAGCGCACGCGCTCGGCGCGCACTCGACGGCGAGTTTGTGTCGAATCACCGTCACCTCTTTCGGCGGCATGGCGTCGTCGCGCGAGACGCCGTACCGCACGTCGTGCACGTGTAATTGCGACCCTTCGCTCAGGACGCACACCGACTCGATGACGCCGCGAATCGGCACGGGTGTCGCGTCGAGCACGGGGCCAAACCACGGAAGCACCGCCGCGCCCACTGTTTCTATCCGAAACGCGCCGTCTATGCGCATCGCTCGTAAACAGATGACGTTGTCCGGACACCCCACGGGTTCGCCGCCGACACAGGTGAGCCACGTGGCGGCGTCGCGCTCGTCGTTGTCGTCGTCGTCAACGTACGTCTTCACCGCGCGAATTTTCGCCAGCGCGCCTCGGTGCGACGCGTCGACCGACGCATGCGGCGTCAGACGTTGGGTCTCGATGATTTCTTCCGCGTTTGACGCGCCGACGCGCACGCGCCAGAGTTTCACACTCCCGTCCGAGTGACCGGTGACGATGGTGTTGGCGTCCAACCACTCGGCGCACGTCAACGAGACGGCGTCGACCTCGACTTCTTCGTCGACGTCGACGTCGACGTCGCCTTGACTTGCGGCATCCTTGACGTCGCGCGTCGCGCGAGTCGATTTCGGCGCCGTCACCGCCACCGAACGTTTCTCGTGTAAATGCCACACCGCTAAACTCCCATCCTCCCACGCGATCATCGCGAGCGCGCACTCGTCTCGACCCGGACGCGTGCGCACGGCCACCACCGCCGACGGTTTCGTCTCCGTCACGCGACTCAGCGCGCGCGTCGCCGACACCTCGTAGCCGCTCCGTCTCGCCACCGTCGTCTCCCCTCGAGCGTTCACTCCGAGCGCGTACACGCACACGCTCCCATCCGCACGCCCCGCGAGCCAAAAGTTCGTCCCTCGCACGCACTCGAGCGCGCCTCCGCCGAACCCACCGCTCGCCGCATCGCCGAAACCGCCGTCGACGAAACCGCTCGCCAACGCGCGTTGGTCACGCGCGTCCCACACGTCGACGTCACCGTCCGCACCGCACCGATACACGCGCGCGGCGCCTCGAGCGTACCTTCCACACCGCCCTTCGGACGCGCCCGCGCGAGAGACGGCGTACAGACACTCCAATCCCTCGCCTCCGAGCGCCGAGACGCCGTGCGCCGTCGACACCAAGATTACTCTCTGTTCGTCCGCGTACGACACCGTGGACGCGGTGTGATCGACCCCGTAGTGCGCGACGAGACGCACGGACGCCGCCGACGACGCCGACGACGCGCTCGATGTCGACGCACCGCGCGGCGACGACGCGCGGTGGTCTCCATCAACCGTCCCGACATCCAAATCGATGCGCACGGGGACGTCTTCATACGCGACATCGCGCGCGACATCCGTGCGCGACGCCTTGACGCGCACCTTGGCCTCACGAATACCGTTCTTCACCTTGCGCAACATGTCGCGCGCGCACACCGAGCGTCGATCCGCGCGAGACGGGACGAGGACTGACGGGTCTCCGGTGGTTGGTTTTCATTTCTGTCAAAGTCTCTCTAAAAGTTTGTCTAAAAGTTTGTCTAAAACGCTCACTCGTCGCACGACGACGACGAAGACGTTGATTTCCGCCATCGTTCGTCTAAATCTCTCAGCGCGCAACTCTTCGTGGGTTTACCGAGCTTGACGTTGACCTCGTTGTGTCGTTCGCACACCCACCGGGACAGGGACGCGCGCGACTCGACGCGCGGCGGGTGGGCGTCGACGTCGACGCGGAAATCCGCTCGACACGTCTTGCACGGGTATAAATCACCGAGCGCGTCGAAAAAGCGTCGCGCTTGTACGCGCTGCGTCGCCGTGGGTGCGTCCTGCGATGAGATGACGAAAAGAAAAGAAAAGAGCGCGTCAGCGTCGGCGAACGCGCGCGAAGGACGAGTCGAGCCGAGACGCCGAGACGGGCGCGCGCACCGGGTAATGCGCCGCCATCGTGTGTAACTGCGCGCGAAAAAAAGAGACACGAAACGACCGTCAGTCGAATGATCGAGCGCGTCTCGCGTCTCGACGCACCAACGCCCACGACGCGCGCCCCAATTCATCCACATCCAATGGACACGAACCGTTCGTCGTCCCGCGCGCGGTCGATGACGACGCCGACGTCGACGCGCGTCCACCGGCCGCCGCGCGCACGGCGTCGAACAGGTCCTCTCTCTTCGAGCACACCGCTTCTTCGCACGACGCGTCCGCGGGCGCGCGCGAATCGGCGCCCATGTGATGAATGAATGAAAGAAGTGCGCGGCGACAGAGTGACGCTGGGACGCGTCTTCAGACGCGGACGCCGTCGTTTTATCGCGAGGATGAAGCACGCGCGAGACGAAGGGGACGACGGGGACGATGGTGTCGAGACGTTCGGGTACCGAAGACGCACGACGCACCCGAGGAGCGAACTGTTCGCAGCGCACATTCAATCCCTAAACGCGCAGTTTATCGATCACGCGACGCGGCGGGTGCGCGAGGATCCGTGCGCGTTTTTGATCAGCGCGGCGAGGGATTACGTGCGTTACGCCAAGGAGATTCGTGAGGAGTTTCAGGACGTGCTGGCGGAGGAGGCGCGAGAGGAGGCGGTGGCGAGGACGACGTCGGACGCGAGGAGCGGCGACGCCTTCGTCTGGGGCGCGGGCGACAGCGGACAGCTCGGACTGGGAGGGGACGTGGACGAGCGGCGGCGACCGGCGTGCGTGAAGACGGGGCCGATGGAGTCGGTGGCGGTGACGCAGATCGCGAGCGGTGGAACGCACACGTTGGCGTTGGCGAGCGGAGGCGCGTGCTTTAGTTGGGGGAACAACGACGAGGGCGCGCTGGGAAGGAAAGTAGATAAGAACGCGAACCCGGACGCGGAGTACGAACCCGGGAAGATTGAATTACCGCTCGACGTCAAGGTGATCATGCTGAGCACGGGCGACTCGCACGGGGCGGCGTTGACTGAATCCGGCGCGGTGTGGGCGTGGGGCTCGTTTAGGACGACAAACGGCGGGTGGGCGTTCAATCCGAACACGCTCGATTCCAAGAAGACGATGTTTCCGTTCCAAATCTACACTCCGCAGAGCTCGAAAGACCGCGTGAAAGCCATCGCGAGCGGCGTCGATCACGTGCTCGCCCTCACGAAGGAGGGCGGCGTGTACTCTTGGGGCTGCAGCGAAAAGGGACGATTGGGCCGTTTCGACGAAAAGGAAGCCGAGGATAACGAACAGGCTGACGACGCGCTGAAAAAGCGTCTTCTCACCCCGGGTCGCGTCGCGTTACCGAAGAGCGGCGGCGGTGCGCTCGGTTCCGCGTTCGGTGGCGAGCCCGAGGTGACGGCTATCGTCGCGGGCGATTTCCACTCGTTTGCCATCTGCGCCAACGCCGACGGATCTCAATCGGACGTGTATGGATGGGGTCTGTCCAACTGCAACCAACTCGGCGTGTTCGATCCGAACCCGGACTTGAGAGGCGATCAACAGGTGACGTACTTCCCGAAGCGCATCGAGAGTTTGAGCGACAAGCGAATCGTCGCCGGCGACGCAGGGACGCATCACTCGTTGTTCATGACGGGCGACGGCAAGGTCATCGCCGTCGGTCGCTGGACGGACGGACGATGCGGCGTCCGATGCGCGAACGCGGCGTCCGATGGATACCTGGAGGAGCCGAAGTTCGTGGAGGATTTGCCCGTGCGCGCGACGAAGATTGTGTGCGGCGGCGTAAACGGAGGTGTCGTCGGCGAGGACGGCTCGGCGTACGTGTGGGGCTCGCAGTACATGGGCCAACTCGGTCTCGGACCTCGCGAAGAGGACGCACACGTGCCAGAAAAAATGCAGTACACGAAACCCATGGCTGGTAAAGTGTTCACTGATCTTAGTTTCGGTGGTCAACACGCCGCCGCGGTTTTAGCGGAGAGCGAATCTAATTCCACGCACGCGAGCAAGAGAGCTCGCACGTAGTCCATAACGTAATAATTATTTCTAAAAGAATTTGAATCACATAAAAGTACACAAAACGCGCCGGGCGATCACTTCCTAAAGAAGAGCACGTACACGTTACTGACCGCCACGAAAGCCGCGAAGAGTATTAACGTCGCCGCGATGACGCACGTGCCGGGCCCCGGTAGATTTTTTGAGGACGACGACGACCCTCTCTCGTCGTCGCCAAAGTCCGAGACATCGTCGAGATCGCTCTGTAGGAGCTCGTGCGCCGAACTCAACAACTCTCGCGTCACGTCGTCCAACCCTTGCAAGTCATGATCCATCGCGCGTGTCCCCGCGTCCTTTTTGGAACGCATGCGAGGGTGCAAGAGCAGGAGCGCGGGGATGACGAACATGACGAGACTTCCACACGTCGCGCCGATGAGTTGGAACACCTCGCCCAAGTCGGTGACCGCGAACGCGACGAACGTCGTCGTGAGCACGAACCCGAACGTTTGCGTCACGTGGCGAGAGATTGGCGCTTGTCCGGGAGCGCACTCTTCCCAACCAAACGTCGCGGCAAGCAAGTCGTCCAACGCCGCCCGCGCAGCGTGATGATTCACTGGAAACGAAGCGATGGCGCTGAACCCCATGAAAATGGTCGCGACGACCATCGCCGCGTCGCCCTTATCGTAGCTATCTAATACGTTGGACGACACGTTCGGGTGAGACGCGTATGCGAACTCGCCGACGAGGAGATACCCCACGAAACACGCGCCGACGGCGAGCGCGATGACGGTGTGCATGCGTTGAACGCGTTTTCGTTCCACCAATTCGTCGTCCACCGCGTCGAGAGATTCGGCGTTCTCATCCGCGTCCGACGTGTGCGCCGAGAGCTCTGAAAAAATAGCCAAAACTTGAATGTGACACTGAAACGCAAAGACGATGATTGGAACAGCCGAGACAGAATCCGCGTCGAGCTTGAAAGCGACGGCTTTGGGCGCCCCATCGTCCACTTTCGCGAAACCCTTGCACATGATGGCGGACGCGGTGTACGCCAGAGACACGAGCGCGACCGCGCTCGCAGGCGCGAGACGACTCATCTCTCTGAGCAAACTCAGAGGTGTCACGAAAAATGTCGCGACGACGGCAATAGCGAATTGCCTGCTCGCCCACCATGCCCCATCGCTCCCGCCCGCGAGCGCCGCCACCGCCTTGGTGTATGAATCACCTATGATTATCATATACGCCACGCACGACCCGAACAGATAGACAACGAGCGTCGCGCTCACCGCTCGAGACGCCGACGGCCCGAACGCGTCCTTCACCACGCCTTGGTACGACGCCGAAGAGAACACCGACCCCGCGCGTACGAGCACGACGAGAGTGTACGCGACGAGCAGCGAGGTGACGAAGATGATGATTCCGCCCGCGACGGTGCCGAATTTACTCACAGCAAACGGTGTCGCGAGGACGCCAGCGCCGATGGCGCAGTTGGCGAGCGTCGCCGTCGAGCCGAGGACGTTCCCGTGGCGGACGATGTGACCGTCGGCCTCGCCGATGAGCGCCGAATGACTCAGCGCCGACATCGCGCTCGAGATGAGGTCCTCCACCGCGGGAGCTTGGTCGCGCGCATCGTCCTCGTCGTGCATTGTGTTTCACGGACGAGGATCTCTCTGCGGCTCACGACCCGCCGAGCTTCTTTCCGACCGCGTTCTCTCGCTGTAATCGCTCACCCCGAACGCTTTGCGCGAGAGTAAGCGTCACGAGCGTTCCGGACGCGCAGAAACCCAAGATCCAGAGCGTCGCACGATCGCTCAGCGCCATACCAGGTTGTGACGTTTGAACGCCGCCCGAGAGCCGAGACGACGAGACGGGTCGATTGTGATTCGATCGCGCGAGGCTCGGGTGCGAATGAAGTGTATGGCTAATTAATGACATCAAAAGTCTGCGAAAACTCGCATCTACTATGTTTTCAGCTCAGCGTCCACGTCGCCGCCAACGCTTGAATTTCACGCGGATTTCCATTCGTGAGCGCCTTCATGGCCGCGACCGCTTGCGCGTCGACGACGGACTTGACGATCCCCACGCGCTTGTACTCTCGCAAAATGACGTCGATTTCATCCGTCGAGAACTTTGGAATGGTCACGGTCCCGACTGAGGAGTCTGATTCGTTCGGACGCGAGCGTTGAGTGTTCGCGTTGGAGATACCCACCGACTCGCACGCCGCGGTGACGGACACGTGCTTCGCGTCTTCGTCCGCGCTCGACTCGATGGTCTCTATCACTGCTCGCGCGAGGCGCAGGTTTTCTACGGATATGTTTTTGTTCGACCTCGGTCCGGTGACCTCGTGCATGTCCGACGGGCCGAACAGCGTGTTGTACTGGTCCGCTATGAAAACAACCTTGTGCTCGCCTCGCTTCGCGAGCTCTCGCAGCTCGCCCAAGACGGTGATCGCGCAGTCGATCGCGATATCGGAGTTGCTCGCGCCCGCCTTGGCGTATTCAAACAAGTCGACGTCGGTTGCAGACGCTTTCGATGCCTGCGCCTTTTTGCCCTTACCCTTCTGCGACTGCTCCTGCGGCAACGTCACGCCTTGTACCTTGACGGATCTCAACACCTCCTCGTTGGACGCGTTTGCGACGTGCTTCAACACGCGCATGGCGCAATCGGGCGTGTCCCACAGTCCCTCGCATCCCTCCTTGGTGCTCTTGCTAAAGAAGCTAAACCTCGTGAGCTCTAAACAGTCGGGCAGATAGGCGACCACCCAACCGGCCTCGCGCGCGCGCATGACCAAACGCGCGAGCGCGACACTCTTTCCACTACCTCTAGATCCCCGAACGTCCACGCGCCTGTGGGAATCGATCGCCACGCGCAACGCTTCGTCGCTCTCTCGAGCAAGCAGACGCCGCACCGGCGAGCTCTTTTTCTTCCCTTCCTGCGTGTTCAGCATCCGGTTCGAGTACTCAAACGCATCGTTGAGCGCTCTCACCGACGCCGCTTCCGGCAAGAGCGTGTCCATGAAGTACTCGTCCAAGTCGTACACGATCCCGGCGACGGCGGCGCTC
>Ga0255762_10002035_pt1 | contig 16865 bp, 17 predicted proteins | sample 101ome_16_FD_179962 | JGI IMG/M metagenome (GOLD analysis project Ga0255762, IMG submission 179962) | Coastal salt marsh microbial communities from the Groves Creek Marsh, Skidaway Island, Georgia - 101401AT metaG (version 2) | ecosystem: Environmental > Aquatic > Marine > Intertidal zone >...
AAACGGAGGCGGAAGGAGCAAGTCCTGTGTTGTTGGTATCGGGCATCATCCGAGGCTTTTTGTCGAAGTTGCTCCGCGGCCGTATGAGCAACTTCTATATTTTGGCTTATGAAGAGATCCCCGGCGATAAGAATATTCGCGTAGTGACGACTGTGGGCGGTCAAAGTTAAAAGTTGGCCCACTAATTGCAGTAACTGTAAGAACAGAGACACAGAGTGGTTTTGACGTCAAAGAATTGGCGTCTTAGGAGATGGAAATGAACGTACAGCGCTTTACTGGACGCACAAACAAAATGGCGCTCGAGCAAGTGAGAACGGTGATGGGCCCCGAGGCTCTCATTCTCTCAAATAAGCGCACAGCTGAGGGTGTCGAGATTTGCGCCATGCTTGAAACGGGCGAGGTGGTGTCTGCCATAGATCATGCGCGCCCTGCCGGAGACTCGTTGGGAGGCGGTACCAATGAGATTGCACTCGCTCACTTGAAGCGAGAATTGACGGATCTCCGAGAGACATTACACGCGGCATTGGGTGAGCGACGTTGGCAAGACAGTGCTGGCAAGCGTCCCGTGGTTGCAACCATCGAACAACGACTGGCGACATTAGGTTTGGATCGGAAGTTGATCGGTGAGCTTGTAGATGAGCTTGCGTCTGACGTTAGCCTTGATGCAGGTTGGCGCGAGGCGGTCACGCACTTAGCGAGGCGCATTGAGATCCTCACTGATGCTGAGCAGGCTGGCTTGCGGGTTAAAGCGATTGTTGGCGGCGCATGTACTGATCGCGCGCTTGCTATTCAGCAGCTGGCTGAAGTTGCGCTGAGTCAGCATCCCGCTAGTGATGTCGCTGTGATCAGTATGCTTGAAGATCCCTCGTCTGCACTGGGACGTTATTGTCACGAGCGAGATGTAGCGAGTTATATGGCGCCTGACGCTGCGTCGCTGAAAAAGGCATTGGCTGCGGTAAAAAACTGTCGCCAGGTGTTTATTGAGACGCCCGATCTGCTGCCCTCAAAGGGTTCGCAGGATCCGTCATTAACAGCCTTACTTAACCAGCGAGCGGGACTCACTGTGTTGCTAGTACTGCCGTGTTCGGCCCAGAGTGAGTATCTTCAGTTGCTCGCGGATCACTCAGAGCAACTGCCCTTAGTGGGTGCGGTTCTTACGGGCTTGGAGGAGGCGACTTCATTGGGCGCGGTGCTCGGTATTCTTGCGGATCGCGAGCTGCCTGTCGCTGGCGTTGCGGATAGGGCTCACCAGAGCCTCCTACAAATTACGGCAGAGGGCTTGATTAGCGAGTCAAAACGTCTAGCGCGTCGCAATTTGGATCGCAAGAATCAAGAACTCAAGGTTGCGGTGTGACCACAGTGCAGCACATACGCTACGATATGGTAAGCACTGGGGGACCACAGAGGTTTCCCGGTATCCTGCGGTCAATGTCCAGTAGGGGGAATACAATGCAGGTGATTGCTGTTACGGGCGGCAAAGGCGGTGTAGGTAAAACTAATATCGCTGTAAATTTAGCAGTTTCCATGTCCATGGAAGGGCTAGACGTCATGCTGTTTGACGCCGATTTAGGCCTAGCGAATGTGGACGTGGTACTTGGTATGCAGCCCAAGCATACGCTTGCAGACGTAGTCTCGGGCGATAAAACGCTGTCTGATGTTGTCATCGACGGGCCTGAGGGTGTGCGCGTCATTCCCGCGGCGTCAGGCGTTGCCAACATGGTTGAGATGCAGGGCAAAGATCAAGAGACGTTGATTCGCCAGCTATCAGATCAATTGTTACCGCCTGATGTCCTCATCGTTGATACCGGTGCGGGCATCGATACGACGGTACAAACCTTTGTGGCAGCCTGTGAAACCGCTGTCTTGGTGGTTTGCGATGAGCCTGCATCACTCACCGATGCGTACGCTTTGATGAAGGTGCTCCGAGCCAAGAAAGACATTCGCCGCTTTGAAATTTTGGCCAATCAGGTCGATAACCCAATGCAAGGGAAGCAGCTGTTTGAACGCATCGCTAACGTATCCGATCGCTACCTTGATGTAGAGCTTGGTTATCTTGGCGCTATCCCCACCGATATGTACTTGCGCCGTGCCGTTCAAGAACGCCGTGCGTTGGTGAGTGCGTATCCAAGATCTCCTGCTGCCAGCGCCATTCGAGAAGCGGGTCGACGGTTGAACCGTCAGGCACCACGAAGCCAGACTTCGGGGATAGGCTTCTTTGTAGAGCAGTTATTGAGTCAGCAAGCGCATGCGGTTCGGCACTGAAGCTATGTTGTCTGAATACGAGGTTCATTCGCGTCGTCCGACCGATCATCTCGTAAGCCAGCATTTGCCGCTGGTGAAGCGCATTGCCAGTCAATTGGCGGTGAAGTTGCCCTCGCATATCGAAACCGATGACTTGATTCAGGTGGGATTGATTGGTCTGTTGAAGGCCGTCGATGACTATCAGAATGACTCGGGAGCCGTATTTTCTACCTACGCCACGATCCGCATTCGCGGTGCAATGCTGGATGAACTGCGATGCAGAGATTGGTTGCCTCGGAGTGTACAGCGAGACCTGGGTAGGGTGGCCACGGCGATAGACCGTGTTGAGCAGCGCGTCGGCCGACCTGCGCAGGAGCAAGAAATTGCCGACGAGCTAGGCATGCCGATCGAAGAGTATCGATCACTGGCTGGGGAGCTCGCCTGTGCCCGTGTTACGCAGCTCGATGAGGCGGAGTTGCCGCCCGGTAGTGAAGAGCCAGAGGATCAGTTTGAGGAGGCCACGAAACGCGAGGCGCTGGTGGCAGCCATCGAAACCTTGCCAGAGAAAGAGGGTTTAATGTTGTCGCTTTACTACAGCGAAGGCCTGAATTTAAAGGAAATTGGCTTAGTGATGGGCGTCAGCGAGTCACGTGTATCGCAAATTCATGGACAAGCAGTGGCTCGATTGAAAGCCAAGCTTAGCGACTGGCGTTAATCGTCGATTTCAGCCTCAGTCTCGTTCTCAGACTGCGGTGCATTCATTTGCGAACGCCGCTGAAGCTGCTCGAACTGGCGCTGATTAACGTGAGCGACGATAGCGTCAACCTGTTTGTCCTGGTCTTCCATAAAGCGACCACGTAGCCAATAACCTGGGTTTTCAGCGTCGGCCGACACTCGCGATTCAATGATGACCATTCGCACCGTGATCTCAATCTCAATACTCTCCAGATTGAGCATGACTTCCACAGGCGTCCCTTCTTCGACATTAGTGCGAGAGAAGTAGCCCATGCCGCTGCCACTGAGGCTTACATCAACATAGTCTTTATCGCTGAAGCCACCTAAGTTAGCGGGTTTGTCGGACTCGTCATCGGAGTTAGACATTAGGAGCTCTATTTTTCTATTAAGTAGGACCAAAACCCGGGCTATTTCAGGGGCGTCCTCATTGAGGTCCAGCAGCTCTTCCTCTATCTCTCGATTGACTGCCAGTAGAGCAGTCACTTCTTCGCTTGACGGCTCTAGATCCGTTTGGCGCCAGGACATGAGCAGCCTGTCCTGAATTCGATAAAAATCTCGTTGATTCTCGTTCATTAGTCTTCTTCCCCCTTTACTGCTTCAGACCGGATCTCGTTGTCTTCAGTTAAAGGTCTGCAAGAGTTTGTTACTCTCGTCTTCCATTGGTTGTTTCACCACTATCTCAACTCGTCGATTACGCGCGCGACCTTCACTTGTTGAATTGACCCCTTGTGGGCGCGTATCTGCGAAACCCGAGGCTGTGACCCGCGTGGGCTGCAATGGCGAAATGTCTAGCATTCGCCTGACGACCGCTACCGATCTTGCCGCTGATAGGTCCCAATTGGATGGATACGCGAACGTGTTAATTGGGATGTTATCAGTGTGACCCTCCACCGATATTTTACCTTCAATTTGGGTAAGTGCGCCGGCAATTTTGTCGATTACGCCAACAAATGATGTGTTTAATAATGCTGAACCAGACGTGAATGAGCCCTTCTCGCGAATTCGTATAAGGATAGTGCGAGCTTTTGTTTCGACGTCGATTTGGCCCTCTTTTATCTCCTGTTTTAACAGCCTCTTAAGCATCTCGGCATCCAGCTCGGTCTCCTTAATCAAGGCCATGATTTCGTCATAGGTCAGTACTTCATCGCGTATATCTTTTTCATCCGCTTCGGGGGAGTCGGGGTTGCCAATACGAAGGGAATTTCGAGTTTGATCAACGGTGACCTGCTGAACGGTTTCGACGATGGTTTCGTCTGGTATGCCGGGTCTGAATTCAGTGGACACGACGCTGGTGCCTTTCGGAATCGACTCGAGTTCTAGCTCTCTCTGTACACCAAACGCGTCAGACATCGAGTCTGCTAGCTGCTTGTAACGAATGATGTCTATCTCGGCCATCGAGAGAATGAGTACAAAAAAACACAGGAGGAGTGACATTAGGTCAGAAAAAGTGACCATCCAGCCATCGGCGTTACCGGCTTCTTCTTCGCCCTCATCTGCGAACAGATCGTCTTCGGTCATTTTGACTTCCCTTTCGATGGGGCAACGCGTTGCGTTGGATCAAGATAAGCGCCCAATACCGAGGCTATTACGCGAGGGTTTTGCCCTGCTTGGATGGCCATCACGCCATCTATGCAGATAGTGAGCTTTAGTTTCTCTGTGCTGGATCGATACTTAAGTTTATCGGCTATGGGCAGAAACACCACGTTGGCTAGAACAGACCCCCAAAGTGTGGTGAGCAGGGCGAGCGCCATCGCAGGGCCAATAGCCTTCGGGTCATCCATCTTCGCCATCATCGCCACCAGTCCGACAACCGTTCCAATCATACCGAACGCAGGCGAGGCCTCTCCCATCGATCGCCATACCTTCTCAGAGGATGAATTGCGCTCAATGATGCCGCGCATGTTTTTCGACAGGCTCTGTTTCACTACCTCGGCGTTGCTCCCATCAATGAGCATTTGAACGCCTTCCTCAAGGAAGCCCTCCGAAATAGATACCTTTTCGAGAGCGAGAAGCCCGTCCTTTCGACTGACGGTTGCTAATTCAACAATTTCATCAATGAGCGACTGAGGATCATCATTCGATTTTGCAAATGCTTTGGCTACGACTTTGAGTGAGCTAAAAAAGTGTCCGAGCGAGAAGCGGATCATGACCCCTAACATTGTCCCGCCCAAAACAAAAATGGGAGAGAATAGGTCATCAGTGAACATCGCCAACTGATCTTGTGCGATAACGGCGTAGATGACGAAGGCAAAGGCCCCGACCATGCCAATAAGAGTTGCGATATCCAAAGCGACCTCCGGCCTACAGCTTACGGTTCAGTTAGCGACACTTTCTGACGCTAATATAAGACATGATTATTAACTCTTCTTGATAAAGTTTATGGAAGAACTCCAGTTAACACTAACACCTGCGCGCGTAGACCAGCGAAATTTTGGCGTCATGCTCAGTAATTGGCGTGCTGGTCAGGTCATTAATGCCGTGGTGGTGGACAAAATGCCAAGCGGCAACGTCGTACTAAACGTTGGTGGTCGTGAGTTCGTAACGCCGTTAGACCTCCCCGTTCAACCAGGTAATCGCTTGCAGCTGGAAGTACAGCAAGTGACTCCGCAACTCATACTGAAGCTGCTTTCGACAGCGGACAAACCGATCGCATCACAAATGACGGGTGCAACGATGCCAGGACCGGATGGGGTTAAACCGCAACTCATTGCACAGACGGAACTTCGCTCGGCTACCCTCGCAAGCTTTTTGACCACCTTGACTACGCAGCCTGCCCTCAGCCGTGTCATCAGCCAAACACCTGCCTTGGCGCAACTCGTCAGAGCGCTGATGGGTCAGGCCCTTAAGGCAGATAGCCTCTCTGCAGGTGTGTTAGCGCAATTGATAGGGCAGTCGGGTTTGTTTCACGAGGCAAACTTACTTGCGGGACGAGAGGACAGGGCCAAAGCAAGTGCTAAGACGCAGCTACTCCAGCTTCAGCGTTTACTGGGGAGCATGATAGACCCCAGTGTCACGGGCGAGGCCAGAAGTGCGTTGTCAGTCCTGTCTGATCTAACGAGTTCGGCCACGGCAACGCTGAACCAGCAGCAACTCAGCATGATACCGCAGGAAAACCAGGGCCAGCGGTGGGTGATTAGCTTGCCACTTGAGTGGACGGATTCCTTTACCGAAGTAGCCATAACAATTGAGCGCGATCATCAGCAAGAGGGTGATGAGGAAACGGAGCGACCGTGGCGGGTTTATCTTCAGTTAGAGCTGCCACAGACGGGAAAAATGAGTGTACTTCTGACGCTTGTCGAGACTCAGTTGAGCGTCTTGTTTCAAAGCGATTCGGTTCGTGTCAGACAGGCAGTAGAGGGCGCCTTTGGCGACCTCAAAACACGCATGATTTTGGGGGAATTCCGCATCAAGGATTTGGCGACGGCTTCCTACCCTGTGGCCGAGGTCCCGCCTGCCCAATCGTCTGGCGGTTTCGAGGTAACTGCATGAATCGAGATGAATTCGAGAGAGCGGTGGCACTTCATTACGACTATCAGGGCGCGCCTACGGTATTAGCCAGTGGTGAAGGTGAATTGGCGCGACTCATTAAGGAGCGAGGTGAGTTGGCTGGTGTTCCCACGGTAGAGGATCCTAAGCTGAGTTATCTTCTTTCTAAAATTCCGTTGGGGGACGAGATACCGCCTGAGCTTTATCGCGCCGTCGCAGAAGTGCTGGTTTTCGTGCTGCGCTTGGAGCTAAAACTTGAAGCAGACGCCTGACGCAAAAAGTGTGATGCAGATCACATTTCTTCTCGTTTCCACGTACTTTTACGCAAAAGATAAGTGGCATTAGTCGAAGGTCATTCGTATTCTTGCGGTGTGCATGGATGCGCTTCTGAAGTTACCGATACCAGAGAGAGGAAGGGGCTGGGTCGGTTAAATTAGGAGGTGCGTCATGCGTGCTCCCGCGACTAAATCTGCAAAAACACTGGTGTTCCGTCCACTGCGTGCTCGAACGTCGTATGTCTTCGCGTCTTTAGCCTTAAGGGTAGTTGGTGATTCATCATTGGTAAAGCGTCAGCTCAGAACTGCTGCCAACGACGTATGCCTCGTCCCCGTATTCCGCGATTTCACCTAAAGCGCATCTAACCTTTTACCGGTGTGTCGGTTTGGTGGATTTAGTATCCTGCGGCCTGAATTTTGGCTGCAATCAGTGAGTTGAGCTCGGCTAAGAAGCCAGCCGACATGCGATGCATGACTTCCTCACTAAAAATCCCGCTAAGTGTCGCAGGCGAAATCAGGAAATAATTAACGGTCCCCAATAGTCGGTGGGCGAAGGTAAGCGCCTCCTCGTCGGAGAGTGTTTGAAGATTTTCGATCGCTTTCACCATTCCTATTAAGCGCTCCAGAAATTCCCTTAGATACCAATTTTCAGCTTTGGTAGCGTGGGCGTTGTTATCGAGTAATTCGCGCATCAAAAAACGCGTTGGGCGCGTGTTGGTTTCCGTGAGCTCAGCTAGCGCTGAATAGAATTTGCGTAAGCGTTCTATCGGCACTCCAGAGGCCTATTCCGCCTCAGTCTGCGAGGCACTGTTTCAGCTTTGCAGATGTCTGTTGCACTGTGAGCCTATACGCTAGACGAACTTAGTATCGACAGACAAATAGTAAAAAGCGCTAAGCTTTTTATGGTTCTATCCTTTGGTTGTTTCCCTATACCCTAGCGCGATTTCTGTGAAATCGCCCGCCACTGAGACTATGTTTCAAGCTTATTTGTCGAGTGGCTATTCTGTTCGCTGTGCTCGGGTCAGCAGCCGATCCAACTGATCTGAGAAATGCTTTCTATCGGTAAGGCTCAACGCTGATGGGCCGCCGGTGTGCTCGCCTGATGAGCGCATGGTCTCCATAAAATCACGCATTTGCAGTCGCTGCTTGATGTTGTTTTCCGTGTATCGCTCACCGCGAGGAGTCAAGACCAATGCGGACTTTTCTAGTACATCAGACGCGAGGGGAATGTCGGCCGTGATAACCAGGTCACCCTCGCTAACACGTCGCTCGATTTCCTTGTCGGCCTCATCAAAGCCGCTTGGGACTTGATACAGCCGAACGTGCGGCGACTTGGGTAAGCCGAAGCTATGGTTGGCAACGAACGTCGTATTGATCGCTCGTTTATGCGCCGCTTTCGCGATGATTTCGCGAATCACGCCCGGGCATGCATCAGCGTCGACCCAAATTTCCATGCGGTGCTCTCACGGTTGGTTTCAATAACTCCACGGACAGAAAAAACCCGGCCGTAGCCGGGTCGTTAGTTTACGTCTTTCAGCGCTAAGCCGCTTCAAAACCGTGATAGCCACTGGCCGCAACCTGGTCACATATCAGTCGGTAGGTCCCGACCCCGCCCACGTAAGCGAGGAACATGCGTGGCTTGCCGGGCACGTTCGACCCCATATACCAGCTGTTTGCCTTCGGGTAGAGAGTCATATTGGCCAGTTGTTCTGTATGCTCCGCCCATTCGCGTTCAGCGCTGTCTGAGGGCTCGATGGTGGTTTTCCCTTCCTCGCGCATCCACTGGATACAGTCGCTCACCCAGTCGACGTGCTGCTCAATCGATACCAGCATGTTGCTGAGCACCGAGGGGCTCGACGGTCCGGTAATGGTGAATAGGTTAGGGAAGCCGTGTATTGCAATGCCAAGATAGGAGCGCGGTCCATCAACCCACGCATCCTGAAGTTTGACGCCACCTCGACCGCGTATATCGACTCGCAGCAGCGGGCCGGTCATAGCATCAAATCCTGTGGCATAGACGATGGCATCAAATTCGCGCTCGCCCTCCATAGTTTTGATGCCTTTGTCGGTGATGGTCTCGATCGGGGTTCTACGAAGGTTCACCAGCGAGACATTCTCTCGGTTGAAGGTCTCGTAGTAGTTCGTGTCGATACAAGGCCGCTTGGTGCCATAGGGATAATCCGTCGGTAAGAGATCCTGTGCTGTCTGTTGATCCTTAACGGTGTCGCGAATGCGGTCGCGGATGTATTCGGAAATGTGATCATTCGCTTCCTGCTCGACCTGCAGATCGGCGAACTGGAACAGCATTCCTGGAAGAATCCCGCTTTCCCAACCCTCGGTAAACCGCCGCTCGCGCTCTTCGGAGGTTGCATCGATTGCCCGATCAACCGAGCGTTCGTTCACAACACCCAGCACGTTGAGTTTCTGGGTGGCTCGATATTCACCGTAGTTCGCCTTGATGGCGTCTGCATCTTCCTTCTTCAGCGCGTGATTTAAGGCAGGCGTCGTAAAGGTGGCCGTGCGCTGGTAAACGACGAGCTCAGACGCCTCCTCTGCAATCAATGGAATTGCTTGCACGGCCGATGATCCCGTTCCGATGACAGCGACGCGTTTACCCGTAAAGTCGACACCTTCTTTTGGCCATAAACCGGTGCGGTAAGTATCACCTTGATAGTGTTCTCTACCGACAATATCTGGCTCCTTAGAGGCTGAGAGCACACCGGTTGCCATAACCAGGTGCTGCGCCCTGATACGTCGACCACATTCGGTGGTAACAAGCCACTCGTCAGCATCCTCGTCGAAGTGGGCGCTGGCCACGCGTGTGTTGAACGCAATGTGGTCTTTGAGATCAAAGCGATCTGCAATGTGTTGGGCGTACTTCAGAAGCTCAGGCTGAGGCGAGTACTTCTCGGACCACTCCCACTCCTGCTGCAGTTCCTCTGAGAATGAGAAGGAGTAGGCCATGCTCTCGATATCGACACGTGCACCAGGATAACGGTTCCAATACCAGGTCCCGCCCACATCGCTGCCGGCCTCAAACACCTGAACGTCGAGACCCTGCTCGCGCAGTTTGTAGAGCTGGTACATGCCCGAAAAACCTGCGCCGACAACTACCACGTCCTTCCGTTCGGTTGCCGTGAGGTGACGGTCCATCTCCTGTGCTAGCCATTGCATGGCTTTGCCGGAAGCGGGCAATGCTGCGGGCATGGCAAAAAAACCATGCATTTGCTGAGCAAAGTCCTTGTAGCTGACGGTGACGCCAGCCGCTTCTAGGGCCTGGGCATAGGCTTTGCCCTCATCAACCAAAATATCGTATTGCGCGGTTAGCACCACGGCGGGTGGAAGATCGCTGAGATTATCGGCCAGCAGCGGTGAGGCCCTCTGATCGAGTCTCTGCGAGCTGTCAGCGTAGTGCTCCCAGAAGAAGGTCATGATGTCGCTGGTGAGGAACAATTGCTTGTCCTCATCGCCCCAACTCTTGGCCCCCATCCTCCCGTCTGTGACAGGATAGATCAGCGCTTGAAGATCGATTTTCGGCCCACGCTCGTCACGTGACTGTATCGCCATAACGGCAGAAAGATTGCCGCCAGCGCTGTCGCCTGCGACCACCAGCGGTAGATCGACGGCATTGATGTCGGCTCTGTGCTTGTCAGCCCACTCAAGCGCGGCATAACAATCGTCGACGGGTGTGGGGAATGGGTACTCTGGGGCCTTTCTATAGTCGACCATCACAACAACCGAGTTACAGACCTCTGAAAGGTGTCGGCCCACAGCGTCGTAGTCGTCTATGTTGCCAATGACCCAGCCACCGCCGTGGTAATACACCATTAGGCTTTTAGCCGGGGTGGATGGTGTCAAGACTCGACCCCTAATATTAGCGCCATCAACCGGGATCTCGACGTCACGGCTACTTACTTGAGCAGGGCCGGGCGGCATTGATCGGTTAATTTCTGAGAACACCAGCCGTGCCTCATCCGGTGTCAACGTGTTGAGTGCAGGTGTCTCATTGAGCATCATGCCTGCGAGCATCGACGTCGTTGCTAGATCTAATTGCATGTGAGTCATCCTTTATCGTTATTAGTGATTAAACCCAGTTAATCGGGTATCCAGTTCCCGTGAAAACCAGGAGGAATACGGTGAGGGATGTGTACCGCACCGATAGGCCCTTGCTCGATGTCGAGGGCCTCAAAAAATTGTAGGTGGGTTGTGTCGTTTTTTGCATCGATAACCAGACCCATCAGCCAGCCATCGGCTTCCTCAGCATCAGGCGCTCGGGGGACAAACACGAACTCACCGCCAACAAGATCAGGGCCAAATCGATAGCTGCGCTTCTCACCTGTCTCAAGATCATGATGGTATAGCGCATTCTCGGCGACAAAATTTGAGACCGTCTCGTTGGGTTGGCTGACGATCCAGGCGTGTCGGTATGACTGTCCAAAACGACGCTCATCGATCCTTGGAAATTCTTGCGGTGACGCATCAATGGCGGCCCGTGTGACTTTGCGGGTCTCAAGATCAACCCGCCATCGCTCAAATCCACAAGGAACACCGTTGGGGCCGTCGGGGCCATGCGCGAACATGCTTTCATAGGCGCAGCAGTCAATGGTCACGCTACCGTCGTCATTCTGAAAACTATTAGCCACGTGAAAAACGTAACAGGGATCAACGTCACACCAGATAATCTCATTTACCTCACCGTGGCGCGGCAGAAGTCCGACTCGTGCGGGGTGCGCTTTATTCCAGCGGTAGGGGAAGTTGTAGCCCTGGGCAAGTGTCGGTAGCGAGATGGTGACAGGCAGATCAAAGACAATGACGTAGTCGTCAGTGATGCTGCACTCATGGATAGACGGACCATCCTTTACTGCAATGGGGCGTTCTCCAATAACCTCCCCCGCACGATTGATCACGACATGCCATACGGTGTCCTGTGTTTCGGATTCGTACGTGATGGCATGCCACTCGCCTGTCTTTGGATCCTCATGAGGATGGGCGGTAAGCGGGGCTGTTAAGGTCCCCTGTAGGTTGGTCGATGCTATCGTGTCGAGATTACGGTCAAGCTCAAACGGAAATGGCCCGGACTCAACGAGCGCCAATGTTCTTCCCGCTAATTTCAGGACATTGGTATTGACCGTGTCGCGTGCACCGCGTCGTGGCCCGCCCGCTGCGGGTGGTCCGCCGTTGCGCTCGAGCGTGCCGGCTTTGATATACCGGTTGTGATACCACTCAGCCTTGCCTTCCGATAGCCGGATGCCATGCACCATGCCATCACCGACAAACCAATGGTGACCCCGTGGGTCAGGCTTAAAAGGATTTGGACCAATTCGAGCGTAGGTTCCCGTGAGCACCTCGGGTATCCAACCCGATACCTCGAGGTGATCAAGCGATAGCTCCTCAGCCATAGGCTCGTGGATGCCCGTCAAAAACATATGCTTGCGGAAGGGGTTCTTAAGCTTCCGATTAAAAGCGGCTGTCGTATTTAATGCCTTAGTGACGGCTGCTCGGATTTTGACTTCAGTCTCGCTTGCCATTGAGCCTTGCTTATTCGAATTATCATCATCTAATAAACACCAACTCAGTGAGTGCTGGCAAGCGGCTCTTTACGACACGGTTTGCCGAATCGATGCGTACTAAAAATACGTTCGTACCCAGTGAGCGATAGGACTATTCGATGACACGCTCACGGTGCCCGATTGTCCACGATCGCAACGAACATTGCCTTTTGTTCGCAACCAAGCCGTTTCCAGTTCGTAGATGCACTTGGCCCTATTGTTCGGCGAGTACAAAGGAATTTCTGTTGTATGTAAAAAGAGTACGCCATCGAGCGACTTACTGTTTTTCATATCAATCAGTGCCATAACACCATCGCCGAGCAAGGGGTGGATATAACCCTCTCTGACGGAGTCCATAACGGCTTTGTTCACCGGTGTGGTTTCGTTTAAGTGACTTGGGGTGCCGTTCCAGCTGTCATTCGTTGATGCCCAACCCAGTGCGGTCATGCACTGTTTAAAGTCTCGCTTTTCGCGCCGGTCACGAATGGCAGCGGCCGCCACGGTTGGCAGAAAGCTTGAATCAAAGCTTAGGAGTCCGGTTACCAGACTTCTGTCAGCCGTGCCTGTGGTTATCGCAGTGTGAGTGCCCTCGGCACTGACGTCGGGCACGCCATTGATTAGACGCGCTCCTTGAAAGGAGAAAGTGACATCCGGAATAGGCATCCACTGATCCACAGCTCGGGCGCAAAACGCGTGTTCCTGTCGGTACAAGGTGCGTTGCAGATGGATGGGTAAGCTGGCATTGAACCAACGCTCATCACCCAAGTTGTGTGTGACGCTGGCACAGCCTGTCGCGCCTAAAATTAACGCTGCGCTCACTAGTGCTAATTTGGTGTTCATTAATCGCGCTCTAAGCTGAGTTCTCTCAACGATTAGCGGCCGTAGAGGCAAAATGCTTAGTCATAAATGATGATCAGGCTCAGTCTAATAAGCGGCTGCACAGAGTGAACAAAGTGAGAGGAGCATTCCTCTCGAGTGGACGTGAACACAACCAACTAGCAGGAACTGACATTCAGGCAGGCTTATTTATTCGCCTGCCCCTAAAGCCACACTTTTTATCCCTTTTTTAGACTCTGGGTCTTTATGCTGAAGGGGCTCTGCAGGTTTTCTTGAGCATGTCATTTTTATAGGGACACTATTTACGAGGCCCTGATTTACGAGGCCCTGAAAAGTACCGCGACAAAAAAATAGGCAAGTTTTGGTTGCTATGCTATTTGGCTAATTCGTCTCTCGCTGTCGAAAAGGCGCTTACCGCTTTATCAAGATCAGCTTTGGTGTGCCCCGCAGAAATCTGAACGCGGATACGCGCTTTACCTTGAGGTACGACGGGGTAGAAGAACCCAATGGCAAAGATGTCGAGTTCCAGTAGGCGCTCAGACATTCTTTGTGCCACCACAGCATCTCCCAGCATAACGGGCACGATGGGGTGATAGCCCTCGGGGACAGCGAAGCCGTTCGCCTGCATCTGCGCTCGGAAGTAGTGGGTGTTCTCTTCAAGCCGGTCTCGCAGGGCGGTAGACGCTTCGAGCATATCCAGCACTTTGAGCGACGCGGCACAAATTGACGGCGCAAGCGTATTTGAGAAGAGATAAGGTCTGGAGCGCTGGCGCAATAAGTCAACGATTTCCTGGCGAGCCGACGTGTAGCCACCCGAGCCACCGCCGAGCGCTTTACCGAAGGTGCCTGTGATGATGTCGACTCGGTCCATGACGCCGCAGTACTCGTGAACACCGCGACCGGTGGCACCCATAAAGCCCGTTGCATGACAGTCGTCGTGGTGAACCATGGCGTCGTATTTGTCTGCGAGGTCGCAGATCTTATCGAGCTGCGCGATCGTGCCGTCCATCGAAAACACGCCGTCTGTGGTGATTAGAATTCTTCGTGCGCCTTTATCACGCGCGGCTTGCAACTGAGCCTCAAGATCGGCCATGTCGTTGTTGCGATAGCGGTAGCGCGCAGCTTTGCAGAGCCTCACACCATCGATGATCGATGCGTGGTTCAGCTCATCTGAAATCACGGCGTCTTCAGGGCCAAGAATTGTCTCGAATAAACCTGTATTTGCGTCGAAGCAGGCGGCGTAAAGAATGGTGTCTTCCATGCCGAGGAAACGAGAGACTCGCTCCTCGAGCGTCTTGTGAATCCCTTGGGTACCACAAATGAAACGAACAGACGCCAACCCAAAACCCCAGGTATTCAAGCTGTCGCTCGCCGCTTTAATCACATCCGGATGGTTGGCAAGTCCGAGGTAGTTGTTGGCGCACATATTAACCACATTGGAGCCGTCGGCCAGCGTGATATCGTTCTTCTGGTCAGAGGCGATAACGCGCTCCGTTTTCCAGAGACCCGCCTCTTTGATGCCAGCAATTTCGTCAGCGAAGCTGGCTTTAGCCGCTTGGTAGCTCATATCAGTCCTTCCAGTCGAGGATGATTTTTCCCGATTGCCCAGAGCGCATAATGTCAAAGCCCTCTTGGAATTCGGTGTAGTGAAGTCGGTGCGTAATGATGCGTTCCACGGGGAGCCCGCTCTGAATCATCATCACCATTTTATACCAGGTCTCATACATCTCCCGACCGTAAATGCCCTTGATATTGAGACCCTTGAACACGACGTCGGTCCAGTTAATCCCGGTATCATCCGGCATGATGCCGAGCATGGCGATGTTGCCGCCGTTGATCATTTTATCCAGTACATCGCGGAAGGCGATGGGTGAACCCGACATCTCCAGACACACATCAAAGCCTTCGAGTATTCCAAGACTTTCCATGAATTCCCGGGTGATCTGCTGCTTGCTGACGTTGATCGGCTGCACCTTGGGTACGATCCGCTTGGCTAGGTCGAGCCGGTATTCGTTAACGTCAGTAAGAATCACGTTCCTCGCACCGCAATGTCCGGCGACCATGGCAGCCATGATGCCGATGGGTCCTGCACCCGTGATGATGACGTCTTCTCCCACCATGTTGAATGACAGCGCGGTGTGGGTTGCGTTTCCGTAAGGGTCAAAGATAGCCAGCACGTCACTCGGTATATAAATACTAGGCCTGAAAACATTTGTCGCAGGAATAGCGAGGTATTCTGCGAACGCGCCATCACGGTTGACACCCACCCCCTTTGTGTTTGGACACAGGTGCAAACGACCTGCCAGGCAATTGCGGCATCGACCACAGACAATATGACCTTCACCCGATACGATGTCACCGATCGAGAGCCCAGTGACATTCTCGCCGATCTCGACAATCTCACCTGCGTACTCATGCCCGCTGACCATCGGCACTTGAATCGTTTTCTGTGCCCAGTCATCCCAGTTGTAGATATGCACATCGGTGCCGCAGATGGCGGTTTTGTGAATTTTGATGAGAACTTCGTTTCCCGCAATCTCGGGAACAGGCACGTCCTCAAGCCACAGGCCTTCTTCGGCGCGCTTTTTGACTAGGGCTTTCATTTGGATTTCCAGCATGCACGTTGTTATTGGTGGTTGTATGTGAAAAATGCTGGGTTGGATGACTTATTTTTGTCCACTTGTGGCTTATCACCAGACAAGTAAGAAGTATCGAGAAGGGTAGATAGGCTAATACACGTCACTGATCTAGTAAGCGGGCTATGATCGCGACTAAATGATTGACACAATTTTTGGTGTCTTGGCTTCTGGTACGGGCGCAGCACAGCGAAGATGAGGGCGAATATGGGCGGGTATTTTGAGCAGAGAAGAGACCTCGCTGCTGCGTTTCGTTGGGCGGCGCGACTTAATTTTCATGAGGCAGTGGCTAATCACTTCTCCTTTGCGGTGAATGATGACGGTACTCGATTCATCATGAATCCCAACCAGCGCCATTTTTCCCGTATCAAGGCCAGTGACATTATTGAAATCGATGCCAATGATCCTGCGTCATTAAGTGGGCCTGATGCGCCGGACGTTACGGCGTGGGGCTTGCACGGAGGTATTCATCGCCACTGCCCACATGCCCGGTGTGTCATGCACGTGCATTCAAACTACGCAACGGTACTGGCTTCACTTGCCGACAGCCGTCTACCACCAATCGACCAGAACGCAGCCATGTTCTTTAACCGATATGTGATTGACGATAATTACGGTGGATTGGCGTTAGAGGAGGAGGGAAATCGCTGTGCCCAATTGCTCACTGACCCAAAACATAAGGTCATGATCATGGGTAACCACGGTATTCTGGTGATTGGAACCACCATCGCGGAGACCTTCAACCGGCTTTACTATTTCGAGCGAGCCGCCGGAAACTACATTCAGGCGTTGCAGACTGGCAAACCACTTCGCGTCTTGCCCGACAAGATTGCTGAAAAGACCGCAAAGGAGTTGGAGGCCTATCCGGAGCAGGATGAGAGGCATTTTTCAGAATTGAAGTCTATATTGGACCATGAGGGGTCCGACTATGCAGACTGATGCCTGAAGGTGATTGGCCTTACGGTCACAAAACAAAGAGGTGGTGTGATTGGCCAAGCAATGGGTAGCGCTCGCTAAGCTGTACATATTATTGGTGGAGGGAACCCGAACTCAGTGGGTGAAGTTCGGTGCAAGGAAGAACCCAGCGTCAGGGCCATATTTTGCTT
>Ga0255762_10002041_pt1 | contig 16818 bp, 10 predicted proteins | sample 101ome_16_FD_179962 | JGI IMG/M metagenome (GOLD analysis project Ga0255762, IMG submission 179962) | Coastal salt marsh microbial communities from the Groves Creek Marsh, Skidaway Island, Georgia - 101401AT metaG (version 2) | ecosystem: Environmental > Aquatic > Marine > Intertidal zone >...
CATGAACGTGGGGTTTTACGCGTCTTCATCGACCTCTCGCGCGCGCGGCTGCGACTTCTTTTAGCGTGCACGAGTGTACACGCGAGTCGCGTTCTCAAGTCTCGTCTTCCTCACACGTCGCTCTCGCCATGCCGTGAGGGATGTCGGTGGTGAAGGCGCAAGCGATGACGACACATGAACACGTGATGGTGGAGCACACGTCATCACGTTCGTCGACTTTACTCGTCCTCGCCTTCTTCGCTCTCGCCGTCGTCACGCTGGGCACGTTCAGAGTTCTTCACACGGACATCCTTTCGCTCGAGACTCTCAGCCGCGTGTCGACGACGCTACGGAACGCTTCTACGCGCGCGACGGCGGTGACCATCGCGACGTCATCGCACACACCTTCGCGACCGTCGTTCGCGGTGTGTGTCGTCGGGCAGGTACGCGCCATGGCACGTCGAGACGTGCGCGAACACGCGCGCGCGGTGTTGACGACGCCGCTCATCGAGGACGGTGGCGACGTCGAGGTGTTCCTTCACCTCGACACCAAGGGTATGGACGAAATGATGGAAAAAACGCTTCGCGAATTTTGGTCTCCGACGTCGCTCGAGGTGTACGACGTGGAGAATCGTGGAAACGTCGGACGCGCGGGGTGTTTGAGCGCGGGCTGGCCGCAGACATTTCGACAACGCGCGTGCGTGAAAGACGTTCGTCGACGCGAACGAGAGCGAAATAAAAGCTTCGATTGGGTCGTCTTGACGAGACCGGACATCGAGTATTACGCCAAACTCCCTCGAGCGAGCGCTTGGATGGGTTTGAAGAAGGATTTGGTCCTGAGCGGCATGTGTTGGTGGCGGGACGTAATTAATGAGAAGACCATTGGAAAAGGAAAACGACGAGTTGTGAGGGGTGTTGACGTGGAATTCATGACGGATGCGTTTGCAATCGTATCGAGGGACGTGATGGATCACTACACGTCCATCGCTGACGAGTTTGAGTCGTGCATACCTGTGACGCCGCCAAGTAATAATCTGTGCGGTGCGCGTTGGACGTGGTCAGAGTGTCGAGCGCAACACGTCGCGGGCAATCACACCGTCGGTCGTTTGTTATCGCAAGGAGATGGAGGTGAAATGTACCGATCCATCATATTTCGTTGTGACGACGCACGCTGTTCACACATGTACCGTGATTATTGTAAGATTGAACCGTGCGACGTCGACACGAGACCGCTCGACGTCGTCTTCGCCGAAGAAGACGGGAAACAAGTCTGGTTCACGAGCGAATATTATTCATCGAGGCCTATGAATACGTAGTATTCAACGTAAAATCGTGAAAGTACAAGTAGCAGTACATGATTTGTGATGGTGGCTTGTTAAGAGCGGTTGAGGCAAGCCGTCTTAGAAGCACAATCGTTCGAGGTGAACCACATTCAACTGGAGATGTCGACGCCGAAGGTGAAATCGCCGTTGTCGTGCAACACCGTCTTCATTGTCTCCAAAAGTTTCGCCTCGATTTCATCCGTGACGTCTTCGGAGCTTCTGCTGAAAGTGACACATGTTTCAAATCTTGGACGCACGTTGTCGCGAGCGGATACATGAGACCGTGTGATCGCTTCGTGAGCGCTAAGTTTAGCTTATAGGTACAATTCGTAACGTGTACCGGTCGTTTCGTGATGCACGAACCAACTATCGTCGGTTTCACTGTTGCTCGCGCACAATTCGAGTCGACTTGTCGCCGACGCGTTCTGCGACGTGCGTCTATCGTGTCACTTCTCGCGCGTTTCCGCGTCGTGACTCGCGTATCGCGCGCGTTCAAAGACCGTGCAACGCGTGATGAATTAGTATTGATCGTCCTCACTCGAGAGTCGAGCGCGACGCGCCCGAGCGCGGGCCAAAATTATCGTTTTTGGGTCTATCTCCCCATCGGCCTCCGAGTGCGTGTCGGAGACGAGGGACTCCTCTCGAATCGTGACCCGTCAATTCATTCGACGGGTCGGGACTCGCTACCGAGTCCCTCGTCTCTGAGGGGAAGGAAAACGAGTCGATTCGTCTTCGCGCGACTCGACGACGCGCGTCCTCGTCGCGCGACCGCCACCGACCGACCGACCGCGCGCGACCGTTCATCGTTCATCGTTCATCGTTCGTCGTTCATCGTTCGTCGTTCGTCGTTCGTCGTCGCGCGCGATGGGATTCTGGGACAGTCCCGCGCGCGACGCCCCCGGCGACGACGCGCGACGACCGACGACGTGGTTTCGACGCGCGCTCGAGCGCGCGACGACGATGGAGGCGTCGGTGACGCGCGCGACGTCGGTGTTGGACGACGCGATGGTGGAGGCGAGAGCGGAGGAGGAGGATGCGAACGGATGCTTTGAGGAGGTGAGACATTTGCGCCGACACGTCGACGCGCTCACTCGCGCGTGCGCGGACGCGGAGGCCAAGGCTGCGGCCGGCGCGATCGCGGTGGAGCGATTGGATATCGTTCGACGAGAGAACGCGTCGTTGCGAGGGATCGAGGCGGCGCGGGATCGAGCGGAGACGCGGGCCAAGGCGGCGGAGGCGCGCGCGAACGCGGCGAGAGACGCGCTGGTGAACGGTAAGCTTCGACACGAGGAGTCGTTAAAGAGGGCGTACCTGGAGCGAGATGAGAGCGTGGAGCGTATGAAGATTGAGGTGGAGAAAATGCGGTCCGAGTCTGTGTGCGCGCACGCGCGAGTGCGCGCGTTGGAGGAGAAGAACGCGAGTCTGGCGACGGAGAACGCGGCGTTGGAGGGCGACGTGCGCGAGTATCGCGCCGAGGCGGAACATCTGGACGAGATCATCGCGCAGGCGGAGGACGATTTGGCGAGAGTACTCGCGGAGAAGCAGAGTCTCGAGCGCGAGCTCGCGGCGAAGAGTGCGGTGAGCATTAAGAATCTTATCAAGTCGCCGTTTTCGCCCTTGACGACGGCGGCGGACGGAACGCCGCGACTCGCCGCAGCCATGCGTTGGATCGAGGACACGATCGCGACGCCCATTCGATCGCCGTTCGCCGATCTCAAGCGCAACTCGGGTGCGCCCGACGTGGAAGCCGAGACGATCGTTCCCGCGTCCGCGACCAAGCGCGCGGCGTCCGTCGGGAAATCGCGTCTCCGTCCCGGCGCGAGCCCGCTTCCGAAGACCCCCGGCGCTGCGTGCGAAGATTCTGCCGAAGACGCCGGCGCGTACGACACTGACGGCGAAAGCGTCGGCGGTGCGTCGCCTTTACCGCTCGTCGAGCCCGTCGTCACGCCGGTGACGGTGAAGGAGTCCCGTCGGTGGCGTTTTGGATTTGCCAAAGTGCCCGAGTCTCACATGTACGGCGTCCCGCTTGATCGCGCTGGTGGTTTCCGTCTTCGCATCGTCGGCGAAGTATCGCTCGTGCATCTCGTCGCGTAATTTATGTCGCATCTCGTTCGCGTCGCGACGCGAACGTGCATTGTAATAACGTCACCTTTTCAACTGTATCCGACGAAAGAACGAAGAGCGCGCGGACGACGGATTCGAGCGGAAAGAGACGAGATGAGATGATGAAATCCTCTCACAAATTGAGCTAGTGATGGTGCTACGAAGAGACGACCTACAAACGGCGACCACGGCGACCACCCTTTCTACGAGTAGAATCGGTCGGCGTCGGCGTCACGTCCTCGATTCGGCCAATCTTGATGCCGCTACGGGAGAGCGCGCGCAACGCGCTTTGACCGCCCGGACCCGGAGACTTCGTCTTGTTACCACCCTTCGCGCGCATCTTGATGTGCAACGCGGTGATACCGAGTTCCTTGCATCGCGCAGCGACATCCTGCGCCGCAAGCATCGCCGCGTACGGGGAGGATTCATCGCGATCAGCCTTCACCTTCATACCGCCGGTGCAACGACTCAGGGTTTCCTTGCCAGACAAATCCGTGACGTGCTGTGAGGGAAAAAGAGCGACACGCGAGTCGATGTCAGTCTCTCGCGTCTTCGTGGCGACGTCATCGACGATGAAACACTCGCGGTCATCCATCACACGCCTCGCGCGCGCTCGAGACGACGCGCGCGCGTCCTCATCGCGCCCCCATCGCCCCCATCGCGTTCACTTAGGGCTTTGCCTCGCGATCGCATCTCTCGTTCGCGCGGTCGCTCGCTCGCTCGCTCTCTCTCTGTGTCGCACGCACCACGAACGTGTCGTTGAAAGACGCAAAAATGTGCGCGACGCCGAAGACGAGCTCGCCTTCGCGCGCGTTGGGGCCGACGTACGTAGCCTGCGATGGGGAACGAACGAAGACGATCCGAGAGGTCAGTCTGGGTGCGCGATGGAACGGCGCGTCTCGACGCGCGCGCGAATCGAAACCGCGGTCGAGACCGCGACGAGACGACGAGACGCGATGACGCGCGAGTCACGCGCGCGTCGCGCGCGGTCGAGACGAGCGTCGCGCGCGTACCATGGCGTGTCTTGCGTCGCAGAGAGGCGGCTCGGCGGGGCTTTCGCGAGGCCGAGACCACGTCGGGACCGTTTGTCCGACTTTCGGTGTCTGATCAGGGATTTCCCAATACGTACAAAAAATCGGTAATTTTACACGGTTTGCCCATACAAATAGTCTGATAGTAGTACTTTGATACGCCGATACGGTACAGTATCGGTCTGAAGAGCGACCTAGGTTGGCATATACAACGTACATACTTAATATCACGAACACCTATCTAATGATGTACACATGTTCATGATAGCACTACATTGATTAATATACGCACTAATTCCAAGCTGCCTCAGAAATCGCCCATCACATACTTAACATAGTATATACTACTACAGTACAACGTTGTATGGGATCTGTAGTCCCGTTGGCCAACCTAGAGAGCGACACACTCGCACGCACACCGACGCGATGATTTCAGAGGCTGTGGGACGACTTCGGAGAAAATGGAAACCGTTCGGTGTGTTCGTCGTCGTCATCGTCGTCCTTATGGTCATCGCGCAGTGGCTATTCGTAGGCGCTCGAATCGTCTCGTCGTCTCGCGGCGCGCGCGGTTCGGAAACCGCGCGAGGGGGTCCGTCGAATCGACACGATGATGAGCGCGCAACCGTCGAACCAGTCTCCGATGACACGGCGATGCTGACGCCATCGTCCGTGACGACTCGACGCGACGCGCGAGGCGACGCGTGTTCAGACCCTCGACGCACGAAGGGCGACCAGCTCGGAAAGCTCGCGCAGGCGCGCGTCGCCGGGACCGAGTTCGACATGTTCGTGTACGGATCGAGTGGATTCGAGATATCGTTTCCGATGCCATAGCCGGCAGCGGATCGTGGGAACTCAAGGACACGGAAAAACTCATGTCGCTTCTTTCTCGCGACAATTCGACGAAGGGGTCGTTCCTCGACGTCGGCGCAAACATCGGCTGGTTTTCGATGGTGGCGTCACGTCTCGGGCACGACGTCGTCGCGTTCGAACCGTTCGATAGTAACGTCGATTTGATGTGCGCGTCGCTCGAGCGCGCGCGAGCGTCGTCGACGAAGGAGATGAATTTCCATCTACACCAAACGGGTTTAGACATCAAGCGTCGCGAGTGTGAGCTTTTTCAGCAAAAACACGTCAACATTGGAGACACGCACGCGGTGTGCGACGAAAAGACTCGCGCGCACTTTTTGGGTAACGGATACGCGTCTCTCGGTTGGATGAACACGACCACGTTGGACGACGCGTTACGTAAAGGCGCATTCGATCACATCGATCGCGTCGACGTCATGAAAATCGACGTCGAGGGTTTCGAACCGTCCGTGATTGCGGGTGGAAATCAATTTTTCGAGTCGAAATACGCCCCGCGATACGTCTTCATGGAGATGGTGTCGTCACTCATGGATTCTGCATTCGGGGCGAAAGGTCGCGGGAAAGACGAACTCGGCGCGACGTTACTTCACTTGGCCAATCACGGGTACGAGTTAGACGCGTACACCGATGGAGGAAACGGCGGCGCGGTGTCGCTTCAAACGAGCCCGATCGAAGACGTGCGACGCGTGGTGGATGGTAAGAATGCGCTTTTCGTACGACGAGACGATGATGGCGTTCGCGTTTGACGCACTGGTGTGTTTGTGTTATCAGTCTTTGTTTTTAGCATGCATTATTTCCTTCGTTGTCTCTTCGTGCCTGCAAAGTGACGAGACGTCACGATGCCTCGCGCGACGGCGACGTCGACGCGGCGTGCGCGGCGTCGCGACGGCGTCGTCCGATGGCGCGGTGTGGTGATGAACGCGCTCGCGTTGGTGTCGTGCGCGGCGCTGTTTCGCGCGGTGCGCACGCGATCGACGACGACGACGACGATGCGGACGGCGATGCGCGGACGGTTGGGCGCGCGCGCGGCGACGCTGTGCGCGTCGTCGCACGGCGCGTTCATCGCGCTCGACGCGACGACGAAGACGGCGCGGTCGGTGCACGAGGGACGCGGCGCGTATTACGGCGCCTTCGCGAGCGATCGGCGAGGCGAGGCGTGGGTGGTGGCGCGAGGCGACGCGGGGAGGCCGACGACGCGAAGAGGCGGCGGCGAGAAGGAGGCGCTCTTGCGAATCGATTTATCGAGCGGAGACGTGTTGGAGGAACGTCCCATTGAATCGACGTTCACGCACGATGTCGCTCGGCGAGGACCCACGGTGTTCGTGGCGGACACGGGCGGGGGAAGGATTTTGGAGCTCGAGTATCCGTCGATGAAGACAAGACACGTCGCGACGCTGACTGTTCACCAGCACGTGAACACGGTGGTGCCGGCGGATGTGGACACGTACGGCGAACACGCGGTGTGGGCGGTGCTTCATAATTTAGGACCGAGCGAGGTCGCGTTGATCGACGTCAAGACGGGCGCAGAGCTCGCGCCGCGATTGCGAAACGTCGGCAAAAAGTCGCACGGTTTGGTTTCGTACGACGCCAAGTTTTTAATGTTGAATAGCGGTGAGGGTGAACTCATACTCGTGGATCCCGTGACAGACGAATACGACGTTTTGTGGAGAGAACCGTCGCGAACGTTCATGAAGGGTCTCGTCGTGGTCGACGACGTGGCGTACGTCGGCGTGTCGGTGTTCGGGACGCGTTCGGAACGGGCTGATCCGGAGAAGACGAGCGACGTCGTCGCGTTTGACTTGCGTCGGAGAGAGGTGCTCTGGCGCGAAACGATACAGACGCACGGTCTTTTGAATTCTTTATTCGTCGTCGATCAGGCGCGGTGGCTCGATTTACGGAAAAAGGTGTCCCCGCTCGGCGCGAAAAGTATGGATGCATTATGTATCGAACACGACGCCGTGGATATTCGCCTGCTTCGCGAATACATAGACCAGCTTCCGAAGAATGCGTTCACACGAGAAGCGCAGCGAGACAATGCGTTTCTCGATGGAAGAACGAAAAATCAACAAACATTCAAACCGGGCGTCGACACCATGCACTTGATATTCTCCGACAGGTCGGGAGAAGAAATATTTCTGTTCCCATACTGGGAAAAGTTTAGACCGTACGTCACACCCTTGTTGACGTCGCTGTTCACGCGTCAACTCGGCGTGAAGGACCCAATCAAGCACATTGTGCGTCTGCAAATAGCCGTGATGAACGCGGGTGCGACGATTCATGCGCACGTCGACTCTGGACCATGGGCGACTCGCAATCACCGCTTTCACATTCCCATCGTCGTTCCTTCGGAAGCGAATGCGGCGCAACTCATCATGCTACCTCACGGATTGGGTGAAGTCGCAGTGACTCTGGTCGAGGGCAAACCGTTCGAGATCAACAATGCTGTGGAACACGTCGTGCGCAATCGCGCTTCGAGCTGGCGTATTCATTTACTCGTCGATTTTTCAGAGAACGAGATACCAAAGTCAAAGTTGCACAAGCTACCGGTCGGTGCGACCTGCAGCTACGCGACATTGGGTAAGGATAGATGCCACGCGGACGCGATGGCCTAGAATTAGCTAGATATTTAGCCGTTTATGTGTTTTACATGCTCGATCACATTATTTTTATAGCGCGTTCGAATCCGGATGCCTTGCCTTGACGGCTCGCCGGCCGACGAGGACCCTTGACATCGCGTTCGATGCCCAAGGTGTACTCTAAGAAACCATCTTTATCCTCACGAACAAACTTCTCTGATAGTATCATGTCGTCATCTTCAAGGAGTTGGTAGCGAGTGGACGCGCCCACGTGGAATTTCCACTTGGCAAAGTCGTCGTCGGACGCCTCAAGTTTGTCTTTGATGCGTGCCTTCATTTGCCCCAAGGTTTCGTCAGCCGATAAACGCAGCAAGAATGGCTCATCATAAGGATGATACTGACTTGGATTGGAGAGATCTTTGGAAATATTGTACACTCGCAGCAGAGGGGCGCCCTCGTCCTCGTCTTCGGGCACTTCTTCCGCGCGCAGAGTCCAGTATTGTTCGTTGATGTCGGCGATGCTCTTCTCTGTGTCGAAAATCTTGTAGATTTGCGAGTAAAACAATTCGAGCAAACGTAATTTGTCCCCTTTCAGACGCTCTCCGAGTTTTGAACGCAACTCTTCGAGCACATCCTGCACCTTGGCGTCCTTCGGCAGTCGTAACTGGAATTTCTCAATCAATCTCGTATTTTTTCCGTGGAAATATATTTGTAAATCCTTCAGCTGTTCGAGCTCAGGCAGTGGAATATCGACGATGTCGTAGTACAACACCTCGTTCTGTTGGTTGTCGAGCATTTGAGCCAAAGTTTCGACGCCTCTAAACTTGAATGGCGCGCTCTTCGGTCCGTTCGTGTAGATGTTGTGAGACGTGAAGCGGAGCAGCCTCGGATCTGACAACTCGAGGGCGTCCGCCAAGACTTCGGCGACCTGGTCATAGCTCGTAAGCTTGGTGAGTTCCAGTCTGACTTGATCAGTCTTAGGAGCGTTCAATTCACGACAAAGGACGACTTGGTGATTGTGTCTAAAATCGATGAACTGACGAACATTCGGAAACTTGAGCGTGTCCTCCATCTCGTCGGTAACGGCCGGCTGAACGATGAGAATGTCTCCGTTTCCTAGCTGCATCGTCTCATCGTCATCGTGTCCCTTTGCACAGAGCGGATTCTTTTCGATGTTCTCCTCCGTGATCAAGTCCACCGTGATGTCGTTGTCACGAACGAACGCAATTTCTTCAAACAGCTGAATGTCCTGCTCCGGAGAGAATCCGGCCAGCGATTTGATCTTACCCAAGTAATCGCTCAACGTACAACTACCGTCGGCGTAAAATGAGCCGCAGTACGACAGTCTCGCTTCGTGGGGATCATAGACTTTCAGGTGAAGACAAATGTCTTTCCCGGGAGTCGCCAGCATCGCCTCCTCGTCTTTGTCCTCGAGGTACAGCCTCAATTCTCCGTAAGATGAGTGACGATTTGATTTCTGAATGCGCATGTTTTCAACCGTCGCGTCCAAATTGAAATCATCACGAATGAACTCGGCGGGTCTGGTCGTCTTGTTCCTTCTCGGTTGATACAGCCAGTACCGCTGCCTCTCGATCGGAACACCCAACTCTTCCGCCACGCGCGCTTTGAACTTGCCAAACTTCGTCTTCTTCGGTAAACGGAAACGATGAACGTCGTTGAAGTTGCCTAGGTCAAAGAACTTCTCGGTCTCGCTTTGTCTATGTAAATCCTGCTGGCGCAAAACCTTGATTACCGTGTACAAGTGCGCCTCAGCCTTCTCCAGAGCCTGTCTTTCCTTTTCCTTTTGTTCTTCGGCAAATCTAGCTTGAAGATGTTCGGTGAGATGTTTCTTGTTTGCCTCGCACAATATCTCGTCCATGTCGCTCTCCCGAATGTAAACTAACATGTATGCACTGCTCACTTTCGCGAGGCGCAGGTTGGGCGCGATTCTCACATTTGTCACGTCATCATCCGCTTCCATGTCGTCGTCAGCCGCGGCTGATCCCCCGCTGCCGTATTGATCCACCACGGCCTTCTCTCTACTTTCCTTTGTCACGTGCTCATCATCAAATTTGTACCATTGTGCATCCTCTGACTGTAATTCTGGTCGGATGAAGGCATAGTAGTGTCCTCCGTTGATACCGCCACTGTGCACGAGTACGCTGTGAAGTTTGTACTTGTTTCGCACAGTCTTATCCGCTTCAGGGACGAGATACTTGCGGTCGCCGACATCTAAATCGAGTTCCTCGGGAAATTCGTATCTATCGTGGATTTTCACCATCGTATCACGGTGAAAATCGTATTCAAAACGCTTGAGCTGAATCTGCAACACGGGCGGGAAATCGTGAAACAAAGTTCCTTTCCGAGCGTCTTGCAAGCCGTGGCCCTCGGCGCGGTACTTGTTTTCGCCATCAAGATTTTCAGTCTCCGTGTAACGATCGAACGATGCATAAATATCTTTACAGCCCTTCACGTCGAGCTGAAGATCGAGAAACGCCTCCTTGCGTTCGCTCTTGTAATCGACATTTATGCATTGTATGAAATTCACGGTATGACCTTCGAACAACTTTTGAATGGTCCCCTCGACGGTGGTTTGTTTCATTTGTTCCTCGAGTTTGTCTTGAAGCACGCGGTTGAGCTCTTGCACGTCGTGTTGCATGAAGGAGTCGTACGAGTCCCAGCCAAACGAGCGCGTCAAGTCTTCGGTGGCGACGTCGCCATCCTTGGCGTACTGCAGACAATAAAAGACCGATTGCAACGCGAGGGGCATGGATGAGTGCGCCTCTTGCTCTTCGTCCGTCGGCATGTGATACACCGCTCGGCGAAACGATGGAATGTGGTAGAGAGTCTGCAACAACGAGTTCATGTAACACGTCGCGCCTTGATTCTTCAACCCGATCAATCCAGTCTCCTTTCGAGAGTCGTAATCGTTGTAGAATGAGTTGGCCATCGTCGCACGCTCCACCTCGTGCGCCTCGCACGGCATGACGTGCACGCGAAACGTCACCTTACCCTCGGCGTCCACGTATCCCTTTTCAAACATATCCTTCCGAGTGACGAAACTTGTAAACCCCCAATCCGACTCATTCTCCTGAAACGCGTGCGCCGCGTCGCGCGTCTCCAACATCTCCGGTTCCGTCGGATGTATCATCTGCAACTCAAACTTACACGCGCGACTCCACTTTTGACACAACGTCTCGTCTCGTTCCGGTCTGTCCACCGTGTCCAAAAACAAACTCAACGGACACTCATCCGCGAGCTCTCTGTCCTGCGTGTTCCCGCACGGAAACATCATCAACCGCCATTTCGTGTCTCCGCACTCGAACGCATCGCTGAACGCCTTCCCCTCGAGCCTCGGACCGCCTCTCGGCCCGACGTCCGTCCTCCACGTGAACCAGACATCCGCCGCGCGCGCGAACGCCGCTTCGCTATCGGACGCGCTCTCCATCGAATCGCATCCCGCGTCGTCAACGTCCGCGTCCAACACGTCTCGGTAATCCTCGGACGTCATCTCCACTGCGCGTCGTCGTCGTCACCGTCTCGTCGTCGGTCAGTCAGTCGTCCTCTCATCCATCATCATCCGCGATCGAAATTTTCTCGCGTCGCGTCGCGTCGTCGCGTCGTCGCATCGTCGCGCGCGCGTCGAGACGCATGGATCGCGCGCACCGTCGTCCGAACCCTCCCCCACGGCCGCGCGCGCCGTCATCGCGTCAGCCTGTGACGCGCCCTCGTCGGGGCGCCTCAACGACTTTGCGTTTATCACACTGGTGGCGTCGTCATGTCGGCCACGAAACGGGTCGTTCGCGTCGTCGTCGACGCGCGCGCGGGGCCATGCGCGGTCGTAACGATGTCTTCGCGTGATCTAGTTCTTATGTTTGTGCGTGTGCGTGTGTATTCGCGCGCGCGTCGCGCGTGAGGAGTCGACGCGCGCGAGCGGGCGCGAAGACGAGCTCAGGGCGCCCTCGCGCGAGACCCCCGCGCGGATCGTCCACCGCCTCGAGATGGGCTGGTGACGGCGCGCGCGGTGGTGGAGTGTGTGTCGTGATGTGATGTCACCGGGAACGGATCGCCGATGGCGCCGTGGACGGAGCGTCGGAAGGCTGGGAAGACGACGGGGTCGCGCACTTTGGTGGAGAGAAATTTCGCCACGTCTGACTGCGAAGACGCGGACGACGGTGGCGTCGATTTATCCTTGGTGACCTTTGATGTGTCTTTCGAGCTATCTTTGTGCTCTTTCTTTTGCGACGATCGACGATTCTGTTGACTCGAGAGCGGTCCGAAGGCCGACGGCGCGCTCGTCGTCGCGGCGCGCTCCGACAGGGCAGCGTGCGCCGAAACGCTCGTCGAAATCGGACGCGGAATGTGTTTCCTCGCCCCATCGGACGCGCTCGCACCGCCACCATCGCTCGCCTTTGACCCATTCGCACCGTCGCTTTGCCTTTTCGTCCCGTCCCTCGCCGCGCGCTTGCGTTCGCGCTTGGATAACCGCTTGGTGACGACGAAGTGCGCCCTCAAATCCGACGATTTCGGGTGATGTCTCGACAACAATTGCGAAAAAACCGTCGAATCATCGATCACCAACTTTTTCCGCTCCCCTCCCTCCGCCTCCGAGCTTCGCCACACGAGCGCCACGTGCAGCAGCGCTCTCGCCAGCTCTCTCGCGTCCGCGGCGAGCTCCCGCCTCGTCAGATTCATCCCTCGCATCGCCTCCTCGTTCGCGCTCACCGCTCTCGCGACGTCGCGCACGAGCGCCGTCCATCGCGTCTCGTTCGAGATCCCCACGTGTCCGATCCGTCGCCCGTCGCCCGCGCGCAATTCAAAAGAAGTCTTGAAAGACTCCATGGAAAAGCGAGGGCGACACGAAGCGCCGAAAACGCGCGAGTCGTCACACCGCCCCGTCGCGCGTCCGTCCGATGTCTCGCGCGACGTCGACGCGCGCGGCGTACGGTCGCGCGTCGCGTTGTCCGCGCGCGTCCGCAATGTCATCGTCGTCCGCGACGACGCGCGTCTCGGAGGGCACGACGAGACGATGCGCCACCGCGATCGCGGTGACGACGGTCGCGACGGCGCTGACGCGCGTCTCGCGCGCGGCGACGATCGAGGCACCTCGAGGATACGACGCGCCGTCGTTCGCGTCGAACGGCGGCGCGAATCGATTCGAGGCGTCGCCGGCGTCGGGATCGACGTCGCCGAGGGCGTACGCGATCGATTGGCCGCGCGGGTGGTGCGCGCTGACGGATCTTCAATCGGCGCGCGCGGTGAACGTGGACGCGTCGTTTAAGGATCCGCTGGACGAGGCGTCGACGTTGGCGGTGTTCGTGACGCGAGACGTGCGAGAGCGGAGCGTGGATGAGCGTTTCGGGACGCTGCGGGACGACGCGCGGAGACGAGCGGAGAGCGCGGCGAGGCAACGAACCATCGGTGCGAGGGCGGGGGAGACGAGGTCGGCGAGCGGACGGGCGTTGCGAGCGCACGTGATCGAGACCGAGGTCGGGGGTGGGACGGCGGGACGGTTCGGGTCGGCGGTGGAGCTCGTAAAGGTGTTCGTGGACGCGGAGACGTGTACGGAGTATCTCGTGCGCGCGACGGCGAGCAAGGCGGCATGGCCCAAGGTGAGGAACGAGTTGCGCGCCGCGGTGGAGAGTTTTGAGTTTGTGCGGGAGTAGCGGTTCGGATGGTACATCACACGAATCGGTGGTTCGCAACGGCGTAGCGTAGCGTAGCGCGCGGTGGCGATGCAGTGTGATGAAGCTTTGAAATATTCTACGATGTGACGTCGTCGTCTCTACGCGCCGATTCAGCGCTCCTCCACGAGCCGTTTTCGTTCGATATCCGTGATCGTGTGCGTCGGTTTCAGCATTGGCGGCATGATGCCGATCTTGATGTTTTCCACGATGTGTTGGCACGTCGCGTTGAAAAATGGATACGGCTGCAGCCAGCTTTGTTTGATTTGCGCGTACTTTTCGGCGTGACCGTGGTGCACCATAAAGTGTCTAGCGATGCGGAACAAGTTGGCCTTCAATCCGTTGAAGTGGACGATGACCGGAGTCATGTTCGTCTCCGTGTTGACGACTTGAGTGTGCGCTCGATCGTAATACGCATCCTTGGCGCGGTACTGGGCGAAATTTGGCGATTCCAACTGCCCGTTGTACGCCGTCTGGAAGAGTCGTTGCATGTGATCGAGTTTGATGATATACGGACTGTCGATGGGCGACGTCTTGGCCGCGCTTTGACGCAAGAAGGCATTCGCGAGAATCAACTGATCGTCTTCGTTCACGCTCTGCATTCGTTCGACGACATCCCGAAGAAGCGCAGCCAGACCCTTCGCCCGTCCCATCAAGCTCCCAGAGTTGAGATACTTGTACGATGAGGGCGCGTCTGGGAAGGAGGCGCAAATATCTTTTCCTTTCGGCAATCTCTCCTTGCCGTGAATCATCCACGGCCAACAGTTGCGCTCGCTGCTCACCACGACGAGTTTGCCATCGCCGACTTTACTCTCCGCCTCGATTTCCTCGAACGCGCGAATCATCTCCGATCTGTGCTTAAAGTAGAGCACGTCCGTGGCGTCGCCGACAGATACGATGGTGTCGTCACCGATGCCAAACTTGTTTCTCCAAACCTCGTCCGTCAACGCGCGCAAGAAGGCGAACACTTTTTTCGTTTTCACATTCTTGACGTCTGGGAACGTGAAGGGATCGCTCGGTCCTTGCGCGCCGAGCATTTGTAAATCGATGTCGTTCATCGCCGCCGTTTCGGCGCTCGCGCACAGGCCGCCGGTGACGTGATCGCTGTACGTCAAAAAGATGGCATCCTTAGTCGCTTCACCGAGGTCGGCCGATTCACGACTGTTTTTACGATTTTTGACTTCCTCTTTTTTGAGCTCTTCAAGCTCTCGTTTCTTCGCCTCAGCCCTACGTTTGAGCTTGTCGAGCTTCTCATCGCCCTCCTCTTTCGCCTCTTCAATCCCTTTCTTTTCCTCCTCAGCCTTGTCTTCGAGCTTCTCTTTGCGCTCCTTTTCTCGCTTCTCGGCTTCTTCCTTTTCCTCCTCAGCCTTGTCTTCAAGCTTCTCTTTGCGCTCCTTTTCTCGCTTCTCGGCTTCTTCCTTCTTCTCCTGAGCCTTGCGTTGGATCTCTTCGCGCTTCTCGTCGCGATCGTCTTGACGCTTTTTCGCATCCTTCTCTCTGTCCTTTTCGTCCTCCTCGCGATCCTTCTCGCGCTCTTCTTGGCGCTCTTCAGCCTCTCGCTTCTTAGACTCAGCCTTGCGTTGGATTTCTTCGCGCTGTTCTTGTAATTTTTCGCGCTTCTCTTGACGCTCAGAGGCTTCATCATTTCGCTTCGAGCGAGCATCTTTCTTTTCGTCGTCGTCGTCGCGTTTATCTCGACGCTTTCGATCGTCGATTTTCTTGTTGGAAGCATTCTCGACGTCACGCTTGTGTTGACGCTCGGCGGCTCTGCCCGTGCTCTTCTCGGCGTCCTCTTGCTGTTCGCGCTTCGCCTGGCGTTTCAAGGCTTTCTCACGACTCGACGATCGGTCTTCGTCGTCGTTGTCTTCGTCGTCTTCGTCGTCTTCGTCGTCGCCCAAGCGATTTGCAACCATTCGCTTCGCGATTCTCTCCGCGCGGCGACGCTCTCTTCGAACCTCTCGCGGAGACACTTCTTCCGAGTCGTCTTCTTCAGTCGATTTCGCGCGACCCGTGTCCGTCGCCGCGACACGAGTCACGGTCGCCTCCTTCGCGTCTCTCGCCTCCTTCTTCTCCTCGACGGCGCGCGCAGCCTCGCGCGTCGCGCGGTGTTGCTCGCGTCGCGCCTCTCGAGCCGCGTCGTCGCCCGCGGACGCCGCCGCGCGAGACAACGAACTCGTCTCCGCGCGCGTCTCCTTCGCCTCCTCCGAAGCAGCCTCACGCGCGGATTCCACTCGCGCCGCGGCGCGCGTCGCGACTCGTTTCTGACGTCGAGCCTCGCGCGCGTCCAACACCGCGTCTTCGGCGGCTTCGGCGGCGCGCTCGCTCGCGAGACGTTCCTCTCGAGTCGGTTCGTCCTCGCTCCCCCGCGCGTGTCGCTCGACGTACGCGCGCGCGAACGCATCCTCGCGTCGTTCTTTCCGTCGCCTCGTTCGTCGCTCGCCCGCGCCCAACGCCGCCTCGTCCTCGTACGAGTCCTCCTCGACGTCGCGCTCGCGTCCGCCGAGCGTCGCCCGGGTCTCCCCCGCCGACGTCGGCAACCCACCCTCCGCGAGCGCCTTCGACGACGAGACGCCGTACGCGACGATCGCCATGATGATCGCAAACGTCAACGTGCTCGCGATGGTGAGCCAGAGGTACGAGCGTCGACGCCACGCGGACGATCGCGTGGAAGAGGCGCCAACACCATCGGACCCAGCCACCTCGACGTCGACGTCCCGTTCGGTCGCCGTCGCGAACGTGCCGCCGTCGCCGTCGACGCGCGAGGACGTCGCGAGGAGCGCCGCGCGCTCGCCCGACGACATGGCGTCCGGCGCGGCTCGGTGCCGGAGACGGAGCGAGCGTCGACGAGTTGTGCGGTTCGGCTCGTAATCGAACCGAAAGGCGAGGCCATCTCGTGCGCCATCACCGGTCGCGGAGACACACGTCGACGCGCGAGCGACGAGGAGTCGCGCGCGCGGAGAGACGATCGGAATCGCGCGGTGCGCCCGATCGCGACGAGGCACGCGCGCGGGCGACGCGACGGACGAGTCGGCGTCGATTCGTCGATAACACCCTTCGATATGGGCCGAGACGATGGCGACGCGAGCGAGTCGCACGGGCTGTTGACGGACGTCGAGAAGGTGCAGGGACGTCCATCGACGTCTCGTTCGTCGACGTGCGCGACGGTTCGGGGTGGGAAGTTGCTCGGAGCGTTGGCGTTGGCGGGATTGATGGGGACGGGGTTGCTGGCGGCGCGCGAGACGTTTCGGACGCGCGG
>Ga0255762_10002045_pt1 | contig 16808 bp, 17 predicted proteins | sample 101ome_16_FD_179962 | JGI IMG/M metagenome (GOLD analysis project Ga0255762, IMG submission 179962) | Coastal salt marsh microbial communities from the Groves Creek Marsh, Skidaway Island, Georgia - 101401AT metaG (version 2) | ecosystem: Environmental > Aquatic > Marine > Intertidal zone >...
TTCAAAAATTTTCTTCGGCAAATTACACAAAAGCATTCTCCCCTGTGATGTCCAACCCTGTAATCAACAAGTGGATATCGTGGGTCCCTTCGTAGGTAATTACGGACTCGAGGTTCATCATGTGGCGCATGATTGAGAAATCACCTGTAATACCCATCCCTCCGAGCATTTGACGAGCTTCGCGAGCGATGTTAATCGCCATTTCCACATTGTTACGCTTGGCCATTGAAATCTGTGCTGAAGATGCACGACCTTCATTTTTTAGCTGGCCCAAACGATAGGTCAAAAGTTGTGCCTTGGTGATTTCAGTAATCATCTCAGCCAGTTTCTTTTGTTGCAATTGGAAACCTGCGATTGGCTTACCAAATTGGATGCGCTCTTTTGAATAGCGCAAGGCTGTATCGTAACAATCCATCGCCGCACCGATCGCGCCCCAAGCAATGCCAAATCGGGCACTATCAAGGCAAGAAAGCGGTGCACCAAGACCGTCGCGGCCTGGTAAAATATTTTCCTTTGGCACCTTCACGTTGTCGAACACTAATTCTCCGGTTGCCGAAGCACGCAGAGACCATTTATTGTGTGTTTCAGGAGTAGTAAAGCCTTCCATTCCGCGCTCTACGATGAGGCCTTTGATTCGACCTTCTTCATTTTTCGCCCAAACCACGGCAACATGACAATATGGAGCATTAGAGATCCACATTTTTGCGCCATTGAGAATGACGTGATCACCGGCATCCTTGAAGTTGGTGGTCATTCCACCTGGATTTGAACCAAAATTAGGCTCGGTCAAACCAAAGGAACCCAGGTATTCTCCAGTGGCCAATTTAGGCAGGTATTTTTGTTTTTGCTCCTCAGAACCGTAGGCATGGATTGGAAACATTACGAGCGAACTCTGGACACTACAGGTTGAACGTATACCCGAATCTCCGCGCTCAGCCTCTTGCATCATCAACCCATAGGAGATGTGATCGAGTCCGGGACCGCCATATTCTTCCGGGATGTATGGACCAAAGAGACCAACCTCCCCCATTTCTTTGACGAGGTGTTCTGGAAAAGCTGCACGTTGCGCATAGTCTTCAATAATTGGGCTCACCGAGCGCTTTACCCAATCTCTTGTCGCATCGCGGATCATTTTATGCTCTTCACTGAGCAACTCGTCTAAGAGGTAGTAATCCGGGTGTTGAAATGCATCCATTTTTTCTGTGATTGTTTTGAGCTGTTGAAATTAGAACACAAAGGGGAAAAAGGTGTTCTATTATTAACAAATTTTCTGCGTGAAAATCCTATCACTCGTAAAAATTATGACGGTAGAATCTTATTTTTAGAGCGCTAAAAGCATGTATCCATGAAAAAAATAGTACTCCTTGTTGCCGTATTGGGCCTGGTACAATACTCCTATACAAATAGCGGTGGTTCACCATCGGGAAGAAGTGGCTCACCTGCTTCAAACGGTCAAACTTGCTCGGGAGGGTATTGCCATAGCGGTGGTTCTCCTTCAGGCAACGAACAAATTATCATCCAAACAGATCAAGCGAATTTGGTCGACAATCAAGCGGTGAACGTATCTCTTGGGGTGTTGCCAAGCGGAGCATCTAGCAAAATTGGTTTTATGGCGAGCGTTGAAGATGCAAGTGGCAATTCCGTTAGCTCGGTTACGGCAAGTTCAAACTCGAAAAAAGTTGGAAATTATTTAACGCATACAAGCTCGAGTACTTCCGTTTCAAACGATAGCATTGGTTGGAATTTCACTTTTGAAGATTCATCGTATCCAGATAGTTTAACCATTTACGTGGCTGTGAACTTCACGAATGGAAATGGCAACTACCAAGGTGATTATGTACTTACGGAGACCAAAACGTTATATAAGAGCCAATCCAGTGTGGATGAAAGCAGCATGAAAGGATTAATCGTGGGGCCGAACCCGGCGACGGACTTCATAAAAATTCAGCACGAAGATTTAGCAAGTGTGGGACTGTACAACACGCTAGGTCGATTCATAAGCCTTGAGACCAGTGCGAGCGCAGCGCAAGGAACAATCGACTTAGACGTTAGCACCTTAGCACGAGGAAATTATATCATTAAAGCGACATATTTGGACGGCACGACGCATTACAAACACGTCATTTTAAAGTAATTTTGTGCCCTGATGGGCGCAAAGTGGACAATTATAGCATTATTGGGGTTGATGGCTGGAATACGGCTTTTTCAACCCCAATTCTTTTTGGCCTGGACCACTGGAAAATTGGACAGGGAAGATCCCCTGAACGTACCTTCAACTTTGCTGATGTGGGCAGTACTGGCGACGTGCTCTTACTTTCTGCTTTCCATCATTCAGGTCGACCATTCAAATGCGCTATTATTTATCGTTTTACCACTTTTAATCTTGGCAAGAATTCTCTTCTCGCATCTGATTGTTAGGATTTTGCGCCAAGAAAATGCGCGTATGTTAGGACTAGAATTCTTTCAAATCGCCCCTCTTTCATTGCTATATTTAATGACCACTGCGTTCGTTCTTACGGTGCATTGGACTTGGCCTTCAGCCGATTTTTGGATTCCATCGATCATAGCTGGAGCACATATCTTTGGTTTGGTCCAGTTTTCCATAAAACATGAAGGTTTTGTTCATTTTTCGACTTTAGGTGTAAGAGTGTATGCCATTTTGTACCTTTGTGCCCTTGAACTAACACCTCTATTCCTAGCCCTTGGCTAGACTACTACTATGTCAGATAAAAGAAAGACGAAAGTAAAGTCCGTTCTAATCTCTCAGCCCCAGCCCGCCAACGAGAATAATCCGTATGCTGCGTTAGCTGATAAGCACAAAGTAGTGGTGGATTTCCGCTCCTTCATTCATGTAGAAGGGGTAACCGCCTCAAACTTTAGAAAGGATAAAATCCAAATTCGTGATTTCCGCAATGTCATCTTCACTTCGAAGAATGCCGTTGATCACTACTTCAGAATGTGCGAAGAAATGCGCGTTCAGATCAGCCCGGACATTCGTTACTTCTGTATTTCAGAGGCTATCGCCTACTATTTGCAGAAATACGTTGTGTACCGTAAGCGCAAAATCTACCACGGTAACATCCAAATCAAAGAACTCATTCCTACTTTGAAAAAATTCAAGAACGAAGAGTTTTTGATGCCTTCTTCAGATAGCTTGAAGCCTTCTATCCCAGCGGCGTTAGAGGATGCAGGAATAAAATACACACGCGCGATACTATTCAACACCGTGGTTAGTGATTTGAGTGACTTAGAAGATGTCTTCTACGATATCCTCGTTTTCTTCTCGCCTTCCGGAATCAAGTCCTTGTATGAAAACTTCCCGGAATTCAAACAAAACAACACACGTCTGGCTTGTTTTGGCGCGACAACACAACAAGAAGCTGAAAAGAACGGACTCATTGTGGATATCCCCGCCCCGACTCCAGATGCACCTTCTATGACCAAGGCGATCAGCGATTATATCAAAGAGGTCAACAAAAAGTAAGAAATAGCGTAAATTTCAAGCCCGGCTCATAGAGTCGGGCTTTTTTTATGCAATTCAAATTTTCAAAAAACGAGAAGCTCGTTAGTAAAGCACTCTTTGACGCCTTGTTCACCGAAGGAATGATGCTCAAAGCATTTCCGTTTTCATTGAAATACATGGATGCAGAAACGCCCGAAGGCATTGAACGTCAGGTAGCTATGGTTGTGCCAAAACGCGGGTTGAAACGCGCCGTGGACCGCAATCGGACGAAGCGTCAGATGCGAGAATTGTATCGACTTCACAAGCATAAAATCAAAGGCCCGACTCAAAGTCAAGTTTGGTCCATTCGATATCTAGGCAATCGATTAAACAACTATGCGTTCTTGGAAAAGGCGTTTTTAGAATTAATCGACACCTACAACAAGGTATATTCCAATGAAGAATAAACTACTCCTCTCCCTTTTCGCCATTGCAACAGCACTTTTAATGAGTGCTTCCAAAGGCGATCCTTTTGAAACGAGTAAACAACTCGAAATTTTCACCAATGTTCTTCGTGAAGTGCAGACGCAATACGTGGACGATGTAGCGGTTGAACAAGCCGTGGGCAGTGCCATTCGTGGTATGCTGAAGGAATTGGACCCCTACACAGTGTACTATCCGGAAGATCAAATCGAAGATGTCCGATTACTCCAAACCGGCGCATACGGCGGCATAGGCTGCACAATACAAAGGGTCGGAAATGAAATCTTCATCTCAAGTCTTCATCCCGGCGGCCCGGCAGAAAAAGCAGGGCTACAAGTTGGCGATAGAATCCGCAGCATAGATAATACTGAAGCCACAGGCAAGCGTGTGAGTGACGTTAGCACCTTACTCAAGGGCACCCCAGGGACAGAATTGACGCTCGAGGTTGATCGCTACAACACCCCGACTTCTAGCTTCACCTTTAATCGTGAGGACATCGTTCAAAACCCCGTTCCATTTTATGGACTTCGTGAGGACGGTACAGGCTACATTTATCTTGACGCCTTCACCGAGCGTGCCAGCGCAGAGGTTGGGAAGGCCATCAAAGAACTTAAACAACAAGGCGCAAAATCCATGGTGCTTGACCTTCGCGGTAATGGCGGCGGCCTGCTCATGGAGGCGGTGAAGATTGTGAGTTTTTTTGTGACCACCTCGGATACCGTCGTCTCAACGCGTGGGCGCGGCGGAAAAGTTCAAGACGTGTACCGCACTCAGGGCCGCGCCCTCTGGCCTGAAGGCCCATTAGCGGTTTTGATTGACGGTCAAAGTGCTTCGGCTTCCGAGATTGTAGCCGGCGCGATTCAGGATTTTGACCGCGGCGTGATTTTGGGAGAACCAAGTTTTGGTAAAGGTTTAGTTCAACAAGTGCATCCCCTGCCTTTCGGTGCCCAGATGAAGGTAACCGTGGCCAAATATTACACGCCTTCGGGCCGATGCATTCAAAAAGTCAACTATGATCGTGGCGAGGATGGCGAGCGTACACAAAAGGCTGAGATCAAAGAATTCAAAACTTTGGCGGGACGACCTGTAGTAGATGGCAACGGCATTGCACCAGATTCCCTCATTACTCCGCCGTATTATTCCGAAGCCATTAGCGCATTAAATGCAAAAGCATTGGATTTGAAGTTTGCCGCTCGCGTCTTGAGTGAGTTAAACGCAGAGGGGCCCATGGCCTTTACTATGGATGATGCACTTTGGAATACCTTTTTGCAGGTCTTGGCAGAAGAAGGATTTGAATTCACGAGCATTGGCGAAATGCAATTGGACCGTCTTATGGAAGATGCCGACCAATTAGATTACGTCACCGCCGACGATATAGCCCAATGGAAGGAAGTTATTGCGGAGCGACGCGGTAAAGTTTTAGAGACGGATCGCGAAGCTATACAAGAATACCTTGAGGAGTTCTTGGTTTCAAAGCGATACGGCAATGTTGGCACCTTAGAACGCGGGCTAACCAAAGATGAATTGGTGCTCGCAGCGGCTGAGATTTTACAATCGGACCGTACGATGCAACAACTTTTGAGCGTTAAATAGGCATGCAACAAAACCTATTTCGCTTCACCGGCTATGGCGCAGCGATTCTTTTACCGCTCGCTTTGGTTTGGCTGAGCCCAATCTACGGGCTTATTGCTTGGGCTTTAGCAATGGTAGCCTTTGGCCGTTGGAAACCGACTTTAGTACCCGCCTTACTTTTTGCCGCATTCATCGACTGGGAAATCATTAGTGTGCTTTGGAGTGGCGATCGCAATGCCGGGTGGGCAGATGTAATGATGGTGCTGCCCTTTGGCCTCATGGGTGTGCTTATCCATTTGCTTGAGCTTCCCAACGGGGCACAATTAGGGCGCAAGATTGCTGCCGTTTTCGCCTGGTCAACTGCTGCGGCTTGGACACTAATTTTTCTGTACAGCATCGCCACCATGGGCTGGGTGAACTACAACGACTTCGCCCTTGGGGAACGCCTGGGCATTCACTTTCAAAGCTTATACTTGGTTGCCGCCGCGTTGATCCTGGAACGCAGGATTTGGAAAGCACCAAAAGTTGTAGCCTGGCTCACTGCAGTTGCTGTTTTATGGGTACTCTTGGGCATTGTTTTCTTGAGTGCACGCATTCATCTCATCGGCGTGCCGCTGTTGATCACGGCCCGATTGGTAGAACTTTACCTCCATAATCCCAAGTGGAGAAGAAAGCTGCTTCAATTTGGTGGTGCTGTTGTGGTCGTTTTAGGTATCCTGGTACTAATACTTCCGGGGCCATCACGACGCCTTGAAGACCTGAAAAACGAACTGCGCAGCGTCGACGGAATGGTCGACGGCAAGCAAACGAATCATCGCATTTTTCTTTGGAACTATGGTACCGAAATCATCGCCGAGCAACCTTGGCTAGGCGTTGGTAATGGGTATGGCGAGGAAGCATTGCACCAAAAACTGCTCACTTGTGAGGCCACCTTCTACAATAAGAAAACGCCCTACTATCTCCATGAATTCCGTTATGACTTTCACAACATTTGGATTCAAGCTTGGGCGGAAGGGGGAATACTCGCAGTAGTTCTTTTGCTTGGAGTATTTCTTTGGGGCCTTATTCAAAGTTCCGGAAGCATGAAATACGTCTGGATTGCACTTTTGATTTCCGGCATGACTGAGAGTTTACTTGAAAAGCAGGCTGGAATTTTCTTTCTCGCCTTTGTGGTGGCATTGACCGCCTTGAGCAGGCCCGTAAGTGCTAATCTTTCAGATAAAATCGAGGAACACGCGAGCCCACACCAGTAAGGATTTCATAGGCAATAGTTCCTGCGTTTTGTGCCAATGCAGAGGCGCTCTGACCCGGTCCCAAAATGACAACTTCATCGCCGGGCTTCGCTTCTACATCGCTCACGTCTACCATAATCATGTCCATGCAAACATTTCCCAAGATGGCACAGGGTTTCCCTTCAATGAGCACATGACCCTTACCACAGGATAGCGCACGTTGTAAACCGTCCGCATAGCCTACTGGAAGTGTGGCGTATTGCGTCTCGCGATCTGCTGTGAAGGCGCGTGAATACCCGAGAGACTCGCCAGGCTTGAGCGTATTTACTTGAGAGATTTTACATTTCCATTGCAACACTTCCTCAAGGCCCGCAATTCCTTGATACTGGCCTACGCCGTAAAGGCCTATTCCTAGACGTACCATTTGATGTTGCGCCGCTCCAAAACGGGCAATTCCTTGGGTGTTTAGTACATGTGCGAGCGCATTCGGATAGGATTCTTGCACGCGTGATGCAACGGCATTGAATTGGTCCAATTGCTCATGTGTAAAACCATCCGCGGAAGGATCTCCTGCACTACTGAGGTGAGAGAAAACCCCAACTACCTCGATATTCGCACGGGTAGAAAGAAGGTCGAGCAACCCGGGTACGGCCGCTGGCTCAAAACCTAAGCGGTGCATTCCGGTATCTACCTTAATGTGAATTTTGAGTTTGTTTTCGCCCTTACTTTCTTGTAAAAAAGGTTCAAGTTGGTAGATGGCATAAACTTCAACCTCACAATTTGCTGCAGCTAATGCGTTGAATTGAGTCGGCTCCGCATTCATCACCATAATGGGCATCTCCACCCCTTGTGCACGAAGCAATAGGGCCTCTTGACTAAAAGCCACACCCAGGTAGTCCACGTGGGTTTGTTCGAGATAGCGCGCAACCTCCAAGATTCCCATCCCATAGGCATCGGCTTTGACCATAGCCATCACCTTGGTCTCAGGCTTTAACAGGGCTTTGAACTGTTGCATATTTCTGCGCATGGCAGCAAGGTTTACTTCTGCCCAGGTGCTGTGGTGCTGATTTCGCAACGTAGCCGCCATTCGCTCCATCCTTAATCGACGCTGTCCTTTTATAAGAACTGTTGTATTGGCTAGGGACAATTGGCCAAATTGGGCCACAACCTCAGCCAAATCTTCGCTTGAATCGACCCACCACTGACGGTCTACGCCATAGGCATCGACCATTGCCTTTGCTTTCGCAGTCCATTCTGGAGTACTGAGCGTGCCCAAGACCGCCCACTTTCGCGGGGTGTGTTGTGCCATTAACTCTTCCATTGCCCAACGCAAACTCTCCAAATCCGAACTGTAGGTGTCTTCGAGGAGGTAGCCGCCATCGCGGGACGAAACGAGATTCATACGCATCTCAAGCGGCTCTAGACCGGAAATTCGAGCCTTTGCTTCCTCAATATTTGCACCCAAAAGCACGGCACCAAGTAGCGCCGACATTGTATTTTGAACCGCATGCATTTGATCATCGCCCTCGAGTCCAAAATCTTTCGGATCCCATTCTGTCCCGGACCCCCAAACCAAGGCTTCCGGTATGTGTAGGTTCAAAGACTTGGCTTTAGAAATCCATTTGCTGTGTGCTGCTATTTTATCACAATTGACGAAGAGCTTCCATTTTTCACGAAACTTCTGATCGTCGCTCTCAAAATGCTCACCGTGGGCATCTCCAAGTGTTGTAAATACGCCAAAGTCCGGCTGTACCAATTGAGCAAGAGCCTGCATCGTATCCGGACGATCAATACCAACCTCAACGATGGCAGCGGTATGGCTGGCATCAAGCCCACAGAGGGTAAGAGGTACACCAAGCGCACTGTTGAAACTTCCTGGTGTCCTATGCAAGTTTTCAGGGGCACCCAAGAGTTGGTACATCCATTCTTTTACGATGGTTTTTCCGTTAGATCCGGTTAATGCGAGCACAGGATGGCTAAAATGCATACGGCATTTTTTAGCCCACCGCTCCAATACCTTCTCAGGACGATCGTGAACAATAAAACTGATGTGAGGAAACGCTTTCGACAGGGAAGCATCCGAACAGATGATTACAACCGCCCCTTGCGCAATGGCTTGTGAAATGTATTTGTGGCCATCATCGGAGGTTGTTTTGATGGCAATAAAACAACTGGGAACAGAGGCAGTCATTCGCCTAGAATCAAAGGCAAAGTGCTCGAATTCGTTACACGGACCCAAGCATTGTGCTTCTGCGAGCTTCGCAATATCAGCTGCCTTTATTCCCACTAGTTTTTGAGTTCAACTTATTATAAACGGTTCGGCTGACGGGTTCGTACGCCTCCGTCTCACCAAGCATGAAGGTCTGGTCTCCATCCACAATACGGTGTGAAAAATGTGCCGGACCGCCCGTACGCTTGCAAATGGCATGGAGCTTCGTCACATATTCCGCCGTCGCGAGAAGATTTGGCATAGGACCAAATGGACGTCCCTTGAAATCCAAATCGAGGCCCGCAATAACAACACGCTTGCCTTGATTGGCTAATGTATTGGCCACCTCTACGATACCATCATCGAAAAATTGGGCCTCATCGATGCCCACCACCTGAACATCATCCGCTAATAAAAGCATATTAGAAGAACTCTCAACGGGCGTCGAAGGAATTGAATTTTTATCATGACTGACCACAGCCTCATCGTCATAACGCACATCAGACGCGGGTTTAAAAATCTCTACTTTTTGGCCGGCAATTTGTGCTCGGCGCATTCGACGGATCAGCTCTTCTGTTTTCCCACTAAACATGGGTCCACAAACGACTTCAATCCATCCGCCTGATTGTTGGTTAAATTCTATTCCTGAGTGAAACATGAGGTCACTTTAGTGGTACATTCAAGGCATTAAAGGTAGAGAATAAGATGCAGAGCAAAGACCCCTCCATGAGCAGAAAAAGCACTGAGCAGAAATTAGCGGAATTGGCATTACGTATTGCCGATTATTCCAACGAAGAAGCAGCGAACGCACTACTTACAATATCCGGTGAATTCCGATTCTTAGGCCTAGAAGCCCAAATGATGTTGCCTTACGAGAAGGCTGCAGATGATCTGAAATCAAAACTTGAGGCTCGATTGAGAGCATTGGAAGCGGAGGCGAAAATTGCTCCTGAGATGCCAACCCCTCCTGCACCTCAGGCGGAAGCACCTATGGCTGCTCCCGTTGTCGAAACAACGCCCGAACCCGAAATGGCTACAGAACCCGAGGCCACTGCGGAGCCTACAGCAACTTCAGAGCCAGTGGTGGCTGTAGAGGAAGATTTAGCGCCGGCAGCCGAAGCACCAGAAATGCCATCCATAGCGATGGATTTTGAAGAAAGGGAAGATGCCCCGGCACCAACTGCACCTGCAACTCCAGCACCAACTACCGAAAAGAAAAGTCTGAACGATCGACTCGCGGGCGGTGTTTTGAAATTTGGATTGAACGACCGCATTGGCTTTGTAAAGGATCTCTTTGACGGTAGTCAAGAAGATTTTAACCGCGTGGTTAGCCAACTTAACACTTTGAGTACTTTGGATGAAGCAAACGAATTCATTCAAACCCATATTGCCGGCGAATACCGCTGGGAAGAGAAAGAAGAAACCGCGGCTCGATTTATGGCTGCCGTTGAACAAAAATTTGGCTAATGGCGGGAACCCTATTCGTAGTCCCAACACCAGTTGGGAATCTAGAAGACATGACCGTCCGAGCAATCAATACGCTCAAGGCAGCAGATCTCATTTTAGCTGAAGATACGCGCACCACAGGCAAACTCACGGCCCATTTCGACATTGCCACGCCCAAACAAGCATTTCATATGCACAATGAGCATAAGGTGGTCGAAAAATACGTTGCCCAGTTACAAGGCGGGAGCACTATTGCTTTGGTGAGCGATGCTGGAACTCCCGGCATTAGCGACCCCGGATTCTTGCTCATACGCGCTGCGGTTCAGGCCGGATGCGAGGTCGTTACCCTTCCTGGCGCAACCGCCTTTGTTCCAGCATTGGTCAACAGTGGTCTGCCATGTGATACCTTCTACTTCGAAGGGTTCTTACCTCCAAAAAAAGGGAGGCAAACGAAACTTGAGCAGATCGCAGAAAGTAAAAAAACAGTGGTGCTTTATGAAAGCCCACATAAGATTGAAAAAACCCTCGCTCAAATTGTGGAATTTTGCGGACCCGAACGACCCGTCAGCATTAGCCGCGAAATCTCAAAAATGTTTGAGGAAACTTTGCGCGGTTCGGCATCAGAATTGCTCGAACAAGTACAGCAGCGTGGTGGTTTAAAAGGAGAGATTGTTCTCTGCATTGGTGCCTAAAGCACAACTAAAATGGTAGCATCTAAAATTCAAAATATCAACAATTGGTTCGACAACCCAACGGACAGTCCTTTGCTTATTGCAGGACCTTGTTCCGTGGAAAGTCCTGAGCAAATTAATGCGACGGCGGAAGCCTTACGTGAGCAAACGCCCATTTCCTTGTTGCGAGGTGGTGTATGGAAGCCAAGGACCAAACCCGGAAGTTTTGAGGGTATTGGTCATGAAGCGCTTGACTGGCTAATTGGCGCGGGTAGGCAAATCGGAACCCCTGTAACTACCGAAGTTGCCAATACCGAGCATGTTGAGGCGGCCTTAAAAGCTGGTATTGATGTGCTGTGGATCGGCGCAAGGACTACGGTAAATCCTTTCTATGTGCAGGAGATTGCCGAAGCATTAAGAGGAGTTGATGTTCCTGTGTTCGTGAAAAATCCAATTCATGCAGAAATCGGGCTTTGGGCAGGAGCTATTGAACGGTTCCAAAAAGTTGGAATCCAGCGTGTAGCTGCGGTCCATCGAGGATTTTATTCTACGACTAAAGGGGTTTATAGAAACGAACCGCATTGGCACCACAGTTTTGGTTTGCGCGCGATGATGCCTGAAATAAAAATTATCGTCGATCCGAGTCATATCGCCGGGAAAAGGCACTTGGTCTCCGAAATCTGCCAAGTAGCCATGGATTTGAGTATGGATGGTATCATGGTCGAGAGCCATATCAGTCCTGATAACGCCATGAGTGATGCTGCACAACAGGTCACTCCGGAACGCTTAGGCCAAATCATCAAAGATCTTGTCATTCACCCGACCCACCTTAAAAACGGAGCAAGTGAAGAACTCAAAAATCTCAGACATTCTTTGGATGAGTTAGACGATGAGTTGGTGACCATAATGCGCAAGCGGTTTGCGCTTGCCAAAGACATTGCACTGATTAAGGAAAAAGAAGGCGCTAGCATATTCCAAATGGAACGTTGGCTCAAACTCGTTAAAGAGCGCACTGAAAGTGGCGACGGCGATGCCTTAACCCCTGAGTTCATGCACGATTTATTTGCGACCATTCACAAATACAGCGTAGAATACCAAACCCGCCTTACTAAAAAAGAATCCTAATGCGTTGGACACCTCGGCCCTTAGTGGATCCAGGTGCGGTTTCTCAACTTACCGCCGAAGTAACCAAAGACGACCTGCTTTCCGCACTTTTGGTACAACGCGGTATTCAGTCCTTCGAAGAGGCAAAGTCATTTTTTAGACCCGATTTAAAACACCTGCACAACCCCTATCGCATGAAAGATATGGAGCGTGCCGTGGAACGTATTGAGAAGGCCCGATTAGGCCAAGAGTCTGTAATGATCTATGGCGACTACGATGTTGACGGTACCACTTCCGTTGCATTAATGTCCGAATTCCTATTGGACAAATTTCCGATCGAAGCGTACATACCTGACCGTTATAAGGAAGGCTATGGGCTTTCCTTTGATGGAATAAATCTTGCAGCAGAACTGGGGATCACCCTCATCATTGCTTTGGATTGTGGCATTAAAGCATTCGACCAAATCGCCCATGCCAAAAGTTTGGGCATTGACATCATTGTATGCGACCACCACCGTCCGGAGGAAAAACTACCCAAGGCACACGCCATACTCGACCCCAAACGTCCCGATTGCCCCTATCCCTATAAAGAACTTTCGGGCTGTGGCGTTGGTTTTAAACTTTGTCAAGCCCTATGCGAACGATGGGGATTGCCAGAAGAACACTACCTGCATCCACTTTTGGACTTGTGCGCAGTAAGTATTGCCGCGGATATTGTACATGTAACTGGGGAGAATAGAATCCTTGCTTATTATGGACTTGAGCGACTAAAAAGCGGCAAAGCCAGAGCCGGTTTCATGAGCTTACTTGAAGCAAGTGGCAAGAACCCTGCATCGCTAACGCTTCGGGACATCTCCTTCAGTATAGCTCCCCGGATTAATGCTGCAGGTCGAATGGAAAGTGGCTTACGTGCGGTCGAACTCTTACGCAGTAAGAATAAAGCTGAACAAGATGATTTAGCCTTTAGGATCAATGCCTTCAACATTGACAGAAAGGAGACTCAAGCTGAAATATTTGATGAGGCAAAGGAACTGCTAGATCCGGAGCACTACCCAAATTCCAACGTACTCTACCAGCCGCATTGGCACAAAGGTGTAGTCGGTATTGTCGCCTCAAAAATTGTTGAGACCCATTACCGTCCTACCATCATATTGACCAAAAGTGGGGATCATCTCGCAGGGTCAGCGCGCAGTGTCATCGGCTTTGATGTGTACAACGCCATAGAGGCGTGTGAAGACCATATTTTACAATTCGGAGGGCATAAATATGCAGCTGGACTTACGCTAGATGAAGCGCAGTTGCCACATTTTAAGAAAGCTTTCGAAGCCTATTGTGCAGCCAACCTAAGTGCGGACATGAAGGTTCCAGAACTTATCTATGATGCCCAGGCCCGATTGGATCAAATCACAGATCGCTTCTATGGCATATTGCATCAACTTGAGCCCCACGGGGAAGCAAACGAAGCACCTAAGTTTCTCATCCAAAATGTCATTGATGCAGGCGGCAGCAAGGCCGTTGGCGCGGATGGAACTCATTTGAGGCTCGAAGTAAAGCATCCCAATTCGAATACAACAATGGTAGGCATCGCATTCGGGCAAGCCGAATGGCTCTCCGAATTGAAAAGTGGCGCTACACTCGATATCATTGCCAGCATTTCCCTGAATGAATTCCGAGGTCAAACAAGTCTTCAACTAATGGTCGAGGCCATTCGTCATACAAATACCGAAGAATCATGAGTTGGGGCGGTGCGGTAGCTGCCATGATTAGCTCGATCAAGAACAATACGCTGGCGAAGCGTACCAAAGTTTTTGACAAAGAGATTAAAGCTGGTTTTAGCAACGCTCCGACCTATGACAAGAAGGTCAGTAAGGAAGAGATGGATTCCATAAAAGCAACTATTCAAAATCGCGCGACGAAGCGCAGAAAACGAGAACTTTTGGGTGTTTTTTTGTCGATTCTCATTGCCGTTTTTGTGATCGGAATCCTTTCCATGATCGCTTACCGATTCCTTTCTAAGTATTGAGAAATTCCCTATATTCTTAGGGAACTAACACACTATTTATGCGCTATCTAATGATACTCCTGTTCTGCTCGAGTACAGCCTTTGCTCAATCAATTTTGGGCAATTGGATGATGTACTTCGGAACGAATAATATCGACAATCATTGGAGTATCCACACCGAGGCCCAACATCGTAATTATACCGTGAAACCGCAGTTGGAACAGCTCCTACTCCGTACTGGGGTAAACTATAAGTTTGAAAATGGACTAATGCTCACGGGTGGCTATGCCAATATCACGAATCATGAATTCCAAAGTTTACGCATAGGGCCGGAAGTTGAAGAGCATAGAATTTGGCAGCAATTGATCACCGCAACCTATTTTGGAAAAGCCAAGCTTGAGCATCGCCTCCGTTACGAGCAACGTTGGATTGAAAGCGACTTTAAAACCCGATACCGCTACCGAGGGATGCTGTTTTACCCACTTAATAGTGAATCCGTAGACGTAGGAACCTACTACTTGGGTGTATATGATGAGATTTTCCTTCAACCGGGAGAAACAAACTTTGACCGTAATCGACTCTATGGCGGATTAGGCTATAAATATGCCCCGAATATCCAACTTCAATTGGGTTACTTAGTACAAACTGTCGGCGATAAAACTGGAAAATATCTACAATTTGGACTCATCTTTGACACCTAACATATGAATCACACAAAACTTCTAACCACTACATGCCTGTGCATTTTAGCACTATTTGGAAGTGCTCAACAAGCAAAATCGGGCGCAGAAAAATTGTCTTTACTCTTCATTGGGGATGTAATGGGTCATGGACCCCAGATCAAAAGTGCATGGGTTGATTCCACCGAATCCTATGATTATCACAACGTCTTTTCCCCCTTGAAAAAAGTAATGGAAGGCCGTGATTTTACCATCGCCAATTTAGAGGTCACCTTAGCAGGACCACCCTTCGACGGATATCCGCAGTTTTCTTCGCCAGATGCACTAGCCGAAGGTTTAAAAGATAATGGCGTAGATGTATTAGTCACTGCCAACAATCATTCTTGTGACAGAAGACTTGCCGGGGTTCAGCGAACCATTGAAGTTTTGGATTCCTCGAATATCTTACATACTGGTACATTCCTCAATCAAGCACATCGCGATTCGACCAATCTTTTAGTCTTGACAAAAGGCAGCATAAGAATTGGACTATTAAACTACACCTATGGAACCAACGGTTTACCTACGCCAGCACCAACCATAGTGAATAGGATTGATACTGCACTCATTGCTTCAGATATCGCAATGAGTAAAAGCGACTCACTTGACAAACTCATTGTTTTCATTCATTGGGGAAAAGAATACCAATTACATCCATCTGACGAACAAATAAATTTGGGTCAGTTTCTTTTTGATAAAGGAGTAGATATCGTAATAGGCTCTCATCCACATGTCATACAACGAATGGAATTACATAGAGATACGGTTAATTTCAAGGATAAGTTCATCGCCTACTCTCTAGGAAACTTTGTGTCGAACCAAAGAGATACCTATCGTGACGGAGGTGCAATGGTAGAAATTTCCTTAACAAAAAATGGCACTACTACAACCATTGACAATGCAGGATATTTGCTGACGTGGGTGCATCGCCCTACTATTAATAACAAAGTATTTTACGAGGTGCTGCCTTGTTCTCTAATAGAACAAAAAGCATTTCAAAATATTCAAGAGGCTGAAAAGATGAAGTTGTATATGAAACTTGCTCGAGCGCATTTTGGTGCCGAAAATATTGGTGTTACAGAGATTTTGAATTAGTAAGTTTTCAGTCGAAAAAAGTTGTTTTGATCGAGAAAAGCTTCTACATATCATTTTTGGGTTTTGTTCTAGTAGCATGCCAACCTTCAGCACCTCCCCCAACAGTAGGCTCTGGCACGTTGGAGACCTTACTCATTGAACATGATGACTTAACTAGGAGCGCCCAAGATGGTATTATCCCTTACAACGGATCGACCGAAATCATTGGTGCAAAAGACGCAACCGCATTTTGGGCTGGTCGCAACAACACATTGACTACCCCGACCATGACCGCTATCCAAAGTAACAGCTACGCGCTTGAACATTTTCGATACGAGGAGGGAGACAGCAATGTTGGCGCAGAGCATTACAAAGTAATTGGTGGCGACCACCGTTGGTTTAATTTTTCTGTAAACGGTAAAGATGCTAACCTACTTTTGTGGGAGTTTTTTGACCAATTTGATATTTACGGAACGCGTTGATGGACCCCTGCTTCACCACTGACTTTTTACAACACCTTCCCGACGGTGAAGCGCCGCAGCCTCCACACGCATTTACTTATCCGTTTTTCTATACGCCGCACCCGCTAGTGGTTGCCGCTGCCGAGCACCTGCAACACCGCCTGAAAAGCGACGCCTCCCTTTCCGAAGAACTCCTAGGAGGTGATGCCGTAGCTGGAAAGATGCTCGGCGTATTGATTGTCAAAGATCCCGAAGGAACCCTCGGATATCTCGCCGCCTACTCTGGGAAGTTGAATGGGCCGCGTCCGGATTGGATGGTTCCGGCTGTGGCAGATATTCACGCGGCCCACACCGAATACAAGCTTGGGGAGGCGGAGCTAAACGAAATGACCG
>Ga0255762_10002057_pt1 | contig 16720 bp, 19 predicted proteins | sample 101ome_16_FD_179962 | JGI IMG/M metagenome (GOLD analysis project Ga0255762, IMG submission 179962) | Coastal salt marsh microbial communities from the Groves Creek Marsh, Skidaway Island, Georgia - 101401AT metaG (version 2) | ecosystem: Environmental > Aquatic > Marine > Intertidal zone >...
AACCCATACGCCCTTGAGTTGTCCCATGGCGTTCAGCATTTGAACTTCACTCAATGAACCGCCAGCGACCGTGGCCCAAGCGGAGGACCAGGCCCTCGCTCTCCACCATCGCCATGACGTCATCCACCGTCTGATCGGCCTCCATGGACCTCAACACCCCATCAACAGCGGAACGAACCAGCACCCCCGATGCATCGGCGGCCTGGCGAAGTGCCTCAAGCAAAGAAGCGGGTGACGCAGCATCGGCATCGAGCCGCCCGGATCCGCCCATCCGGCGCGTCAGTTCATCCCGCAATTCCTCGGGCGTGTTCGCCAGAGCAACGGCCCGCTGCAGGTCGTTTGCATTGGCTGCATACGCCACCACTTCGGCATCGCGAGGAAACGCCTGACCGCACCGTGAGCAGGTGCGCGGAGCTTGGCGATGGCCAGTGCACCGGCCACAAGCGGCGCACCTCACCACCATCCAGCGAGATTCAGCCACCGCCATGCACCTCACAGGGTGAAATCGGTGCCCTTGTTGTGTTGACCGGGCCGGCGGGCCGGTGCTGCTGGCGCTTTGGTGTCCACCCGCTTGGGAGGTTCGGAAGCGGTGCGTGTCAAGCCGCCACGTATTGGGCCGGTTCGGGTCCGGGCACCAAGGGCAAGTGAATCGGGGAGGATCAGTGCAGCCATCGCAACACCGTGGTGGTCTTGTCCCGCTGTAACCTCGTCAACCGCCATGTCAAACTGAACCACTTCCAAATCCCGACTGGCCAGGCGCCGTTGCAGGTTGCGTCGCAGAAGGAGGGTGGTTTCCTCATAATCCAGCGTGGTGGTGATGGTGGCGACAATGGCGCATTCATCGCCCTCTGGTGTCACGCACTCGGCCCAAGCCACGCCAGCAGAAGCGGATGAACCGTTCCAAGCGTAAGCGGTGGCGAGGTGGCACTCCACAAGGGAACCCATGGGCAACGGACGTGGGGCTGCGGCACCAAACCCGAGCGGCAACATGGCCCCTTGGGCTTGGATCAAACGGACGTCGCCCAACCCAAGTTCCACCAAGCCTTGGTCAAATGCGTCCTCGGCGTTTTCGCCCCATGGAGCGACAGCGGTCATCAACCACCCTGGGCATGCAGGGCCAGCGTTGCTTTGCATGGCGACGCATGCCCGCATGAGGTTCATGAACACCGTGGTGGACCGCCTTGCATGCGCGTTGGGCCACGTCACCTGCTCATCGTCGCTTTCCTCGCCTTGGCCGGCATCATCGGCACAGCAGCCTTGCAACGGGGTGCGTGGGGGCTGACGCTCGCTTCAGGTTCAACCACCCTTGGTCTTCTGGCCGTGGTGCTTCTGTCAAGCCGAGGACGGACCATGGACCGTCGAACAGGCCTCAGCACAACATCATCGGCCGTGACGGGTCCCGTTGAAACGCTTCAAGAGGACCTGCCGGACCCGCTGAACCACGGGTTCGAAATACCGTTCTAGAGCAACCGAACGGTTTCCAAATTCTTCGGCGCATAGGTGCGACACTTGTAGCGCTCGCGGAGCGTGTGACCCAATTCGTTGCACTTCTGGTAGTCCCCATGGTGGCAGATGATGTTGCGCGGTGGTGGGTTGAGTTGATCGACGAACTCCAGCAGTTGCCGGCGGTCGGAGTGCCCTGAAAAGCCGTCGATGGTGACCATTTCGCAACCGATTTTGACGATCTCCGTCTTGCCATTGATCAGCATTGGAACCTCACCAAAGCCCTTCTGAAGGCGCCGACCCAATGTCCCCTCAGCTTGGTAGCCAACAAAGCACAACGAGTTGCGCTCCTCATGGGCCCAGTTCTTGAAATACTCCATGACAGGGCCGCCGTTGAGCATACCCGAGGTGGCAAGCACGATGCAAGGAGAACTGTCCATGATGATGCTCTCTCGCAACTCGCGACCTTTGACCGGCCGGAACCACTCGCTGGTGAAGGGGTTCTCCCCGTCATCCTTCAACAACGATCGGCTCAAGGACTTCGTGAGGTATTTTGGATGCGAGGCATGAATGGCCGTGGCCTCCTGAATCATCCCATCAAGCCACACCGGCACCGGCTTCACTGCACCCGAACGGAACAGTTCATCGATGGCGATCATCACTTCTTGACTGCGTCCGACGGCAAAGACAGGGCAAATCATTTTGCCACCTCGAAGGAGGGTCCGCTGAACGATGTCCTGGAGTTCTTGATTGGCTTCTTGGCGCGATGGCTGGTAGTCGCCCGAGGCTCCGTATGTGGATTCAATCACCAACGTCTCAACACGTGGGAAGCGGGTGTTGGCTGCGTCAAACAACCAAGATTTCTCGTATTTCTGGTCGCCGCTGAAGACGATGTTGTGCTTCCCATCGGCCACGTTCAAGTGAACCGCCGAGGAACCGAGGATGTGACCGGCGTTGGAAAACGTCAATTTCACATCGGGTGCGATGTCGGTTGTCTCACCCCAATCCACGTCAACCACGTGCTTCATGCACATGCGAATGTCTTCCATGTCGTAGGCAGCGCGCTTGCCTTCCGCACCGCCGACCTTGATGTAATCGGTTTGGAGCAACAACATCAGGTCACGCGTGGGCGGTGTGCAGTACACCGGCCCACGGTAACCGTACTTGAACAACACAGGGAGCATGCCTGCATGGTCAAGGTGGGAGTGCGTCAAAACGACCGCATCGATTTTCTCCAACGGCAACGCTTCGGGAGCGGTGAAGTACGGCATGGGGTCGGTGTCTGAAGCAATGTTGACACCCACATCGATCATGATGCGGGATTCGTTGGTGGTCACGAAGTGGCAGGCACGGCCCACTTCGCGATACGAGCCCAATGCGGTCACACGCGCCCAGGTTGCACCGGGCCGGGTGGGGCGGTGGATGTTGAGGCCGAAGTCCTTGAGCAACTTCCGTCGTTCATCGGCGTTGTGCTGCCGGTAGGTCCGGATGTCGTGGACCGTGCGGGAAAACAAGGGAGGCGTCCGCTCAACGTTCACGCTCCAACCCGTCGCATCACGAATGGCCTTGAGGTGCTCGCCGCGACGACCCACGGCCGTGCTGGGTTGCTTGCACTGGATGATGACTTCACCGAAACAACCGTCGAAGTACATCTCGGTGATTTCAGCGTCGTCGGGGATCAATTCCTCGATGAAAGCTTTGGTGTCGTCCATGCTCTTCATTTGGTCTTGAGGTGTTCGAAGGACAATTTTTCGCTTGATGCGCTTGGCAATCTTTCCGATCAGGCCGTCGCTGCCGCTGAATGTGTTCATGTCGGTTGTCAAGATGGCGATGTTTCCGCCTTCCAAATCGACAGTGTATTCAACGCCGCGTGGGACCATCTTGGCGATCTCATCCTTCAGTTCTTTGTAGGTCATGCGCATGTTGTTCACCGTTCCTCCCGCGTGGCATCACCGATGGAGGCTGCAGCGAGGTGCTGCAACGCGGGAACGGTCATGCTCACTTGAGCAGTTTGTCAATCTCGTCCTGCGAGACTTGTTGATAGCCCGAACCGGGCGTGATGACGGCGAGGTCCATGCCGTTGCCGGAGGCCGCATCACGCTGTCCTGACGCTCGGAGTGCCCGGGCTGCAAGACTTAAGGCCTCCGCTTGTGTCATGTTTTCCTTAAATCCGTCTTCCAACACACCGTACATGTAAGGAGAGCCGGACCCGGTGGCGCAGTAGGCGTCGGGAATGGAACCACCGGCAGAATCGATTGAATACACGTGGCCCCCGTCTGCATCAACACCAACGATGAGCAGCTGGACCCAGTGCGGGCGGCCAGCGAGAATGTTGGCCGTGAGCGTGGCAGCACCCTTGACGGTCATCGGCTGCTGGCGACGCAACTCGAACAGAGCGACTTCAGCAGCGAGTGTCCTAGAGAGGGATTGTGCGTGGCCCACCAAACCGGCGGTGGTGAGGGCAAGGTTGTCGCCGATCTTGAACAACTTCTGCACGCTCTTGTTGGCGATGAAATGGCCCATTGTTGCACGGTGATCTGCACCAACCACCACGCCACCCTTGAAGGTGATGCCAACGGTGCTGGTACCGGTCTTGAGGACGCCTTGTGGCTCGGTCATGGTGTCTACTCCACCGTGACACTCTTTGAACCTTGAGGCCACACCTCCTGCCCTTCGGCGTAGGGCTTTGGGTGGGAGCGTTGATGTACGGTGGCTTTCAAGCCAAAACCGTGCGACGCCGACGGAACGCAAAACGGGACGAAGGCCAATCTTCGTTGGATGCGTTTTCAGCCGATGCGCACAAAGGAACATCGAGTTCAACGACCGCTGCCATCCCACCGATGGTCGACCTCGACCGACTTGAGGCGGCGCAACATCAACTCGAGGGCGAGGCCAACGTCCAACATGGGTCCGTTGAGGGCGACGGACCGCGAGAGTTTGCCATGCCAAGCCTCAGCGGCGAGGGGCGGCCCAATGTACCGGTCACCTCCACCATCACCTTTCACGACCTTGAACGCCAGTACCCTTCGGCACCGGTTCCAGCCATGGCATCGGGGACCGTCATCCACTACGCCACGCTGAGCGACCTGACGGGGTGCGACACCGTCATGAATTGGGTGGCGGACGGCCATGCGGTGCTCATCGACATGCAGCGGTTGATGGCTCGGCACACCGAATTCACCCAGACCTTGAAGCGGCTTCAGGAGTTTGTTGAGGGCGACCTCAACGGAACCATCCTCAAAATGAACGAAACGAGGGTGATGTGTTTGCCGGAGCAATGTCGCGGTGTACGCGGCACCGAAATGGAGGCCTTCGCTGGTGAACAGCACGATGATGTTGGGGTGTTTGAATGAACCAACAGGACGTCGACCTGCCTTGCCCAGTTTGCGGTGATGTAGGTGAGGTCAAAATGTTGACCCACATCGACGAAATCCCTTACTTTGGTGAACACACCCAAGTGACCCTGATGTGCGATGCATGTTCGTGGAGGCAGACGGATTTCATCCCTGCCGAGGGCAAGAAGGCCGGCGCATGGGCCCTGCTCATCGACCGACCAGAGAAACTCACGTCCCGCGTGGTCAGGGCGTCGTCGTGCACCGTTCGAATACCAGAACTCGACCTTGCCGTGAACCCCGGTAGCAACGCCACTGGGTATGTTTCCAACGTTGAGGGGGTCCTGAAGCGGTTCCTTGACATCATCAACATGGTTCAACGCGACCTCATGGCCGCCGAAGACTCGGAGAACGCCAGCACACAACAACAACTGGCTCAATTGATCAACATGTCCGCCATCCTGACACAATTGAACGAACCGGATGCCGCACCCATCACCGTTGAGTTGCTGGACCCTCACGGTCATTCGATGATCATCCATGAAGACGCGACCCAGCGCGACCTCACCGATGAGGAGTTGCGTGAATTGCCGGTCGGCCCCGACCCGGCCGTGTTCTCGAGCGACGATCTTGAGCCATCAGCGTGAGTCAGGAGCGAGGAACGACGGTACGAGGTGCGCTGTTTGGTCGCGCATCTCATCGAGGTGCGACAACCAAGCCACCGCACGGTCAATGCAGGCTTGCTTCATCTCACCGGCGAGGAGGGTTCCTGCTCGATAAGCTGCGTTCAATTCAGCGAGGTAAGCGTCGTCCTCCTCAAAGAAGTACATCATGTACTGGTACGCCACGTCGATATCGGGGTTGCCGCCCAGGCGTCGATGCTCCTCGATCGTGGCTTGACTCCCCGAAAACGCTCGCTTGATCTTTTTCTCAACCGATGCAAGGTCGTCGCGGAGAAACAGGGTCGTCTTTGGTTGGCTGCTGCTCATTTTTGTTCCCGTCAACCCGACCGCGAAGTGGTGGTAGGTGGAGGAGGGTGCAAGCAATCCCATCCCGCCCAGATCACGCTCCAACCTGAGCAACGCCATTCGTAGGCCATGACGGTCGCGTTGTGTGGCGGACGGGACATGAACATGCCCTTGTTTCGGGCTGGAGATGATGTCCGAGAAACCAAGCGATTGGACGCATTCGACGATGCGGTCGTACACCACCGCCACCTTGGCCTTGTCAAGTCGCCCGTTGGGTTGGCGACCAAACACATGGGCGTTCTCATCGTGAATCGATGTGCTGATCAACACCCCTGATGAGGAGGCGGAACGGAGGTTGAACCAGTTGGTTTTCGACGCCAATCCCCGCGTGAGGCGAAGGTGAGGGTCCTGGTCAACGCCGACGGGCACGACAACGGGGCGCAAGCCACCAAATTCATCCAATTGAGGATGCAAGATGTCACCCACTTGGACCATGGGTGCTTGGACGTGAGCCAAATTGGTCTCACCGTTGAAGCCGTAGATGGCTTCAAATTCACTCAGATTTGTTCGTGTGCCCAATCGAAAACCCAGCCGCTGAACAGCGTGCCGCGTGGATTGGAAGTACACCTCCGTTCGCTCGGGATCCAAGCCGAGTGCTGCGTAATGGGCGATGTATTCCTCCATGGCAACCGACCGACCCTTGGCCAGATCAATGCCGCGTGTGGCTTGACTCTCAAGATCGGCCACGGCGATGGACACATCAGCACCCTGTTGTTGGAACCATTTGACCTGCTCCACCACCATGGAGTGACCCATGTGCATTTGGCCACTTGGCATCAAACCGGTCAACACGCCGACAGCACCGCCGGTCCGCTGAGCCTCCTGAACGGCTCCCATGTCTCGATGAGCAAACACGATACCGCGGCGGTAGAGTTTGGTTGGGTTGGCCATCTCAACGCCGGTCATCGGTGACAAACCAAATTGCTCGATGATTCGGTCGTAATCGGTGGATTGGGCACTCCCCCACGGGTCGATGGTGATGTTCTCCTCGCCCATGGTGGCCCCTGTCCTCGGTCATTCGTCCTCGCCATGAAGCCTTCGCCCATCGGCGGGGGAAGTGCTGCGAATCTCCAACGGGTCAACCTTCGTCGGCCAACGACCCGCCAAGGGGCCCACACCCTCCCGAGCCAAGACCCCCAGCATCCCAACAAACGTGACGAGGGTGATGCCAACAACGGCATAGGTCATCCATACCCCGTCCCCTTCAGCGGGTTTGGGTTCCACCAACCAGGTGAAACGAAGGGAGGGGTCGTCGATGAAACGCTTGGACCACCTGAAGAGGTCCGTTGTCGCATGCCCCGCCACCGTGACAGCGGCCGAATGGTTGTTCCAGAAGGCCGATTGACCGAGAATGTCGTGATCGATGCCTGACGCATTGAGGTGAATCTCAACGGTCCGGTTGTTTTGAACCGAGAGCAGCACCGTGCCGTGTTCATCCTGCCACCAACCTTCCATCGTGTTTTGTTCACCCTCAATGTTTGGAAGTTCGCCGTCCGGTCCAAGGACACGAGCCACGGCTTCGCCCTCGACATCAAGCATCCACGTCACAGGCAAGTTCCACACCATGCCGTCATGGACCGCAGTGCATTGTTCGGTCAACAGAGGGCGAAACCTCAGCACGCTCGAGTTGTTTCCATCGACATAGTCGTGTTCAAATTCAAAACACCGCTTCACCGCCCATGTGGACCATGCTTCACCCCAGGTGGTGAGCCAAACATTCTCTGCAGAGGTGAGCATCGCCACGACATCGCGATCGTGCCGAACGGTGGCCTCGTTGATGCGACCCACCCAGTACATGTTGACCAAGCCCCCTGCTTCAACAGCGTCGCGCACGGTGTCAACATCAGCGATGCCCAGCTCGAGGCTCCCGCCACGCCGACCGAGGTTGAACCAGTCCCAAACATCGTGGGGTTCGTCGTCAGCATCGTGCCATGCCGATACCGACAATCCCGTTTGATCTCCATGGACGGCGAACCCTTGCCCTTGGACCGTCGTATGTTGAGCCATGGTCAGCCCGCTGGGCGTGAAGGTTGAAATCGGTGCATCGCCCCATTTGCTCGCAGGCAACCGATCCTCGATGTAGCGACGGCAGGAAGCAGCCACCGCACCGGGGTCGTTGTACCAGGAGAGATGGGGCATACCGTAGCAGCCGATTTCGTCACCCAGCATGACGCGGTCCAGACCGATGTTGTTGCTGAGCCAACCGTCTTCCACCCACGCCGCTTGGGCGAGTGCCACCGGTTGTGCTGAAACACTGACAAGACAGGCCAACAGGAAGACGGGCAACGCACGCCCCATCCGTGGGTGACCCATGGTGAACTCGCAGGTACCCTCCGCTTTGACGGTTGTCATCGGTCTGCGGCAAAATCCACCCGCATCGGCAACAAACGGAAGAAGGCTGAAAACATCATCTCCCGAGCAGGGGTTGTGAAGACGGACGCTGAATTTGACGAAGCGTGGCAACAACTGGCGCCACATTGGTCCATCCAAGCGGCGGATGAAGGTATCCCCTCAACGCCGTTGTACAGCGGTTTGCGTCGGTTCCTCTCACCGGCTTTGCGACCCTTGCTTCGATGGCGAATTTCCGGTGCGGGGCGTGTCCCACGCCACGGGCCCGTGATCCTCGCAGCCAATCACCTCTCCCACGTGGACCCTGTCGCCGTGATCGCCGCAGCCCGTCGGACCACGTATTACTTGGCGAAAGAGGGGCACTTCGAAAAACGGTTCACGCGGCTGGTCATGAATGCCACGGGCCAAATCGAAACCAAACGAGCCGAGGGCGGCACCGATGCGTTGGCCAGTGCCGCCACCGTCCTCGAGCAGGGGCAGGCCTTGGGCATCTTCCCCGAAGGCACTCGCTCACGAAGGACGGAACCACCGTTCATGCTGCCGGGGAAAACCGGGGTTGCTCGCCTCGCTGCAGCTTACCCTCAAGCCAAAGTGGTGCCCATCGCATTGAACGGCACCCGCAGCATCATGGCGCCCAAAACGCACAAATTCCCTCGGATATGGAAGCGCTTCGAAGTGAACATCGGCCATCCAGTGAGCTGGTTGGAATGGTTGCAGCACCCGCAAGGCGGCAACATCAACACGCAGCAATTGAAGGAACTCGGTGCACAGGACGAACACGAGATTCGCGCAGCGTTGGCCCAACTTTACCGCTCGTTCACCGACCAGATGATGGGGTCCCTGCAGGCCCTGGGCGCACCCTGAACGTTGAAATAACCTCGAACAACAAGGCCATCGTGGCTTTGGTGGACACCCCATTTGGAACCCTCAATCATGACGGCGAACTCAATCTCATCAACCCTCAGCGGTTGCAGGCAGAACAACGCGGTTTGGTGCTGCTCAAGGGCATCGTCGACAAGACGTCAACGTGGACTCAACGCCGCACCCGCGCTTCGGGTAACGTGATTCTCGTTTCACAGGCAGGGGGCTACGAATTGAGGCTGGATGTCATTGGAACCGTGGAACGGTACCTCTTGCACAACGACCCTCACCTTCGTCTTTCCCTGTTTCGAGGAAAGAACCGCACGGTGGGGTACTGCGAAGAAATATGCGTCCTGTTCAATCAACAACATCCAGGTTGTGCCATCGCCGATGGAATCGTCTCGCTCGTCTTGCTCGGCGAAGCGGAATGGCCTCATCAGGCGACGCCACATCCGTTGCGCCGGTTCACCGAATGGGCCGAGCGGGATCGCATCGCCCGCCGCTGGAAATTGGGCATCATTGAACTGACCGCGGAGGACATGGACGAGATCAACGACGTGCGCGAAGCCTTGGAACTCGGCGTCCCTCACGCCGCTTTGGACATGCTGTGCGCCTTCGCACGGCGCTGCTACACCTGCAAAGGCATGGACATTGAGGACGTGAACCTTCATTTGGAGGGCCTGTTTGAGGAATTCGATCCCAAGGACATCGCTGCGTACGCCGCTTCGCCAAGCACGCCGAGCGACCGGTTGTTCTTACCCCTCGGCGGTGACGGTCCCGCTGAACAACCATGAAGTGCTTCCCTGCGAACCATACGGCGGTGAAGCCATGCGCGCCTACCTTGACCTGATGAAACACGTGCTCGACAACGGCGTGGAAAAGGGCGACAGGACCGGAACGGGAACCTTGTCTGTGTTTGGTCACCAGATGAGGTTTGACCTTTCGGAAGGGTTTCCGATGGTCACCACGAAAAAGCTCCATCTCCCATCCATTGTCCACGAGTTGCTGTGGTTTCTCAAGGGCGAAACCAACGTGAAGTACCTCCAGGACAACGGTGTCCGAATTTGGAACGAATGGGCCGATGAACACGGTGATTTGGGGCCAGTGTACGGGAAACAGTGGCGTGCTTGGGAAACCAAAGACGGTGCCATCATCGACCAGGTCAAGCAAGCGATCGACACCATTCAATCCAACCCCAACAGCCGCCGAATCATCGTTTCCGCTTGGAACGTTGGCGAACTGGACGAGATGGCGCTGATGCCCTGCCATGCCTTCTTCCAATTCCATGTGGCCGGTGGCAAGTTGAATTGTCAACTGTACCAGCGCAGCGCCGATGTTTTCCTCGGCGTTCCCTTCAACATCGCATCCTATGCGCTGCTCACGCACATGATGGCCCAGGTTTGCGGCTTGGAGGCCGGTGAGTTCGTTCACACATTGGGTGATGCCCATCTTTACATGAACCATCTTGAGCAAGCTCGCCTGCAAATCACGCGAACGCCTTTCCAGCTGCCGACGTTGAAACTCAACCCTTCCATCACCGACATTGACGACTTCACCCATGAAGACATCGAAGTCATCGGTTACGAGCACCACCCGCACATCAAGGCGCCCATCGCTGTTTGAGGTGTCGCCATGCTCGTGATGATTTTCGCTTGTGACGAACAGAACGCCATTGGAAAGGACGGGCGGCTCCCCTGGCGGCAGTCAAGCGACCTTCAACACTTCAAACGAACCACCCTGCACCGGACCGTTGTCATGGGTCGAAAAACCTGGGACAGCCTCGGCAAACCACTCCCCAACCGTCGCAATGTGGTGATGTCGAGAACGAACGTGCACGGCGACGTGGAACAGATGGATGAAGCAGCCGTGTTGGCGTTGGCCGAAGAAGAGGACGTGTACATCATCGGCGGGGGCGAAATTTACGCCTTGTTCATGGAGCATTGCAAGGAACTCCACCGCACCGTTGTTCACACAACGGTGGAAGGGGCCGATGCGTTTGCTCCATCCTTGGAGGGCGAAGGGTTTCACTTGGTGGGTGAACGGCATGCACCGTCCGGTCCAAGAGACGACCACGCCATGACGTTCCAGCACTGGATTCGCTGATCAGTCCGGTCGATACGCCGTGACACGAACGCCCAACCTGCCCTGCAGTGCCTCGCGTTGCATGATGCGTTCGTACTTGGCTTCAAAGGCCGCCTTGAGGTCGATTTCCATCGCCAAACTGTGACCCATCAAGAGGATGAGAACATCGGCCATTTCTTCGGCGCACGCCTCCAGCGGTTTTCCTTTGGTCACGGCGGCGGACAATTCACCCAATTCTTCGATGGTGAGCGCGAGCCGGTACCCCATATCGTGACCGTTTTGACCAGCAAAGTCGTGTTTTTTGTGGAACAACGCCACGTTTCGCATCATGGATTCCCATTCGTTTTGAGGCTCGTGGGCCACCCATGCTTCAACATCCTTACCGTCCATGAGCGTTTTGCATGCGGCCAGAGCATCATCTTTTCTTGAGCAGCGCTTCGATGCAGGCCATGACCGGCTCAAGCCGCTGGTTGGCCTGGGCGGACACTGCACGGTGGTCGAGTGCTTTGTCGGCTTGACCTGGCTCCCGACCCGCTGCCCAGTTGGACGCAATGCAGACGGCGGCATAAGGCAGGTTCAGCTCCAACGCCAGTTTGGCCTCCCGCGGCATGGTCATCCCCACCATGTCGCCACCGAGCCGCTGAATGGCATCGATTTCGCTTGGGGTTTCAAACTGGGGTCCTTGGGTCAACCAGTAAGTGAACCTCAGCGATGCATCGTCCGCTGTGGCTTGTTCCCGGCGGAGGACCCGCTCCAGCTGGTCGTTGAGGGAGGTGGAGAACGGTGTGGTTGCCGATGTGAACACGGAGACGTCATCGTGGAACGTGGTGGCCACACCGGTGAAATCGATGTACTGGTCGGCCAGCCCCACCGCACCGGGCGGAAATCCAGGATGGAGTGTGCCCACCGAACACACCGCAAGAATTGCATCCACGTTGGCGTCTGCCATGGCACGGATGTTGGCGCGATGGTTGATGCTGTGAGGGGGGCGCCCGGCGTCGCCGCCTCCGTGGTGCCGTTGAAGAAAAACAAGGGTGTGTTCGCCTTCATCGATGCTGATGACTCGGAGCGGCACCCCGCCGTAGGGCGTGTCAACACGAACGGTGTCGTCTCGTGATGGGGTTCCGAGAAACGCCTCGCTGAGGGTCAAGTTCACTAAACCCGTGCCACCGATCAACCCGAGACGGACCATGAGGCGCCATCGACTCGCCCCATGTCAATTCTGCGGCGTTGAAGCGCGGACTTCACTCGTTCAGGCGGGCGATGAGGTCTGCCTTCTTGCCCGAAACCGGCTTGCCGGCGGCCTTCAGGAGTTCCTTCAGTTCCGACACCGTCATGCTGTCGTAATCGGGGGCATCCTCCTGTGCAGAGGGAGCGTCTTCGGCCGGTGCAGGTGCTTCGACCTCGGCCTCCACTTCAGCGGCGGGGGCTGGCTCAGCTGCTGCCTCAGCCTCGCCCTCAACTTCGCTGGATTCAGCGGCTTCTTCGGCCATGGCGGCGGCGAGGGCTGCTGCTTTCTTGGCCTTCAATTCAGCCTCTTCACGCTGCTCTTTGGCGTGGATCTCGTCCAGCGTGGGACCCGATTGCACAACGACACCTTCTTGGAGGAGCTGGCTCTTGCGGATGGCGACCGAGCGGACGGGGTAGATGGGCTTGACACCCTTGCGAATCTCTTCCTCGAGCGTTCCATCAAGAATGGCGGTTTGGACTTGAGCGTAGGTGCTCTTGGCGGCGGAGGCGATGATGATCTCCCTGCATCGGGTCCGCATGTCCTGCTTCACCGAGGTTTGCACGCGCTGGGCCGTGATGATGAGCGGCTTGACGCGAACGAGGTAACCGTCGGTGGTGACCACATCGACCACGTCGTCAACCTTACCGCGGTAGCGGCGGATTTGGCGACGGGTGTGGTCGGTCTGGTGGTGGTGACCAATGAACGTGGTCAAAGCATCCTGACCAACGCATTCGTGAACACGGAACCGGAGGATCACGTGCATCTTGGAGAAGTCGCCGTTGAATTCTTGCTGGGTCATTTCGTAGACACGGCCGACGATGTGCTCGTCGGATTCACCGAGTGTCTCACCAATTTTCTGGAAATTCCATGGATGACGAGGGGCACGGATCGTGTACCATCGCTTCATCTTCCACTTGTCACGTTGCTTACGTGCTGCTGCACGTGCCTTTGCACTGATTTTCTTTGCCATGGTGATCAACTCGGTTCGTGTCTTGCGGGGGCTACCCCACTTGCAGGCCTGCGACCAACCTCCCCTATTTGAAGAAGCCTGCACCGAACTCAAATTCGGCGACCCCGTCCAACGACAACCTCATGTCGGTTGCTTCCCTCGCCGTGCTGTGCCCTTTCATCACGTGACGTGGCGGACGACGGGGAGTGCCGTTTCCGACCCGGCCGTCATCGTTGAAGCGATGGCTTGGCTCGCAGGCGGAAACGACCGTGTCGCTGAGGAGCGAAGCACGTCCTACCACGGATCACCGCTTTGGTTGGTGACGGCCACCCTTCGCAGCAAGCGAACCACGGTCGCCACGCTGGCTCGCCTCGGTGCTGACAACCTGCGCACCCTGATGGAGGAACGGACCCTGCGAACGGACGAGCACAACGTCTTGCACCTGCGATTGGACCTTCACGAACTCGTGGCAGGGCAAGCAGTCCTGGCCAAACCCAGCGATGTGCCGACCGTCAAAGGCCAAGCCAAATTGGCCCTCTACCCCGGTCAAGATCCCGAGGAGGAATGGGAGAAGGCGCTGGAGCAAGCCCTGAAAGCAGCGGAGGAAATGGTTTGAAACGACTTGCAGCCTTGCTGATGCTCTCGCTCCTCCTTTCGGGGCTTTCTGCACCCGCATCGGGGGAAGCCCACGGCAACGGTGGCCCCACGGGGTGTGCAGCGGACCGTGCAAACTGGACCATTGGCTTGGTTCAGTGCACCAGCGAGGCATCGGTGGATTACGTGCTGTTTTCACCCATTCCTTCCAACACCACCTACCTCATTGACCAAGAGGGGCGGCTGATCAACACCTGGACCTCGCCGGGGGCGTACCGCCCGGCCCTCTCCGCCTATTTGTTGCCGGACGGCAGCCTGCTCCGCAGTTCAAACATTGGAACGGAGGCCGTCGGCAATTTCACCGGCGGTGGCATCGGTGGCAACATCGAACGCATTGCATGGAACGGGACGCTGCTTTGGTCGTGGAACTACACGTCCGAAACGAGCATCTTGCACCACGACATTGAGCCCATGCCAAACGGCAACATCATTGCCATCGCGTGGGAGGACATCCCCGAAGAAGACGCCGTTGCAGCCGGACGCAATCCCGCCATCGTCAGCGATTCACCGAACGGTGGCAACAACGTTTGGCCCGACCGGGTCATCGAAATTGAACCTGTGGGGACCGACGATGCCAACATCGTGTGGACGTGGCGCGCTTGGGACCACCTCGTGCAGGACCACAACGCATCCTTGCCCAATTACGGCGCCATCGCCGATCATCCTCGCCGTTTGAACGTGAACCACATGGGCGGTACCGGCGACCAGCAAGGACGAGCGGATTGGATGCACTGCAACGGTTTGGACTACAACCCCACCCTTGACCAGATCGCACTGTCCTGCCGAAGTATGAACGAAGTCTACATCATCGACCACAGCACGACCACCGAAGAAGCTGCGACGGGAATGGGAGGCAACGCCGGTCACGGTGGTGATTTCTTGTTCCGTTGGGGCAACCCACAGGTGTACGGGCAAGGCACAGGCGATGACCAACGGCTCTTCGCCCAGCACGACGTTCAGTGGGTGGCGGACGGCCACCCTGAAGCAGGGGGCCTTTCGGTGTTCAACAACGGCAACGGTCGCGCCGTGCCCTTCTCCTCGGTCGACATAATCCAACCCAACCTCGACAACGGAACGTACGAGTTGAACGCAAGCGGCATGTTCGGACCGGATGAACCGGCTTGGTCTTGGGACATCGGCGAGGCCATGTATTCGGGTTCAATCTCGGGGGCTCAGGCCCTTCCCAACGGCCACATGTTGGTGACACACGGCACGGTCGGCACCCTCTACGAAGTGGATGAAACCGGCGAGATCGTCTGGACGTACATCGACCCTGTTGGTCGCTCCGGTGCGCACAACCAAGGTGAACCGGTGCCACCCGGCAACCGTGCGGGCACGACCTTGAATCAAATTTTCAAAGCGGTTCACTACGACCGTTCGTTCCTCTTGGAAACGGGCATGGATCTCACACCGCAAGGCTACATTGAAGCGTGGGTGGACGCTTGCCCGACGGTTGAAGCGTGGGGCTTGGACATCGATGGTGACGGTTGCGTGGACGACGGAGACGGGGACGGTGTGCCCGATCATCTCGACCTTTGCCTTGCTGGCGACGACAGCGTTGACAACGACGTGGACGGCGTGCCGGATGCATGCGACACACTGGTTGACAGCGACGGCGATGGTGTGGCCAACGAAGTGGACCGATGCGAAGGGCACGACGATGCTGTGGACGTGGACGACGATGACACGCCCGACGCATGCGATGACCTGCTCGACAACGACGGCGATGGCGTTGCGAATGGCGACGATCGGTGCGAGGGGCACGACGACGCCGTCGACCTCGACGATGACGGCACACCGGATGGATGCGATGAACTCCTGGACAGCGACAACGACGGTGTGGCCGATGACGTGGACGCATGCGCAGGTCACGACGACGGTGTGGACACCGATGCCGATGGCGAACCCGACATGTGCGACGAGACACCCACAGGCAACCTGACCGAGCAGGATGAAAACCCGACCAATGCCAACGGTTCGACCTCGTCAACCACCGCTCAAGGATCGAGTGGAAGCTTTGACCTCACGGCTGGTGTCACCTCGGCGACGTTGCTCATCATCGGGTTGTTGGGCCTCCTCAGTTGGCGACGTTTCGGTGGCGCAGGGCAACGATGAGCGATTTCGCATGTACGAAACTCAAAATCCATCCTAACAAGCCATTAAGTAGAGCACCACGGCTCGTTGGATTGAGGAAACACCATGCCACACATCGTCACCTCCGCCTGCGTTGACCACAAATACCAGGAATGCGTTGCAGTCTGCCCCGTCGAGGCCTTCCGTGAGGCCGACACCTACTTGATCATTGACCCCGATGAGTGCATCGACTGCGGTGCTTGCGTGCCCGAGTGCCCTGTGGACGCCATTTTCGCCGACACCGATGTTCCTGCTGAAGAAGAAGCATGGATCGAGCGGAACGCCGAAGAAGCCGTGGACGCCGACATCGCCGAAGGCGATTCCCCCGTCCTCGCCGACTGAGAACCGCCAGCGGGCCGGCCCGACGAAACAGTGCGAGCGAAAGCCAGAGGCCCCGTTTTGCGGGACACAGCAAGCAAAGAACCAACCTTCTTGAAGGAACGGTGACAGCCAACACCATGAGCAGGGACCCTGTGGATTTGGAACAACTTCGTCATGGCAGCAGCCTCGTCAAGCGTGGCTTTGCTCGCATGCAACAGGGCGGTGTCATCATGGACGTCGTGAACCCTGAGCAAGCCGCTGTGGCCGAAGACGCTGGAGCCGTCGCTGTCATGGCGCTGGAACGGGTTCCCGCCGACATCCGCAAAGCCGGTGGGGT
>Ga0255762_10002062_pt1 | contig 16698 bp, 14 predicted proteins | sample 101ome_16_FD_179962 | JGI IMG/M metagenome (GOLD analysis project Ga0255762, IMG submission 179962) | Coastal salt marsh microbial communities from the Groves Creek Marsh, Skidaway Island, Georgia - 101401AT metaG (version 2) | ecosystem: Environmental > Aquatic > Marine > Intertidal zone >...
GCTTGCAGCTCGCGCAACAATTCCACGATTTGAACTTGCACGGTCATATCAAGTGCCGATGTTGGTTCGTCTAGAACGACAAGCTTTGGATCAAGCACCATCGCACGCGCAATTGCGATGCGCTGTCTTTGACCGCCCGAAAATTCATGCGGGTAACGATGCATCATGGCTGGATCAAGCCCCACCTCACGCAACATCTCAGCCACGCGCTCTTGTCGCGCGGATTTGCTTTCAGGGTGATGAATACTCAACCCCTCGGCAATGATTTGTTCAATCGTCATGCGCGGGCTAAGCGAGCCATAAGGGTCTTGAAACACAATCTGCATATCGCGGCGCAAGGGTTTCATTGCCGCGCTTTTCAAACCTTGAATGTCTTGCCCCTCTAGACGGATCGGCCCTTGTGACGAGATCAAGCGCATCAGCGCAAGCGCAAGCGTGGTTTTACCTGATCCCGACTCGCCCACGATGCCAATTGTCTCCCCCGCGCGGATTGAGAGAGTGGCGGCGTTGACCGCCTTCACATCCCCCACTTTACGGCGCAGCAGCCCCGCAGTGATTGGAAACCAAACACGCAAGGCGTCACATGCGATCACTTCGGGCGCATCTTTCGCCACAGGGGCAGGCGCGCCCGTGGCCTCAGCCGCCAAAAGCTTTTGGGTATAAGGATGCTGAGGCGCCCCAAAAACGTCCGCTGTTTTGCCCTGCTCAACAATTTCGCCCGCTTGCATCACGCAAACCCGATCCGCGATTTTGCGCACAACGCCGAGATCATGCGTAATGAACAAAAGACTCATCCCTTCGGATTTTTTCAATTCGGCCAAAAGATCAAGGATTTGCGCCTGAATGGTGACATCAAGCGCAGTGGTTGGCTCATCTGCGATCAAAAGATCAGGCCCGTTGGCCAAGGCCATTGCAATCATCACGCGCTGCCGTTGTCCGCCTGACAATTGATGCGGATAGGCCCCGAGCCGCGCAGCAGGATCAGGGATACCAACCTTTTCCAAAAGCGCGACACTGCGCGCCCGCGCCTCTGCACCGCTCAGGCCCTGATGCAGGCTCAGCGCCTCGCCCAGTTGCTTTTCAATAGTATGGAGGGGGTTCAGCGATGTCATCGGCTCTTGAAAGATAAAGCTTATATCATTGCCCCGAACCGCGCGCAGCCGCGCCTCAGGCGCGCCGATCAGACCTTCGCCGCGATAGCGCACCTCGCCCGATACTTCGGCCGCATCGGGCAAAAGCGATACAGTAGTAAGCGCAGTCAAAGATTTGCCTGATCCAGACTCGCCCACCAAAGCAACAGTTTCCCCTGCCTCGATGTGAAAAGACACACCGCGCACCGCCTCGATCCGCCGCCCATCTTGCTGAAAGGTGATGCGTAGATTTTCGACCGACAGCAGGCTCATTGGAACGTCTTTCTGGGGTCGAACGCATCGCGCACCCCTTCGAAAATGAACACCAACAGCGACAGCATGATCGCAAAGGCAAAAAACGCCGTGAAGGCCAACCATGGTGCTTGCAGGTTGTTTTTGGCCTGCAGGGTCATCTCGCCCAAAGACGGGGCGGATGAGGGCAGGCCAAAACCCAGGAAATCCAGCGCAGCCAGTGAACCAATCGTGCCTGTGACGATAAAGGGCAGCATTGTCAGCGTGGCCACCATCGCATTTGGCAACACATGGCGGAACATGATCACGCGATCCGAGACGCCAAGCGCACGGGCAGCGCGCACATATTCGAAATTGCGGGCGCGCAAAAACTCGGCCCTGACAACCCCGACTAGGGATGTCCAACCGAATAAGACCATCAAAAACACCAAGAGCCAGAAATCCATGGTGAAAATCGCGGCAACGATGATGATGATATAAAGGCTTGGGGTCGCGCCCCAAATTTCGATCACACGCTGGAAAATAAGATCAATCACGCCGCCAAAATAGCCCTGCACCGCCCCCGCCGCGATTCCGATCACCGAGGCCAGCGCGGTGACGATCAGCGCGAATGTCACTGAAAGACGGAACCCGTAGATCACACGCGCCAAAACATCCCGTGCGGTGTCATCCGTGCCAAGCCAATGGTTCCCATCAGGCGGCGATGGGGCCGCGCGCCCGATATCGTTGACGGTATTGTAGCTATAGGGAATGGGCGGCCAGAGGAGCCATCCCTTTGCAACCTCTACGCCATCAACACGCCCTGTGGTATGAACGGTTTCAATCACCCCTTCAGGATCATCCCAACAGGCGTCTAACCCGCCCGAGATAATCAGACATTGCACTTCAATATCGCGATAAACCGCCTCGGTGCGGAAATCGCCGCCAAACTCTGTCTCAGGGTAAAAGTTGAAAATAGGCGTGTAATAGCCGCCCTGATATTGCACCAAAATCGGTTTATCATTGGCAATGATTTCAGCGAATAGGCTAATCCCGTAAAGCACAAGAAAGATCATCAATGACCAAAGCGCGCGGCGATTGGCCTTAAAATTGCGCCAACGGCGTTGGTTGAGAGGGGAGAGCGTGATCATGCGCTCACACCTCCCGCGTTTCAAAATCAATGCGCGGGTCGATCCAAACATACATCAGATCCGACAAGATCCCCACGACCAGACCAATCAGCCCAAACACAAAAAGCGTTCCGAAAATCACGGGGTAATCACGGCTCACTGCCGCCTCAAAGCCCAAACGCCCCAACCCATCGAGGGAAAAAATCGTCTCGATGATCAGTGAGCCGCCAAAAAATACCGACACAAAAACCGCGGGAAAGCCCGCGATGACAATCAGCATGGCATTGCGGAACACATGCCCATAAAGCACCCGCCCCTCCGACAGCCCTTTTGCCTTGGCTGTCATGACATATTGCTTTTTGATCTCGTCCAAAAAGCTGTTCTTGGTCAAAAGCGTCAGCGTGGCAAAAGCTGCAATGGTTGAGGCGAGCACAGGTAGGGTGATGTGCCAAAAATAATCCCCGATTTTACCCAAGAGGCTCAGATCTTCCCAATTGTCAGAAGTCAGACCACGCAGTGGGAAAATCTGAAAATAACTGCCCCCCGCCAACAAAACCAACAGCAAAATCGCAAACAGAAACCCAGGGATCGCATAGGCCACGATGATCAACCCGCTTGTCCAAGTATCAAAGCGGCTGCCATCGCGCACCGCCTTACGGATGCCAAGGGGGATCGAGACCAAATAGGCAATGAGGGTCGACCACAGCCCCAAGGTGATGGAGACAGGCAATTTCTCGATCACCAAATCCACCACAGAGATTGAGCGGAAATAACTGTCGCCAAAATCAAAGCGCAGATAATCCCCCATCATAAGGAAAAACCGCTCCATCGCGGGGATGTCTTCGGCCACACATTCTGGCGCACGCAACGAAGGGGTGCCCATAAACCCATCTTCGCAAACAAGGCGCGCGAAGTTAAATTCTAGCTTCAGCTGATCCAAAAATTGCGGCGGCAAGCCGCGCGCGCCTTGGTAATCGCTGCCGACCTGCTCCATTTGCGCGCCTGCGTCACCGCCACCGCCAGAAATGCCTGCAAATACATCCCCTTCGCCCTCAAGCTGTGCGATCACCTGCTCAATCGGCCCGCCTGGCACGAATTGCACAAGGGCGAAATTGATCACCATGATCCCCAATAATGTGGGGATCATCAGCAAAAGACGTCTGAGGATATAGCTTGCCATAAAGCTTACAACACGCCTTGTTCTTCGAGCGCGGCTTTAGCCGCGGGATCAACCCACCAGAAATCGAGGAAGCCAAGATCATAGGGCGGCAGCGTGTCGGGATACCGATAAATGTCATAATAGGCGACCCAATGGTTGGGGTTATACCATTGCGGCACGCGGAAGACATGGGCACGCAGCACACGGTCAAGCGCCTGCACGGCGGGGGTCAACTCCTCCTGCGTTTCAGCATCGACCACTTTTTCGATCAAGGCATCGACACCCTCATCCGCCAAACCCATGACGTTAAAGAGTGACTCATCCGCCCCAAGCGACCCAAAATATTGGCGCAACCCTGATCCCGGCTCAAAGCCCATGGGGAAGTGATCCGTGATAATGTCAAAATCCGCATCTCGTTGCCGCTGTTGCAATTGCGCAGGGTCAACGCGGGTCAAAATGGCGTTCACCCCAATCGCCTGTAGGTTTTCGACATAGGGGTTGATGATCCGATCAAACAGCGGACTGGCATTCAGGAATTCCACATCCAATGTTGCGCCATTTGCGTCACGCAGCATCCCGTCATCACCAACGACCCATCCCGCCTCCTCAAGCAAGGCAGAGGCACGGCGCGCGGCGCGGCGGTCGAGACTGCGATTAGGGTCAGAGGGCTGGGTGGCAAAGGCATCTTCGGCAAAAACCCGCGCAGGCAGTTGATCCCGCAATGGGTCTAGAAGCGCCAACTCAGCTTCAGATGGCAGGCCATGCGCGGCCAAATAGGTGTTTTCCCAGAAACTCGTATTCGGCGCGTAAAGTCCATAGAACAAGGTCTGGTTCGTCCATTCAAAATTGAACATCAACGCAATCGCTTCGCGCACACGCGGGTCAGCGAATTTTTCGCGCCGCAAATTCATCGCAAAACTTTGACCCGAAGTGATAGACCCATCGTGCAATTCTTCGCGAATAATGATCCCATCATTCAGACGCGGGAAATCATAACCCGTGGCCCAAGTTTGGCTGCTGGATTCTTGACGGAACAGGTAATTGCCCGCCTTGAACCCCTCAAAGGCGGCAATCGCATCGCCATAATATTCAATTCGGATGCTATCGAAATTGTTCCGCCCGCGATTGATGGGCAGATCATTTCCCCAATAGTCCCGATTGCGAACATAGACCACACGTTGACCCGGATTCGCTTCGCCCAAAACATAAGGCCCAGAGCCGATTAGGGGCGTTAGGCGGCTGTCTTCAAAGGCCAAACCTGATGCCTCATGGCTCGCACGGCTGAAAACGGGCAAGCCACCCGCCGCCTCAATCCGACCACGCAGCGGGCTTTCGGGATTGAAGGTGAATTTGATCTCGCGCGGGCCCAAAACCTCCGCGCTTTCAATAGTCATGGGCAGAGATGCACGGAAGGATGGCAAACCCTCATCGCGCAGAATTTCGTAAGAGAACAGCACATCATCCGCGGTGACAGGCGTGCCATCTGAGAATTGCACCTCTGGCCTTAGGGCGAAAATCACATAGTCACGGCTCTCAGGAAACCGCATGGTTGCGCATAAAAGACAATAAGAGGCGCCGATTTCATCCGCCGTGCCTGTCAGCATGGATTCAAAGAAAATCGAGGACAAAACCGCCGAATTACCCACGCGCGTATAAGGGTGCAGCGAGTCAAACGTGCCTGAGGGCCACGAAAAAGACATCTCCCCACCCTGCGGTGCATCTGGGTTCACATAGTCGAGATGCTCAAAATCCGCCGCGTATTTTGGTGTTCCGAAGGTGGATATGGCGTGGGTTTCGATCAAGTCTTGCGCAAATGCCTGCGTGACACCCATGCCAAACATCACGGCCCCCATCAGGCCCGTTGCCAAGGATTTTGGCACCATCCGTCTCTCGTGCATCGCAACCTCCCGACCCTTATCTCTGCGTGCGCCCATGCAGGGCGATTTGTCATTTCCCAATAACTTAGCGATCACACAGCAAAGAACCAGACCCCATGAAGTTTACGCGCGAATCTGTGAATGAAAAAAGCCGCCCCATGTCAGGGCGGCCTTCTGAAAAATACAATCTCTTGAGACGAGCTTAGTTGCCGATGGTCGCGAGATAGGCAATCAGGTTTGCGCGGTCTTCAACCTTGCGCATCCCGTTATAGGCCATGGCGGTGCCAGGTGCATATTCGCGGGGTGCTTCCAAGAACCCATTGAGGTTCTCTGGTGTCCAATCGCCTTCCAAGGCGCGGATGCCATCCGAATAGTTGAATCCGTCAACCGAATGCTTTGCGCGGCCAACAACGCCGTAAAGGTAGGGGCCTACACCGTTGGCGCCTTGCTCCAGCGAATGGCAGGCCTGACACTGGCGCCACAGGCCTTCACCCGCGCCCGCATCTGCGGCGGAGTATACATCGGCAAAGGCAACCTCAACCACCTCTTCGGCAGGTTCGGCGCTACCAGCATCCGCTACTTCAATCGGATAGCCGCTAACGTGTTCTTCACCATGGCTTGCGGTGCCAACGGAATATAGCCCGTCACTGGCCCAACCAGCGAGGAGAAGTGCAAGCAGGGCTGCGCAAAGCGATGCGCCTGCTTTCGTGATGGTCATTGTATCAAACATGTCGTTCCCGTTCTCTAGCCCGAGTTGAGGGCTATCTATCTTCTTCCAACATAAGATGGCAAGGTATAGGAAGCGCGACAGAACGCCCATCTGAAAGATTTATTATGACTGCCACCGCAAACCCACGCCGCATCGCCTTTCAAGGAGAGCTTGGTGCCTATTCTCACCAAGCCTGCCGCGAAGCACGCCCCGATTGGGATGTGCTGCCCTGTGCAAGCTTTGAGGAAACGATGGATGCGGTACGCCAAGGCGATGCTCAAGCCGCGATGGTGCCCGTAGAAAACACGACTTATGGCCGTGTGGCCGATATTCATCGTCTATTGCCTGAAAGTAGCCTTTATATCGTGGGCGAGGCCTTTGTGCGCGTTCACATCAATCTTTTGGGTGTCAAAGGCAGCCAGATTTCTGACGTAAAAGAGGCGTGGTCGCATCTGGTTCTTTTGCCGCAATGCTCGAAATTCTTGAAAGAAAACAACATTAAAGGCTGTGTAACCACCGACAATGCCCGCGCCGCGCGCGATGTTGCTGCATGGGGCGACAAGGCCAAGGCCGCGCTTGCCTCGGAACTTGCTGCTGAAATCTATGATCTCGATATTTTGGCCCGCCATATCGAGGATCAAGACAGCAACCGCACGCGTTTCTTGATCATGGAGCCAAAGGCCGATCTGCGCCCACGCGCGGAACATATGATGACCACCTTCGTCTTTCGCGTGCGCAACATCCCTGCGGCGCTTTACAAGGCCATGGGCGGCTTTGCGACCAATGGTGTGAACATGACCAAGCTTGAAAGCTATATGGTTGGCGGATCCTTTTCGGCGACACAATTTTATGCCGATATCGAAGGGCACCCCGATGATCGCGCTGTGCAATTGGCCTTGGAAGAGTTGGAATATTTCACCAGCGAGTTGCGAATCTTAGGCAGCTATCCCGCTGATCCTAGCCGCGATTACGGGGCTTAATCCGCCCTTGCATTGCCATCGCGCCTCGCGCAAGGTTTGCGCCGACACAAGATTTGCGCGAGCGCCCCTCTCATGAACCCCCTTCGCGGCATTGCCCTGAAAATCGCGTCTGTATGCGTTTTCGTGGGGATGGCATCGTTGATCAAAGCCACCTCTGACCATGTGCCGCCGGGTCAGGCCGTCTTCTTTCGATCATTTTTTGCGCTGCCTGTGATCATCGCATGGCTGTGGATGCGACATGAATTGTCAACCGGCCTGCGCACAGTCTCGCCCTTGGGCCATGTTTGGCGTGGGGTTGTGGGCACCAGTGCGATGGGGCTTGGGTTCGCGGGGCTTGGACTTCTGCCATTGCCCGAAGTAACCGCGATTGGATATGCCGCGCCGATTTTGGTTGTTGTTTTTGCCGCCATGTTCTTGGGCGAAGATGTGCGGCTTTTTCGCCTCAGCATGGTGGCTTTGGGGATGCTGGGCGTGGTGATTGTTCTCTCTCCGCGCCTCAGCCTTGGCGGCGCTGACACCACCCATGCCGAGGCGCTTGGCGCAATGATTGTTTTGATGAGCGCGGTATGCGCGGCTCTTGCACAGGTGTTTGTGCGCAAAATGGTTGCAACCGAAACCACATCGGCCATCGTTTTTTGGTTCTCAATCACGGCGACCTTAATGTCCCTTTTGACCCTACCATGGGGGTGGGTCATCCCTGCGCCCCGCGAAGCGATGCTCTTGATCTTGGCGGGCGTTTTAGGCGGCGTGGGTCAGATCCTGCTCACCTCAAGCTATCGCGAAGCCGATGCTTCCTTGATCGCGCCGTTTGAATATAGCTCGATGCTCTTGGCGCTTGGGGTGGGCTATATCATATTTGACGAAATCCCAAGCACGACCATGTTGGTGGGTGCGGCCATCATCATCACGGCAGGGATCGCCATCATACTAAGAGAACGGCAATTGGGCATAGAGCGCGCACGCCAACGCAAGGCCATGACGCCGCAAGGCTAAACCTAGCCCAAGGAGGCGCGATATTCCGCCTCGACCTCATTGCCACGGCGCACCAAATAGCCCGTCATCCGTTGCAAAACGCGGCCCCGCGCAAGTTTCAAAGATTGGATCACAAGCCGCGCACTTAACGTGGTTGGCTTCAACTCCAAGGTCGCGCTGACACGCGACATTTGCGGATTGATGCCTTGAAAGCGCAGCTCATAGATCGTCTGCATTCCCCCGATTTGGCTTTCAATCACCATCACCTCTTCGTGGATGAAATTCGTGATTTGCGAAGAAACAGGGCGCGCACGGCCGCGCAATTTGATCTCACCTGACCACCCTGTGCCTTTACGGGGCTGCAACCACCCGCCTTCCCGCACCAGCTTGGCGCCGCGTCCCGTCAAATCGGCTTCGATCTGCGTAAAATCGCAAAACCGCTCGAACACCAGTTCAAGCGGGGCATCAATATCTTCGGTCGCTTTGAATTTCATAGCTGATCACCCCAATGCTATACGCCGATCTTTTTCGCGCTGTGAAGACAAGGCGTCTGGCCAAAGACCACCCCAGTCGCGCACCGTTTGCAGCTTATATGAACCGATCTGCAAGCCAGTTTTCCAGCAAAAACCGCGCAATTGCACCTTTGCGCGGCGAAGATATTTCTGGGTGTGACCCACAAAAGACATCCATCGCCTCTTGGCGGCTTAACCATCGCGCATCGTCCAATTCATTTGGATCAACTTTGATCTTTGTGCTTGTGGCGGTGGCTAGGCAGCCAAACATCAAAGAGTTGGGGTAAGGCCAAGGTTGATTGGCAACATAGCGCACTTCGGATGTGGTGATCCCCGCTTCTTCTAACACTTCGCGGCGCACGGCGGCCTCGATTGTCTCACCAGGTTCGACAAACCCTGCGAGTGCGGAATACATCCCTTCGGGCCAACCATGCGAACGCCCCAACAAAATTTGATCGCCATAGGTCACAAGCATGATCACCACGGGATCCGTGCGCGGGAAATGCGAGGCGCCACAGGCGGGGCATTTGCGCTGCCACCCGGCCTGCACCATCTGCGAAGGGCTGCCACATTTGGCACAATAGAGATGCGAGCTGTGCCAATTCAACAAAGCACGGGCTGTTGCCGCCAATTCTGCTGCGCGTGGAGACAGGGTGATCATAATGCTGCGCAATTCCAAAAACACAGCGCCCTCGGGCGCATCTGGATGGGCCTGCTCGGACAGATCAACAAAGGAGTTCAAGCTGACCCCTTCTGGCAATTCAGGGTCCCAATTGCTCAGCTCTTGCGCAAAATAGGCCACCCCATCCTCGGACAGCCCCAAAAACAACCGCGCCTCCTCTGCGATATCTCGTAAAAGCGGCGCATCCTTTGGCAAAAAGCACAAGGACGCCAGACCCGTTTCTGCATCGCGCCGACATAGCACCTTGCCGCGCCACAGAACCAAGATATGCGCCTTTGCAATTTGCCCCAATTGCACAGGATCATCCCGCAAATGCGCAGCACGATCTAAATTCGATCCACCAAAGGTGACCGCAGAGGCAGTTTGTAAAAGGGGCATGTGATGTGATCCTTGCTTCGCGCCCGAACCTTACAGAGACGTGAACGCGGTGCAACAAGAATGGGATTGCGCAGCACTACCCTTATGGTTGTATGATGCCCCTATCATAAGGGGATGAGATTTGGCTGCGGGACAGATCATCACAAGGACGGCGCGGTCCGCGCGTCTGAAGGTCACGCTTTTTGCGACCACCGATTTACACGCTCATCTGACAGAATATGATTATTTCCACGACACCCCCGACCCCACCCGCGGGCTTGATGCCTTGGCCCCGCTGATTGCACAATTGCGTGGCGCTTTTCCCAATTCTCTGCTGCTTGATAATGGGGACACATTTCAAGGAACCCCGTTGGGGGATTTGGCCGCCCGTGAGGCAGGGCCGCACCCAATCGTTGCAGCAATGAATGCGCTGCAATATGACGCAATGGGGCTTGGTAATCACGACTTCAATTATGGGCTAGACTTCACCCAAGCCATCGCCAAGGGCGCGAATTTTCCCGTGGTCCTGTCAAATGTCGAAGGTATTGCTGCACCAGCGGGCCTTGCCAAGTCCCACATGCTCACCCGCAATTTCCGAGATGAAATGGGTCGCAGCCACGAAATTAAAATCGGGCTTTTGGCCTTGGTGCCGCCACAAATTCTGCAATGGGATCGCGCCCTTTTGAAAGGCCGCGTCACAGTCACCCCCATCGCCGAGCAAGCTGCCATCACCGCGCGCGCCCTTAAATCTGACTGGGCCGATATTGTTGTGGCCCTTTGCCATAGTGGAATTGACCGCAACGGCCATGATCCCTCAGGCGAAAATGCCGCCGCCGCGGTGGCGCGCATTCCTAAAATTGACGCGCTGATCTTTGGCCATACGCATCGTCTCTTCCCCGATCCAAAATCAGCCGCAACTGAACCCCTGTCCGCCTTAGACCATTACCGTGGGCGCATTCACGGCAAACCTGCCGTTCAACCTAAATTCTGGGGCCGTGGCATTGGACTGATCCATCTCACCCTCGCGCAAGATGGCGATGCGTGGCGGGCGATAGAGGGCCATGCAGCACATCACATGCTGCGCCCAAAAGCGGTCGCAAAACCACCGCAAACCCCAATTCATGACCGCGTCATAGCCCATATTCGGCGCCCTCTTGGGCAAACTGAGACGCGGCTGACCAGTTATTTTTCGATGATCACACCTTGCGCGATTGGCACGCTTTTGGCCGATGCTCAGCGCAAGGCCGCAGGCCATGCTTTGACCGAGATCGGCGCGGAAGACCTGCCCCTGCTATCGGCGGTTGCACCTTATAAGGCGGGCGGACGGGCAGGCCCTGATCATTACATCGACATCGCCGCAGGTGATTTAACGCGCAAACACGCGGCGGAAATTTGCCTTTATCCCAACAGCCTTGAGGTGGTCGAGGTGACGGGTGCCAATATTGTCGAATGGGTTGAACGCAGTGCATCGGCCTTTGTGCAGATCACAGGGCATGGCAGGCCCGAACTTATTGACCCGCGCGCAATGAGCTATAATTTCGACACGCTCTATGGCCTGAGCTATGAGATCAACCTCGCCCAACCTGCCCGTTTTGACCCCGAAGGTGTCCTAAAAAACCCAAGTGCAAGACGGATTGAGAACATATCCTATCAAGATGCGCCGCTGAGTTCAGAGATGCGGTTTCATGTCGCCACCAACTCCTATCGGGCGGGCGGGGGCGGTCATTTCACCGCGCCCGCCCGCGGCATAACAAAATTAGGGGGTATGGCCCCGATGCCCATTGAAGAGATCCTCTGCGCCTATCTTAGCACGCAAAGCCCCCTTGCGGTTAAGCCCAAGCAGGTTTGGCGCTTTACGCCCCTAAACGGCGCGAAGGCTCTATTCACCACATCCCCTACTGCGCGGGAGGTCGGGAAAGAGCGCGATTTGAATGGTCTGGCCTATTGTGGCGTCTCGGCCCAAGGGTTCGCACAATTTGAAATCACGCTTTAGCCTGCATTTTTTCTGCAGCCCTTGCACCAAGAGCCAAGATTGACTAATTGAGGGGTTGAGAGGTTGGCGCGGACAGGCTCCTCGCCAACCCGGTCAGATCCGGAAGGAAGCAGCCGTAACGAGTCCCGCTTGGGTCGTTGTCCAGCCTCTCACCTTTCCCCTGCAAATAAGTGTCACCTGAACCCTTGCGGCGATGCCCAAAACCAACCAAGCTGTGGCTTGGGTTACAGAATTTCGGGGAATAGGCTGCAATGAATCGCTTTCGCTGCACCGATCTGGCATTGGTCGAGGCGCTGCCCATGCGTTTTTATCCAAAACTGCGCGCGGGCCATGTTTTGAACAATGCAAGCGCCAAGTTTGAACGCCACAGCCAGCATAATCCAAAAGGTCTGATGCCGCTTGGTGCCTATTCCTACAGCCATTCCGTTTTTAATGCGGATTGGATTGGGCGATATTGCTCGATCAGCGAAAATGTCCGCGTCATGGGGGCCAGCCATCCGCATCATTGGGTGACAACCTCGCCTGTGCAATATCAGCCCCGCAGGCGGCGGAGGTTTGACCTGCCCCCCTTGCCTGACTCTGCCCAGTATGATGGCGCGGCACGGCCTGTGCGTATCGGTCATGACGTTTGGATTGGCCAAGATGTGCTGCTGCGTGATGGTATATCCATCGGCAATGGCGCGGTGATTGCTGCGGGTTCTGTGGTGACACGCGATGTGGCAGATTACATGATTGTTGGCGGCAACCCCGCCCGCGTCATCCGTCCCCGTTTTGCACCTGAGATTGCAACGCGACTTCTACGCAGCGCGTGGTGGGAGAGCACCCCCAAAACATTATCTGACCTGCCTTTTGATGACCCTTTGGCGTTTTTAGATGGGTTCGAGGCAAAACCCGCCCCACCTGAAATGCCCGATGAGCGGCGCACCATATGGGACTGGTCGGGGATCACACCGCCCGAAGCGTGATAACCTTAACTGCCCCCACTATAGAGGCCATTCACAAGTGAAGCCCAAATAAAATTCCCCGCCATCGCGAAGAACAGGGCCACGCAAAAATAGAGGGTCAGCCCATGCACCAAATAGCGCATCCGCCCCAAGGCCCCTTGGCGCCATAACCAAATGCCCGCGGCGGTTGCAGGCAAATGGATCAACACGAAGATCGACACCACCGATAACGGGATGGCCCGAAACCCGCCCTCAACAAGAGCGGCCCATAGATGAACCAGCGCGACAAAGACGCTGGCCAAGATCAAAAACAGGAATATCAAAAGCCGTGATCTATCGCTCATCGCGTCCCCGCTTGCTTTGCGCGCAGGAAGCGGTTGCCGCGCCGCTCATCTGCGCCTAGTTTGCTCTTAACCCTGCAGGCAGGACGCCGTTCTGCCAAGCAAAAACCGTCAAGAGCCGTTGGAAAACCCTATGACCCAAACCACCGATCAAGCCTATCAGGTGCTTGCGCGCAAATATCGCCCCGCAAGTTTCGCCGATTTGATCGGGCAAGAGGCCATGGTGCGGACACTAAAAAACGCGTTTGCCGCCGATCGCATCGCGCAAGCCTTCATTATGACAGGCATTCGCGGAACAGGGAAAACGACCACCGCACGAATTATTGCTAAAGGCCTAAACTGCATTGGCCCTGATGGTGCGGGCAAGCCCACGACTGAACCCTGCGGGCAATGCGAACATTGCACCTCTATTGCCGAAGGGCGCCATGTCGATGTCATGGAAATGGACGCGGCTTCACGCACTGGCGTGAATGACATCCGCGAGATTATTGAAAGCGTCAATTATCGCTCTGCCAGCGCGCGCTATAAGATTTACATAATTGACGAGGTTCACATGCTGTCGACCAGCGCGTTCAACGCGCTGCTTAAGACATTGGAAGAACCGCCTGCCCATGTGAAATTCATCTTCGCGACCACAGAGATTCGCAAAGTGCCTGTCACCGTATTGTCGCGCTGCCAGCGGTTTGATCTGCGCCGCATCGAGCCTGAGGTGATGATCACGCATTTGCGCAAAATCTCGGATCTGGAAAAAGCCGAAATCACGGACGAAGCCTTGGCCCTGATCACGCGCGCGGCGGAAGGGTCTGTGCGCGATGCGCTCAGCCTTTTGGATCAGGCAATTTCCCATGGCGCAGGCGAGACCAGCGCGGAACAAGTGCGCGCGATGCTCGGCCTTGCAGATCGCGGGCGTGTCATGGATCTGTTTGAGATGATCATGCGCGGCGATGCCAAGGGTGCATTGGATGAATTGGCCACGCAATACGCTGACGGCGCTGACCCAATGGCAGTTCTGCGGGATTTGGCCGATATCACTCATTGGCTGTCGGTTGTGAAAATCTCGCCCGAAACCGCGGAAGACCCCTCTATTTCTCCTGATGAGCGCAGCCGCGGGGTGGCGTTATCGGGGGATTTGCAAATGCGCGCCTTGTCGCGGATGTGGCAGATGCTGCTGAAGTCGCTTGAGGAAGTGGCCTTTGCCCCCAATGCGATGATGGCCGCCGAAATGGCCGTTATCCGCCTGACCCATGTGGCCGAATTGCCAAGCCCCGATGATTTGATCCGTAAGCTGCAATCCACAACACCGCCCCCTGCCGCACCACCGCGCGGGCCAGCCCCCACACAAGGCGGATCGCATGGCGCCCCCGCGCGAGGCTCAAGCCTTCCAAGCGGCACAGGCGGCGCAAATGGCGCGCCGCAAGCGGCCCTTTCTGAGGCCCCAGAGGCCCTACTGGCCCGATACCCGACTTTTGAGCATGTGGTCGCATTGATCGAAGAGATGCGCGACATCAAACTGTTGGTTGAGGTGAAGACCACTTTGCGCTTGGCCTCCTATCGCGCGGGGCGCATTGAATTTGAACCTACCGACCGCGCGCCCGAAGATTTGGGGCCGCGCCTTGGCCAACGCTTGACGCAATGGACAGGGACAAGATGGGTGGTCTCGGTCGTCTCCTCGGGCGGCGCACCCACCATCGAAGAACAAGCGAATGCGGAGCGTGCGGAGCTTGAAAAAGAGACCAAAGACCATCCGCTGATGCAGGCCGTCCTCTTGGCCTTTCCACACGCCAAAATTACAGATATTCGCAGTCACACAGATATTCAGGCCCATGCTGCGGTCGAGGCCTTGCCCGAGATCGAAGATGAATGGGATCCGTTCGAAGACGATTAACCACAAAGGATGATGGATATGCTCAAAGGCCTTGGCGGTCTTGGCGATATGACCAAGATGATGAAACAGGCACAAGAAATGCAGACCCGCATGGCGGAAATGCAAGAAAACCTGCACACAATCCGCGTCACAGGGGAAGCAGGAGCAGGCCTCGTGAAGGCCACAGCAAGCGCCAAAGGCGAATTGGTGGGTTTGGATATCGATCCCTCCATCTTTAATGGGGATGACAAGGAAGTGGTCGAAGATTTGATCTTGGCCGCCATCAAAGATGCGCAAGCAAAAGCCTCTGATCGCAGTCAGGAAGAATTGCAAAAAATCACCGCTGAGCTTGGCCTGCCAGCAGGCATGAAGCTGCCCTTCTGATTTCGATGAGCGAAGGCGCGCGCCAAATAGAGGAATTGATCGCGCTGATGGCGCGCTTGCCTGGTCTTGGGCCACGCTCGGCACGGCGTGCGGTTTTGCACCTGATCAAAAAACGCGCAGGCCTGATGACGCCCTTGGCACAATCCTTGGCCGAAGTGGCCCGTGACGCGCGTGAATGCCTCTCTTGTGGCAATATCGGAACCGATGAGGTCTGCGCGATTTGCACCGACCCCAAGCGGGGCAATGGCCAAATCTGCGTGGTCGAGGACGTTGCCGATCTTTGGGCGATGGAACGCGGCCGCGCCTTTGGCGGGCGTTATCATGTCTTGGGTGGCACGCTATCGGCACTAGAGGATGTTGGCCCTGACGATCTGCGTATCCCGCGCCTTCTTGAGCGGGTCGCAAGAGATGGAATTGAAGAAGTGATCCTTGCGCTGAATGCCACCGTTGATGGTCAAACCACCGCCCATTACATTGCAGGCGAACTCGCCCCAATGGCGCGCGAAGGACAAGTGAAAATCACATCACTGGCGCAAGGTGTGCCCATCGGGGGCGAATTGGACTATCTTGACGATGGCACGATTTCCGCAGCCTTGAGCGCGCGGAAATCATTTTAACCTAAATCCCAAACCTAAGCTGTCGTTCTACAGGTCAGGGCATATGCATGCCTAATGCGCATCCACGCGCTCCTCGACCATATGCGCAATCCCCCACACGCATCAGGTCGAGGGAAGTGGGATCAGAGCCCGTCAATGCAGACATATTTGGTATCAAGATAATCTTCGACACCTTGGCTGCCGCCCTCTTTGCCAAGCCCCGATTCCTTAACGCCGCCAAAGGGGGCCTCAACCGTGGTGATCATGCCAGAATTGATCCCGACCATGCCATATTGCAAATCTCGATCAAGGCGCATCGCGCGCGCTAGGTCAGACGTATAGGCATAAGCCGCAAGGCCAAAGCGGGTGTTATTGGCCATATCAATCCCGTCTTGATCTGTCTCAAATTTGAACACGGGCGCAACAGGGCCAAAGATTTCTTCCTGTGCAAATTCCATGTCGGCTTTGACCCCTGTCAAAACCGTTGGCTGAAAGAATGTGCCACCCAATTGATCCCGCATGCCGCCCGTGGCCACAGTGGCACCTTTGGCTTTGGCGTCTTCCACAAAGCCCTCGACCTTTTTCAACGCCGCTTGATTGATCAACGGCCCTTGGGTCACGCCCGCATCCATGCCATTTCCAAGTTTCAGCGCGCGGGTTTTCTCAACCAGTTTCGCCACGAATTCATCATGCACGCCTGCCTGCACAAAAACACGATTGGCGCAAACGCAGGTCTGACCAGAATTGCGAAACTTAGAGGCCATAACCCCGTCAATCGCACGATCCAGATCAGCATCGTCAAAAACGATGAATGGGGCATTCCCCCCCAATTCCATT
>Ga0255762_10002068_pt1 | contig 16679 bp, 15 predicted proteins | sample 101ome_16_FD_179962 | JGI IMG/M metagenome (GOLD analysis project Ga0255762, IMG submission 179962) | Coastal salt marsh microbial communities from the Groves Creek Marsh, Skidaway Island, Georgia - 101401AT metaG (version 2) | ecosystem: Environmental > Aquatic > Marine > Intertidal zone >...
GAGTTGTGGAGAAAGGTCTCGTGGTCCCCGCGCGTTCGTCGTCGTCGTCGTCGTCGTCGCGGACGCGCGCCGAGCGCGACGCGGACGCCCGTCCCGCGCGTCACTCCTCGACGACCGACGACCGAATACGATGGGTGTGATTTGCCAAACGGTTTCCTGCGCGCGCGTCTCGACGACGTCGCGCGCGACGAACGCGTCTAGACGCGTCGACCGGTGCGTGTGACGACCGATGCGCGTTCGATGACGATCGCGCGGACGACGACGATGGCGATGGCGACGACGTTCGCGCGACGAACGCGCGACCGAACGCGACGGGGGAGACGATGGTGGATAATACGCGTGATGTCCACGTCGCGTTCATCGATCGATCGCGTCGTCAGGAGACGCGACGGAAGCGCGTGGGTTCGCGAGGTCGATGGATGCGCGATCGCGGGGTGGGCGACGTGAAGGGTGGGAAGCCCTATCCGTTCGCGCGAGAAGGGACGCTCGACGCGTCCCGCGGAGGCGTTACGGGGGTCGTGAGGCGTTCGGGCGCGCGAAGACGCGCGTGAGGGTGGATCGATGGATGCCGATCGACCGATCGACCGATCGACCGATCGCGAGACGACCGAGGGGTCGGCGCGAGCGCGAGAAGAAGAGAGACTGACGAGACGCTTCGCGCGGTTTCCGTCGACGCAGCGCCGCGCGATTGTCCGCGACTCGCGCGACGGCCACCGTGCCGGTGAAGAGGTACGCGCGCGTTCGTTCGTGGTGTCGCGCGCGTAGATGTGTGATGTGTGATGGGTGATGGGCGCGAAAAACGGGAAGAAGGATGGTGGATGAGAAGACTGACGAGACGACGCGATTACGTTTTTGTACTCTCGCGCAGCGCGCGCGTCGCCCGCCGCGCCGCCCCGCGTGCGGTCAACACCAAGGCTTCCATGGTCGAGGTCGCGCAAATCGCCAACCAGAGTGCGGAGATTGCGTCCGTCGCGACGACGTGCTTCGCCATCACCCTCGTCGGCCTCGCGATTGGTTTCGTGCTTCTCCGCGTCGAGGGCTCCGTCATGGGCGAAGAGTAAGCGCGTCGCTCGCGAATGCACGAGAGTCGAGCGAATTGTTTGATTTTTGCTCACGACAGCGCGTCGGTAGCTTAGAAGGATCCCCAGGCAATACTATATTCTGGTATTTTGTTTACGCGTTCGTCTCGCCTCGTCGTTTCCGCATCCGTCGAGCGTCCATCGCGCGCGCGTCGTCGGAAAGCGTCTCGCACTCGTTCGTCTCGGCACTCGCGCGCGCGATGGAGTCGGTGTGGTGTCACGATTGTCGCGCGCGCGTCGATATCGACGCGAGCGCGTTCGACGACTCGTCCAGCGCGTCGTCCACGCTCGAGTGTCCCGCGTGTTCGAGCGTGTTTCTCGAGCGCGCGGACGTCCCCGCGCCAACGACGCGCGATGACGACGATGGCGGTCAGCGCGCGTTTCCCGTCTTGTTCGGCACCGCCTTCGTCCCCATCATCGGTGGACACGGAGTGTTCGGAGACATCGATCTCACGCAGTTTGACACGCGAAATTTCGACTCGCCCGCGTCGGCGAGCGCGGTGGAGGCGCTGCCGGAGCGAGACGCGAGAGAGGCGGGCGCGACGGGCGCGGGGGCGACGTGTTCGGTGTGTCTGAGCGAATACGAAGAGGAGGAGCGCGTGAAGACGATACCGAAGTGTGGACACACGTTTCACGTGAATTGTTTGATGGAGTGGTTGAAAACGGTGCGTGATTTGAGCGATCGGAACGCGAGAACGCGGTGACTGACTCGAGACGTCTTCTTCGGCGTTCATGTATTTTTAGCGCGACACGTGTCCGGTGTGTCGAACAAAGATTGAGTAAACGACGTGGAGACGAGACGTAGATAAAAAGAATGAGTAATCATCGCCGTCCGAGAGGACGCGGCGACGCTAGTCGAGCGCACGCATAGCTTTTAGCATAAGCGCGAACGTGTAAAATCGTGTAGTACCGAGGAAAAACATCTCGCCGGAAAGAAACGCGCTCTCGTTTCTCGATTACAACCGCTCTAATCGAAGAGCCATGTCCACTAGGTAGAATTCGCTAAGATTGATAATCCAATACCCTCGCTCCCCTTACTTGCCTTCCTTGGCGGCTTGGAGCTTGAGCACCTTCTGTGTACGCGCGAAGCGTCGACGAGACGTGGGCTAGGTCAGTCACTCGCTCGAGCGTCGTCGACGCCTCTCTTCCCATCGAGTCGCGCGGTCTGTTCACGAAGCGTCACACACGACGTACCTTGACGATCTTTTGTTCCTCAACGAGGAACGCGCGCACGATGCGCTCACGAACCGCACCCGCGGACATGACGCCGCCGTACGCGCGAGAGACGCTCTTCTTGTTCTTGGCCATGTGCTTGCGGCTATACTTTTGCGTCGCACAGCGCGGGACCTGTGAAATAAAACGAATACACGCGCGGACGAAATCGTTAGTCACCGAAATCACGCGTCTCGCATCCGCACGCGCGCTCGCCCGTCGCCCCCGCGCGCGCTCGCACCGATCTGCGCGAGGCTCAAAGCCCTAGTGCGAAACCTCGAGCTCGACGCATCGCGCGCCCTCGCGTCCCACGCGGACGCGCACGACGCTCGACCGAGCGCGAGAACATCACACACGATATTCAACGACACATCTCTTCGCATCTCGCGCGACGTACCCCGTGAATGCGCCCGTTATCGCCCGCAGCCGGCTGGGCGCCCTTCGTCGTCTTCTTCACGTAAGCGATCCCGAGCGCGCCACCCGGAAGGCGCTTCTTCATGATCTTGTTGCTTCGCGTGTTGTAAGCATGTCTGCGCTTGTACGTGATACGGGGCGCCATCGTCGCTGAGTGCTAGACTTCGCGTCGCAAAGAGGCGGCGCCGACGATCGATCGCGCGAGGTCGTCCCCATCATCGGGGGAATGGTGTCCCTTTTTTTCAAAACCGGACCATGTCATCCTCGACCGCGCGCGGCGGCGTCTCTCGGCGGCGTCTCTCGGCGCGACTTTGACGAGGTTAGATGCTTGAAAGAATAAATGGTAATATTTCAAAACACGTGTGTGGACGTTAGGGAAAGACTCTGTCGCTCTCGTCGGGATCGCCACCGTGCGGCGCGCCTCGCGAGTATCGCGACGGATGGCTCGGTCTGAGCCACAGTTTCATCGAGTCCAGCGTCGCCGTGAGCATAGCCTCGGCGGTGAAACGGACGGCGGTGACGGGAGATGTGTGAAGTTTGTGCGTCATGACGGGGACGATGCGCTCGGTCTGATTGCGATGGGCGGATTGCACGACGTGCACGTCTGGGCCGAAGAAGGAGGCGCGACGCGCGTGCCGCGGCGGCGCGGATTCGCTGACGGTGAGTTGAGACGCGCGATCGTCGAGTGCGGCGACGTCGGCGTCGGCGTCGTCATCTGGGATGTGCCAATCCCATAGCGCGACTCGACAGTCTTCACCGACGGAGGCGAATCGCAAGATTCGATGACCCTCGATGTCTTCGCTCTGATCCACGGCGATATCCGTGATCCAACTTCGGTGGCCTTCGCACGCCCACGCGACGACTTCACGCTCGTAAAATCCCCAAATCTCTATCATATCGCTCTCCCCTCCGGCTAAGACGTACCGACCGCACGGACTCCACGCCACGGCGTTGAAACCGGCGTAGTACGACTTGAAACCGGCGACTATGTGCGGTTTCGGCGCGGCGATATCCAATACTCGACACATTCCCGCGCCGTTCACGACCACTAAATATCTTCCATCGGGCGAAAACGCGGCGGCGTTGAGCGTCGATCGCCCGAAGTGCCAGCGAGCGCTCGGATTCGATCCAGGCACGTCCGACGACACCACGCTCGGCGTCGCGTCTGACGTCGGTTGCGTAAACTTCGCCGCCGGACCTTCGCTCGTCGAATCGTACGTGTACATGCTCCCGTCCGCGTGTAGCGACACGAAATCAAACGACGCGTCCATACCACCCCCCTTCCTCCACTTGACGCACGTCGTCCTCGATCCATTCACGCCGTTCCCGCCCGCGTTCCACCGCCTCGTCGCCGGCAACCGTCTCGCCTTCTCCGACACGTGTTTCCCCACATCCACCGCGCACACCTCCCCGCTCGCCAATCCCACGAGCAAATCACCGCACACATCTTGATCTCCATCCCGCGCTCTCCACGCCAACGCCGTCACGCACTCACCCTCGAATCGTATCTTCGCCGTCGCCTTGCACTGCGTCGACGCGTTGTACTCGTGCACGCGCACCGCGTCCCCGGCGTTCACGAGCACGTACCTCGTCCCCTCCACCGTCGCCACCTCCACCCTGCGTCGACACCGAGGATCGTACTCGACGTATCGCGTCGTACCGACGCTCGACGTTCGAGCGAGGACGTACGACGACGATTTCGTGCGCCAAAACTTTCCCAAGTTGTATCGTCCTTCGGGCGTCTTGAAACAATCCCGCGTCGCGCGCGCGTCCGCGGGCTCACCACCGTCTCGTGACGTTCGCGACGGCGCGCACGGATCGTCAAGGATCAGCTCCTCGGACGGCGCGCGGCGTCCGCGCGGACTCCCGGACGAGGACGGCATCGCGCGCGCGCAAATGCCGAGCGAACGAACCAGTCCGCGCGCGGTCTAGACGTCACGCGTCGACGCGCGCGCATGGGTCCTCGCGCGCGTCGACGAACGCGCGGTGGCGACGCCGTCGACGCCGCGCGCGCGTCGACCGGTCGCGACGACGATGCGGACGACGACGACGACGACGAGAACGACGACGACGATGGGCGCGTCCGCCCGCGACCGGTCGCGACGAAACCGACGCCCCCCGCGCGCGCTGACGCCCCCCGCGCGCCCGACGACGCCGACCTCGCGCTCGCGTACAATCTCCTCGATCCCAAATCGCGCGGTCACTTCACCGCGCGCGACGTGCGACGCGTCGCCGACGCGCACGGGTTCGCAGACTGGAGCGACGACGCGATCAAAGCCATGTCCGCGGCGTTCAAACCCGACGTCGAGCGACGCGCGGTCGATCCGGGGGCGCACGCGACGACGAGGGATGAATTCGTCGACATCGTGACGCGCTCGGGCGCGCGCGCGCGTTGAGCGCGCCCGCATTGTAACACTGTGTGTACATTCTTTTGAACCCGCGCGAACCGACGCGGGAGCTGGAGACGCCGACGCGCGACCGAGGACGCGCGCGCGACGGCGAGAGGAGAGAGGCTCGCGATGGTGGTGATGAAGAAGACGAGCGCGCGCGCGATGTGCGTCGCCGCGCTCGCGTGCGTCGTCGTGGCGTGCGCGTGCGTCGCCCCGGTGGCGGCCGCGCGGTTATCCGGAGCCGCGCACGATCGCGACGCGTTCGCGGACGGCGTGCCGGAGGGCGACGGTGGATTCAACGATGGCTTCGTCGCCTCGCTGGGGATGGTGCTCGTCAGCGAACTCGGGGACGAGACGTTCATCATCGCCGCCATCATGGCGATGAGAAACTCGCGCGCGGTGGTGCTCGCGGGAGGTTTGAGCGCGTTGACAATCATGACGGTGCTCTCGGTGATGCTCGGGTTGGTGGTGCCGCAGTTGATTAGTAAAGAGACGGTGAGCAAGGCGGCGTTCGTTTTGTACACGTTTTTCGGATGCCGGTTGATGTACATCGCGTACAAGTCGGAGGGTTCGTCGGCGATGTCGAGCGAGGTCGAGGAGGTTGAGGAAAAGTTGGAAAAGGGGACGGCGGTGAGCACGCGCACGCGCATCGCGCGAATGATGTCTCGTGTGTGCACCCCGGTGTTCATCGAGGCGTTCGTGTTGATTTTCTTGGCGGAGTGGGGCGATAGAAGTCAAATCACGACCATCGCTTTGGCGACGCACAAGAACCCGTACGGCGTCGCCATCGGTGGGATATTGGGTCACTGTTTTTGCACCTCCCTGGCTGTTCTCGGGGGTCGCATTGTCGCGTTGAAAATTTCTCCGCGTACCGTGTCGTTCGTGGGTGGCATTCTCTTCTTTGGTTTCGCGTTGCACGCTTTGTATTACGGCGCCCCCGGAACCGAAACCTTGGCGCAGTGAGCGCGCGTTCGGATGTTCGCGCGAAGCACAAATGCAACAACCCATGGACGTGTTTTAATTAATCAATGCGAGCCTATTAAACTTAACCGATTCACGCGCGATCCCGTTCGTCTTTGTTCTTCGACATCTCCTCGATGAACCTTTCGATGCTCCTGACCATTTCCAAATTCACCTCGTACTCCTCCTTGAGTTCCTCCGTCGCCTCCGGGGAATCATAGATGTCCTGCAAGAGCGCCACGGTGTACTCGTACTCCTCCTTCGTGAACAACAACGCCGCCTCCGCGACCGCGGCGGTGGCCAACAAACTCTGTCGCTTCAACTGCGGTGGCAAGTCGTGAAACTTCTTGTAGCAGTTTCCGACGCGTTCCCAATCTCCGTCGATCATGCTCTCCGCCAAGATTCTCAGATGCACGTCGATGATCGTGCTACACGTCGTGAGATCGCCCTCGTACACCTGCGTGTACACTTCGACGACGCTCAATTCGTTCACCGCCTCGTACGTCGTCGTCGCGCCTAAGAGCGCCACCGCCTTGAACCTCGCGTTCACGCTCGAGTCCCCAGCGTTCGTCGCGCACGCCGCGATGAGCTTGGACTCCAACTGCGCCCAACCCAAGACATCATCGTGTTCGATGATCTTCGCCGGGGCGTCCGGAAATTGACGGAGCGCGGCGCCGCTCGCCGGGGCAGCCTCAGCCATGGCTCCAGTGGCGACGCGACGACCGCGCGCGCGATGAGCGGACGCGCGACGCCCGACGCGAGCGAGAGGCGCGGTGTGCGACGCAGACGCGAGGAACATACTCTCGCGAACGGCGCGCGTCGATCGAACGCGGCGCGCGGCGGGGTGTGACGCCCCGGGCGCGCGCGATCGAAAGACAGATGGTCGACGTCACTTTTTCCATCCAAAACGCGCTCGAGACGAGACCCGCGGCGGTGACTATGAATGATGGAAATCAAATACATGCGAATCGTAATAAACTAGCGCTGCTACAACCCGTCGACGACGCGCTCGAATGAGCGAGCGAGCGAGCGACGGGGGAAGACGACGACGTCGCGACCGCGCGCGGACGAGACATCGGTTCAGTCGACGTGCTATCCGTACTTGGGCTTCCAGACGTTTTCAAACCAATCCTTCGTCTTGGCCCACGCCTCGTCGGAGGTGTAGATGGGTTCGTACCCCAAATCGTTTTTCGCGGCCTCGATGTTGAACCAGCGGTTGATGAGGAGCATGCGCACGGAGAAGGGCGTGAGCTTGAACTTTTTCCCGACGAGGTAGCCGACGACGTCGCACGCGTACGCCAACGGCATCATGAAATACCAACCGGGGAGCTTGAATTTCTTCTTGAGCGACGGGTAGCCGAGCTCGACGAACGCGCGATCCAAGAAGTCCCACAGTTTGACCGGTTCGCCGTCCGTGCAAATGTAAAACTTTTTCAACGCCGGAGAATTCGGATACAACGCGCGTTCGCCCAAAATCAAACCGTGACAATAGTTATCCACGAAGCACACGCTGATGAGATTCTCACCGTTTCCGAAGATTCTCAATCGCTTCGCGTTGATGAGAAAGTTGTGCATGAAGAGCATGTCTCTCGGCCCGTACACTTGATGCGGCGCCACCGCCACGCTGAAAAACGTCTCGCCGTCGCACGCGTCCATCATCGCCTGCTCACCCTTCGCCTTGCTCTCCGCGTATTCCTGCAAGAAAACCTTCGGGAAGCTCAATTCACTCTCGCGCTTCCCATTGATGTCCTTGCCATCGAATCTCGTCGACGGCGACGACGACATGACACACTTTTTAATCCCGTGCTTCTTACACGACGCGATCACGTTGAGCGTCCCCACGTGATTCACCGCGTCGTACAGCTCGCGCTTGTGATACGGTCCGACGAGCGCGGCGATGTGCCACACGCACTCCGCGCCCTCGAACGCGCGATCGACGTCCTCGGGCTTGGTGAGATCCCCTCGAAACCACACGATGCGAGGATCGTCCCCGGCGTCATCCGGTTTGGGCGCGACGTCGAACGCGACGACGCGCTCGGCGCCGCGCTCGACGAGCATCTCCACGAGTCGACGACCGACGAAGCCCATACCGCCGGTGACGACGCATCGCTTCGGGACCGGCGGGTACGTCTTCGGCGCCGCCATGGTCGAGGCGTCGTGTGCGGGCGTCGCGTCGTCTTCGGGCTAGCGTCAATACACTTACAAAACCTATCGTCGTCATCTATCGACCGCGCGCTCACGTCTCCGTCCTCTCCCTCACCGCCTCCGTCGCACCGTAATCCACCACCTCTGACGTCTCCGCGCGCATCGCCGCTCGTAAACGCGCCTTGAGCTCCAACGCGAAGACGCTCTGTAAATCCCGATCCCTCGTCTTCAACACGTACTCGTCCAACCCGCCCGCTTTATCCATACACCGCAACGCGTGCGTGGTGACGCGCATGGGAATCATCTCCCCTAATATCTCGCTGTACACGCGCTTCTTCTGCGCGTTCGGCAACCATCGCCGACGGGTCTTATTCCCACCGTCCTCGCTCACGCGGTTGCCAAACTTGATGTGTTTCCCCGCGAACACGCCTCGTCGCGCTTTCCCTTGCACCACGCGCGCGAGCGCGCGACGCACCGCGGGCGCGAGATCTCTCACCCGCATGCGTTCGACCGTTCGACGACACGACGCGACGCGACGCACACTCCCGCGCGCACCGCCCCACCCACGCCCACTCGCCGCCCCTCGGCGCCACGCGAACGAGCCCCGCGCATAACCGCGATCGTCCGGATCGACCGACACCGCGACGAGTCATCACTCTTCGAAGACGTCTTTCTCGACGGATGGACGGTTCATGACTCATCCGCGGGGACACTAAAAAAAAACCGCGCGAAAGGTCCGGGTGTGTGCCGACGCGAGCGGTCGGACGACTCGAACGAACGAATCGAATGAATGAACGAATCGAATGAATGACCGAATCGAATCGAATGAACGAATCGAATGAATGACCGAATCGAATGAACGAATCGAATGAACGAATCTCGGACGAATCGGACGAATCGGACGAATCGGACGACCGGACGACCGACCCGACCCGGGGACGGATCGCTTTTTCGTCCCTCTCGCGCGACGACGCGACGACGCGACGCGACGACGCGACGCGACGGTCGAGCGGCGACGGCGCGTTCGTCGCGTTCCTCGCGTTCGTCGCGCGACACCGCGAGCGACACCGCGCGAGCGTCCACCCGGTGCGCACGCACTAATTATCCCACCGCGTGCGAGAGGGACGAAAAAGCGCGGTGGAGAGGGACGAAAAAGTGAAAAATTCTTTCTTTCCTTCTTTCCCGACGATCGATCGCGTGGACGACGGACGGACGATGGTGACGGCGGCGACGCGTGAGACGGCGACGGCGGAGACGACGACGACGAGGACGGTGACGGTCGATTCGTCGTCCGCGATGGACGTCGACGTCGACGCGACGGGTGACGATGGTCGTCGATCACGCGGGCGAATCCGAATCCGTCGTCGCCCGGGGACGGTGACGGGGACACCGACGGGGACACCGACGGGGACACCGAAGGGGACGGCGGGGACGGCGAAAGTGAGTGGGACCGCGCGCGAGACGACGTGGTCGTCGTCGTCGTCGGTGTCGCCGAGATCGTCGTTGTTGGGCGACGCGTTGCGAAAGAGCGCGAGAGAGGACGCGTTGCGCAGGAGCGAGAGCGACGAGAGCGAGACGGCGGCGTTCGCGGAGGCGTTCGCGGCGGAGCGCGGGACGAGCGCGGGGGAGAGCGTGGAGGAGGTGTTCGCGCGCGCGTTCGCGCGAGACGATGGGGATGATGGATGTGAGAGTCGACACTGTTCGTCGACACCGATCGATATTCCGAGATCGGAGAGCGGCAAGGGGCATTGGAAGACGTGCGTGGACGCGAGCGACGCGAGAGACGCGAGACGCGGCGACGGATGATGGAGACGCGAGATTGTGTGCGCGCGTGAGGTGATGCGAACGAAGAAGCGTGACTGACTGGAAATGCGCGCGACGCGCGTGATTCTTGGCGCAGGAGACCTCGTCGAATGATCGCCGAGAGAGCGGGGTGTTGACGACTACGGACGCCGCGCGCGACGGACGCCGCGAATCGCACCGCGAGCAGCAAACGTCTCCGACTCGTGTCGGACCATTTTCCTGAGTATATTTTTCACGTGTATAATAATCACGCCCGTCGTCACGCCCATCGAGCCCACGAGCCTATTATTGTAATACCACTAATATTCAAGTTTTACGCTTCGCCGGCGGCGGGGTTGTCTCGCGTCGAGAGGCGTCGCGCGAGAAGCTACTGATTAGAATCGGCATTACAAAGGCTCACCGGGAGATTCCGGGGCTGGATCGACGACGACGTCGTCGTCGTTGTCGTCGTCGCTCGTGTCGGCCAGAATGGGACCGATGCGGTTGATGAATACATCACCCAACGCCTGCGACAGCTCGTTGGGTTTGTCGTCTCGTCGAATGAGCGACGTCAAGAGCGGGTACAATTTCGGGAGATTTGATTTGAATTTCGCCACATCGAGCGCGCACACGGCATCGAGCGCGTCGACGGACACTTGTGCGTGCACGCGAACGCTCTCGCGAACGTCGATGTACGGATTCGCGGCGTCGAGCTGCAAATAATTCTCGAGCTCGAGCGCGGCGACTCGCACGAGTTGCTCGGTTCGTGCGACGACTCCGTCGCGTTGCAACTGACCGAGCGTACGAAGCATGAGCGCCGACGCGTGCACCTCGAGACCGAGGATTAACGGTGCGGTGTTGTCCACGCGCGCGCGCGTTTCAGCGTCCGGCTCGTCCTCGAGTGATGTGAGCCGACGCGACGCCGCGGCGGCTTTCGTGTACACGCCCTCGAGAACGTCCAACAACACGAAGAGAGTGTCCACGTTGAAAGAAGCCCGGGACGACGTCGCCTCGGTCGATAAATCATTCGCGGCGGATACCAAAAGCGTTTGCGTCCTAACGCTGATGAGCGCGGCGCGCGTGGCGTCGGCATCGGTTGTCTCGCCCGAGAAGACGGCAAAGTTTGGAGTCGTCTCGTCAAACGCCTTTTGAAGCGCCTCCATGCACTGATGCCACTCTCGTTCCTTCATGAGAGGAGCGCCGTTTATGAGTAAGCGTTTGAATGCGACGACGCCGCACGCCGCGAGCTGCTCGTGCGCTCGCGAAGCGAGGCCACAGAGCAACTTGAGCAAGTCGGGGATGACGCCCGCCTCGACGACTGCCGGGTGGAATTGCACCGCCAGGTCCACGACGAGTTCCAGGCAGCGCGTGCACGTGCCGTACAACCAGTCGTCGATGTCCTCCGACGCGATCTCGTAGTCGTCGTCTCCTCGTCTCTGGGGCACGATGTCCGCTCTCACGTGATCAAAGATCGGAAACAAGATGCGACTGTACACTCGCGTCCAGAATCCGGGGGCGAACGATCCGCCGTGAAACTTGAGGGTATCGAAGAGGACTTCGAGCGCTGAGGTGCGAATCTCCGACCGAGGGTCAAACGTGAGCTCGGATAATCCCGCCAACAGAGGGAACCAAAAGTACGTGTGCGCCTCCGCGTCGGTGAAGCACGTGGTGGCGACGGTGGATTTCGACGGCGTCACCTCCAACGCGCCGTCCGCGGCGAGCTGCTTCTCAGTCGCCGCGGTTTCTTCCAAATCACCGAGCGCGCCCTCCGCGAGCTTCAGCGCGCAAAAGCGAAGGAACGCGAGAGCGTTCAAACACACCTCTGAACCGGCCTCAGAGTTCGTGAACGCCACGAGGCAATTGACGCAGTCGGTGAACGCCACTGTGTCCGTTTCGATGATGTAATGAAAGTGTTCGCGAATGATTCGTTCAATCGTCTGAAACGCCAACGTGACGATTTGACCGTTTTCATCGGCGGCCGCCGTCGTGAAAACCATAAACATCGACTTCCATCCAGACTTGATGTGAGAGACGCGTGCTTGCACCATTTGCGAAACGCATCGGATGATGAGCTCTCGAATTTCCACCGCTGGAGATTGACGCATCACGACGACGAACGGTCGCAAGAACTCGTTTTGGAACGAGTAATTCGCCAACTCGGTGCGACTGAGGAATTTCATCGCGAGCTGTCGAAGCGAATCGACGACCGTCATCGAAATTTTCAGATTCGGCGAGCAACCGACGACGACGAAGAAATCGCTCAACACCTGCCACACACGCGCCCAGATGAGTCGAATTCGATCCATGTTGAACGACGCGACTTCGACAATCTTGCCTAGACTGTACGCTCTAGGAGAGCTGGACGACGTTTCCTGTATGGCGAGCTCACACAAGCACCGGACAAACTCGACGATGGCGTCTCCATTGAGATTCACGCTCGCGTGGAACAAATGCGCGAGCTCATCAGGATGAAGTTCCGTCAGAATCATGCGATCCGGTGGACTCAAACTGTCGAACCCGTGCAAGTCGAGCTTTTCTTCCGTTTGTGCGCTCGTTGCTGCGCTTTCAGCGCTGGCTGTGCTCGTCTCCGTCGCGCTCGATGAAAGCGACTTTCTCGGCGCCTGCTTCGCCGCCGACGACGATTTACGGAATAAGCGAGGGCGCGCGTGCGCGCGTGCCAATTCATCTTCGTCGTGCGCGGAATCAGAGAACAACGAACTATCGTTGAAGCCATTCGCGAGCGCGTAGACGTGTTCGTACTTGCTCACGCAAGCCAAAATGGTGGTCCACATTTCCCCCAACTCATTGCCGTTTTCGATTGCTATGCGCACCAGTGCTTTCACCGCGCTCACGTGTTTCGCGCGCATGTTACCCGCGTTGTGTAAAGAAGTCAACTTTACGAGAGTGGTGATGAAAGTATCGCGCGACTCGTGCATTCCAAGCAAAGACGTGAGGCAGATGATGCGTCGGAAACTCTCGAGGCACTTGGACACGACACCCGCGCTTTCGGTGTCTTCAAAAGCCGCACCGAGAAGCGACAAGATGGGATTCCAAATGAGTGCAAGCATGGGCTTCGCGCAACCCGCCTCTTCGACTTTCAGAAACCCTTTCATAGTCGCCGCCTGCGCGCGAACCTGACTGATGAGATCCGCCGTATCAATTTGCACCGTCTCCTCTTCGCGCTTACCAGACATCAGGGAGAAGAAAACATCCATCCCTAGACGCGCGGAGAAATTATTCTTATCCTTCTTTTCGTTCGCATTCAACGCCGCCTCGGCCGGCTCTTTCAACTTGATTTCGTTGTTCACTATTCGATCGTACAACTCTTCGAGAACTTCGTTGGGCAAGTCCTGTCCGTCGTCGATGCCTCTGTTATTGCGAATGAAACCTTCCTTGGTCATCTTATTCTTCACTTGGGGATTGTGCGCGTCGGTGTTCAACATGATGACGGAAAACGACAATACGTACGCCGTGTCGGCGCTCTTGTACACGGTTGGATTTTGCTTGTGATACCGTTCGGCAAACTTTTCCATCAGACGATCGATTTTTTGCGACTCTCCCGGCAACCGAAACCCTTCGAGAAATTTACGGATCGCATCGTCGAGCGTAAGGGATGTGAAATCCATCGCATCGACGTACGCGTGCATCACCTTGATCATCGGTTCATCTCGCTCACCCAGGTAGTCACCGATGACGGTTTTATCCAAGCCCGGCGTCGCGCGCAAAAATTCCGCTATCTCGTCGAAAGACTCGCCGAGGCGTCCGATGGACTGCAAATACGCGAGACCTTTCTTTGCCTTTTTGTTGAACAGACTGATTCCCTCTTGGAACTCTCGCTTATCCGCCTTGAGTTTGGCGAGGCTATGACCGAGATCTTTGTCGCCAGACGCGCTCGCCTTCAGAGGCGTCGAGTATCCCACCTCCGTCGAGTTCGCAGCGGCGTCTTCATCGGCGACGCTCGCGCGTGGATCGAGCCTCGCGCTCGTCCACTCACTGATCGCGCCCACGAGCGTCTCAAGGCACTCGAGAGCTTCGACTTTCAGCACCGATTCACGAGCCGCCTCTGGACCGCCCACGTTGCCGACGTCGACGCCCTGCGCGATTCTCACGAGAGACAATACGCACCGCTCGAAGAGGTTTTGACTGTCCAAGTCGCAATCGAAATTCACGAACAGGTCCACCATCAGCTGTGCGTCACCGCATATGACCTGCAATCCCTTCACCAAGGTGGCGCGCTGATTGTACGCGCTCAGCGGCGTGCCTTCGGTGAGTTCCAGCGGTTTGAGCAAGAGCATCGGGAAAAAGAAACCAATTTCCGCCTTGAGATACGCGCGGTATCTCGTCAAGAGCGTGAGAAAGATGGAACACGACAGTTGGTACGCCTCGTGCACGCCTGCACTCGCGTTCGTCACGATTGCATCGCACAGATACTCTCGCACCGCGTCCGCGAATCGCGGGCTAGAAGAAAACGTATCGCCCGCGTTTTCAATGATAATCTTGAGCAGCTGCAGCGATAAAACCTTACTCCTGTTCGACGCCGCGCTCGTCAAATCGGTGCTCGCCTTTTTCGCGAGCTTGCACAACGATCTAAAAACTATGAACGCGTCCGTCTCGAGTTCGGACACCGTGGACCCGCCGTTCGCCCTCGACGGCGAACTTCCACCTGGCGAGAATGGAGCCAACGTCTCGGTGACTCGATCGGGCGTCATCGGCGCCGTATCGTCGTCAAACTCCCCCTTCGTGATGGCGTGTTCGAGCGAGTCCGTCTTGACGACGTCATCGGGATCGTTGAAATAACTGAACGACCCGACAGAGTTCATATCCGTCGTCACCTTGTTGATGAATGACTGCACGGCGGCGGACATCGCCGTGACGCCGTCCACCTCGGCGTCCCCACCCACCGGTCTGAGTACGTCCGCCACGACGACCGCGGGTGCCGTCGCGTGCGGATCATCCGTCTCTAATCGATGAAACACCGTCGTGAGCATCTGCGTCAGCGTCGCCTTGGCCGTGTTTTGATTCACCTCGGACTTGCTCGCGAGATAAATGTTATAACACGTGCGCACGACGCGCAATAACGCTCGATCGTGCACTTCAAACGCGCGACTGCTCACCGCGGTGAGGATCGTCTTCAACACCTGCAACTCCACCGCGCCGTCTCGCACGTCCCCGGCGCCGCACACCGCGTCGATGATCTCCTCCGCGTGTTTACTCTCCGCCGACGTCTCGGGCGCCGCGTCTCCGCGTCCCGCGACTCCCGCCTCGCCCGCACCGTCCGCGGCGTCCACGCTCGCCTCGACCGCCTCGCGCCGTTCGAGAACATCGCTCGACGACTCCATGCGGTCGAGCGCGACCCCCGCGCGCGTCGCTCGACCGACGACGAATCCTCTGGCCAGCAGCGTCTGCATCGCGCCCAACGCCGCGGCGATCACCGCCGCCGACCCGCTCTCCATCGCCGCGCGCAGCGGTGGGAGAAGCACCTCCGTCTGCGCGTCTCGAAGCACCCCCTCCGACGTCGTCGTCGGCGCGTCGGCGCCGAGCGCGTCGAAGCTTCCGTCGACGACGGATGCGCGAACGGCGCCGAGCGCGTCGACGATATCCGCGTGTTTCTTCGGTCGCAGCGCGCACGCGTCCGCCACCGCGCCGAGCGCGGCGTCGATCGTCTCCGCGCGCGCCATCTCGCGCGCCGTCTCCGCGCGCGCGCCGCGAGATGTCGCCGACCGACGCGCGAACGCGCGCGTCATCGTTCGCCGCGCATTTGAGATTTCGATCGATTCATGGCGCGGCTCTCGTGCGCGCTCTTCGTCGTGGACGACGCGGAGGCGTTGGCGTACTCGAGAGACCTCGCGCGGGACGGTGACGACGACGAAGTGCGTTCTCTCTCGCGCGCGAGAGAGGATAACCTTGCGAATGTCGAACCGTTTTCACGAAGACTCACCCATGTGTCATGTTTTCGCGACGCAGGCGACGTCGTCGACGCGCGGACTCGAACCGCACGTGCGCGATCTCGTCGCGCGCGCGGCGCTCGACGTCGCGGACGAGCGGTCGTGGGAGACGAACGCGACGTATCTCAGAGTCGTCGATCGATTCGACGACGTCGACGCGCACGCGTACGTGACCGCGACGCGATGTCGGATGATTCTCTTGGCGAGTCGACGAGGACTGAGCGGTGGCGACGAGGGGCTGCGAATGTTTTTTGCGGACGCGCACGAAGCGTACGCGACGGCGCTGATGAATCCGATGTCGGGGGAGGTGGACGGGTTGGGCGAGAGTTTCGACAGAGCGGTTCGACGCTCGGCGGCTCGACGGTTCGGATTACCCTCGACGCGACGCGACTCGAGCGCGGTGGCGTAGGGAGCGATAGTTGTAGTTGATGCTTGTAGTTTTATAGATGAAATTTATGTTTATGCGCTTGTCGAATATCTAGTCTGGTCGAGAAAAATCGCTGCTGTCGGCAACTTACGGCACGTAAAACGGATCCTTCGGCGTGCGCTCAGGCCACACCGCGCTGAGATAACATGTTCCTGGAACGCCTGCTCTGTGATAGCCGCTGTTAAATCCGGTAGTGATACTGGTGATCGCATCGACGCCGCTATCACCAGACCACGGGAAGAGATTATAATACTCTTTGTCCTTGCCCATGCGAATCTCGACACCACCAGCGGTGTACTTGAAATCGATGCGCCATTCGGTATCG
>Ga0255762_10002076_pt1 | contig 16648 bp, 10 predicted proteins | sample 101ome_16_FD_179962 | JGI IMG/M metagenome (GOLD analysis project Ga0255762, IMG submission 179962) | Coastal salt marsh microbial communities from the Groves Creek Marsh, Skidaway Island, Georgia - 101401AT metaG (version 2) | ecosystem: Environmental > Aquatic > Marine > Intertidal zone >...
TAGCGGTCCGAGGACGGCTTGGTTGAGGAACACTTTGGCGCCGAACGGCGCGAGAGACTCGGCGGTGAGCGCGAACGCCTTGGCGGGAAACTTGGTCGCCAACGCGATGTACCAGTGATGCTGCACGGGTCCGTAGAAGAAGAAGTTGTACAGCGCCTGCTTCAGCGTGCGCTGGAAATCGTGCGCGTCGCTCGCGACGGGCGTTTGTTTCCCTTTGCTCGCCTTGCCCTTGGCCGTCGCCGCGCTTCGCGCGCGCTCGCCCGCCTCGCGGCGCTGCGCCACCGTGTCGCCGACGCATCCGAGACCGGCGCACACGAGCGCGGATTTGAGCAACGGTTTAGACTCGATCGCCTCGATCACGGCGCCCGCGCCGCCGCGCGCGCGCACGCATCGAGCGCCGCGTTCCGAACGACCGAGACCGTTGCCTCGCGGGAATCCGAACCCACTCGCGCCGGGTCCGCGCGCGAACGCGCCGAAACGCATCGCACGTGATGCCAGAGATGTCTCTCGAGTCTTTCGTCGCGGTCGAGCGCGGTCGAGCGCCCGTCGTCGCGAGACGAGGTGTGCGGCCCCTTCGCGTCTCTTCGCGCACTTTTTGGGAACGCGCCCAACCCATCGCCGGCAACGCGCTCATCCACCGCTGATGGGCGGAACCACCGCGAGCTCGTCGTTCTCGCTTACCGTCGTCGCGTCCTCGCGCGCTCGATCGACGTAGGACTGATTGAGGGCGAACAGGGAGGTGAGCAACACGGACTCGAGCTGTGGGAACTTTTCCAGGAGCGCGGCGCGCGCGTCGGCGACGGTGGCGCCGCCGTCGGCGTCGGCGAGGAGGTCGACGACGACAGAGGACGCGTCGACGAGTTCGCGCGCTCGAGCGAACATGAGGACGGTGAGGCGAGTCATGGTGTGCGGGAAAGATGGGAGGCTCGTCAACGCGAGAGGGCGCACGCGCGAAGCGAGAGGGGCGGAAGATGACCACCGCGATCGAGGGGACGGAATCAACAACTCTACGTGTGAATACAAATGTAATTCTAGTGTCGTACACGGTGGCGAGCGCCCATCTCCAGTGAGTCTCAGGCTTGCGCGCCGTACGATCCCTCCTCGGCGTTTTGGAGTAATTTGGCGCCGACGCTGCCGCCTTCGTCCTCCTCCGTTCCGTTTTCAGAGTCGAGCTCTGGGAACATGCAAAAGTATATCTCGATGAGCACAACGACGAAACACAGCGAGAAGCAAATCATGGCGCCGACTTGCAGCGTCGACGTGAGGTTCAAACCGAAAATTTCAAACTTGAACGGCGTAATCAAACCTTTGCCGTTGGGAAGGATGAGAACGTCATCCGGTTCGAGATAAATATCGTTCCCTCGCTTCACGCTCCATTTCTCGGATGACCCCTCGGCGCACGATCGACCGTCCGTGAGTGGGTAATTTTGTTCCGTGTACAATCCACACGTCCCGTATCCGTCTTCGCCCAGTTCCATGGAGAGCTTAGCGTACCCGTCCTCGCCCCAATCGGCGTCGTAGGAGTTTTTCAAAATCCAGTACGGTTGATTGGAATCCTTGTCATACCCCCAACCCACCAACACCGCGGCGTGGTTGATGGCGAGTAACGGATTGCTATCCGCCGGAGGGCAGTTGTGCACGCGCACGATGCCGCCGCCGTACAACTGCAACGGTTTGATGTTGACGCCGACGGCAACGCTCTGTTGTTTGATCGCGCGCATCAAGTTTAGAATTGTCGTCTCTCCTTCGAGCGGTGGAATCTCGCAATACCCGTGAATCTTTACCCCGCGACTTCCGGGATAGTCCGCGACGGCACAACTACTCCCCTCGGGAAAATCCGCTGCCAAGAGCACCCCTTTCGGTTGGACGTTGATCCACGCGTACGCCGTCGCCATGTTTCCGGTGTTGCACGCCGAATCGAGATTGTCGCACGATAACAAGTGATGCGGACTCACAGACAGGCGCGTACCGGTGGCGATCGCCTTGCTATCGCCGACGACTTGCGCGGTGGTGAACGCCCAACATCCCGAACACATTCCTTGACTGTAAATGGGTCCGATGTCGATTTTCTCGCGCCAGTCGAACGATTCCGGGAAACCGCGAGAGGTATACTCAAGTCTCCCGAGCGAACTCGAGGATGTGTTCACACCCGATGGGACGACACTCCGATGCGTGTTGAACAACATCTGCGGTCTCTTCGAGTGCGGCCGCGGGGCGTGCAACGCCGCGAGATCTCGGGATGATAAGTCACCGAGTCTCGGTAAGCCTCGTCTCCTTCTTCTCATCGCCGCCGCCGCCGCCGGCGCGGGCGTCGTCGCAGTCGCCGGCGGATCTTGTTCCTCCGTCGTCGCTGGTGTTAACGCATCTGCGTACGTCGCATGTTCACGCGCAAACTCTTCATTCTCTAAATCAGCGAAACGCGTCACTCGCTTCTTCATTCCACCCTTTTTGTTCGTCATCTCGATGTCTTTCAAGTTCGTCAAAAACACCTTTTGTCGATGAAACGCTTCTTCGCATGGATACGGATACGCGCCGTCCGGGCAATACTGAGCTTGCTTACCGTAACGAGCGACGAAACTGACGAAACGGCTGTCTAAACCTAAGGATGCTGCGTCCATCTCGTCCTGTTTCGTCGTCACCAGTTCCGGCTCGGGCTGTTGCGGCGGACGCTTGCGTCCTCTGCGCGCGCCTCTGCGAGGCTGCGGCGGCGGCGGAGCCGGCGGCGGAGCCGGCGGAGACTGCGCAACCTTACGCCTAGCCCCAGCTCTGCCCCGACGCCTCTTCGGTTGTTTCTGTTCCTCCACCACCAGTTCTTCCGCCGGTTTTTCCTTCCCCAGCGCCGCCGTTCGATGCCGCGGCACTCGTCTCTGTTGATGCGTCCGTCGCTCGTACGCCACGTGTTGTCGCTCAAACTCCTCCTCCGTCATGTCCGCAAACTTCCCCACCTTCATCATCATACCACCCTTGGGCACGTTGGCGTTGTGCGCGTCCACCTTGGCGACGTTATCGAGGAAAATCTTCTCCCTCTTGACGCTCTCCGCGCAGGGTGTCGGCGCGTCGCCGCAGTACCGTTTCAACTTGTGCACCCCTTGTCGACGCATCCACGCCGCGAATCGCTCTCCGTGCGGTTCAAACGGTCCGTCACTAACAATTTCTCGCGTCTGTCCCAACGCAGGCTCTCGCGACACCGCGACGATCTCTCGTGTCGGCGCATCCACTGGCGCGAACACCTTTTCCTCTCTCTCGTCGATCGCCGCCGCGTCGTCCGCCTTGGTCCTCGCCAGCATCGCCTCACCCTCGTCCAGCGCCTGCGCCCAGATCGACCCGGGAACGATGAACTCGTTCTCTACCGCCGCCGCCGCGCGCGATTCCGGCGCGTCTAAACTCTCGAGCGTCTCTCCCGGGACGTACCGCTGCCCAAAGCTGAGCACGGGGTCGTTCCCGTCGTCTCGCGCGTCGACGTCGACGCGCGGGGCGTCGTCGGCGCGCGCGAGCGGCGCGATCGCGATCGCCGATGCGATCGCGATCGCGAGGGCGACGCGCGTCGCGCGACGCATCTCGCGCGCGGGCGTGTGAGGGGCGGATGCGAATCTCAATCGTTCATAGTGTTACATCGTCTCGTCGAGGTCGGTTTGAGCGCAGAGACGACTCGCGCTCTATTTGACGTCCGCGAAGGCGTCTCTCGCCGCGTCCGCGGCCGCAAAGCGAAATTCAGAGGATTCGCCGATGAGTCTGGCGAAGGCTCGCGCGAGGAAAGGGACGGCGACGTCGCGGTACGCGCGCGAGCGCGCGTCTCGGGACGCGCGGGCCGAGGCGTCGACGGCGCACTCAGCGTCGACGGCGGTGTGAGCGGCGTGGAGCGCGGCTGTGGCGCGCGTGAGGGTGGATTCCATGGAGGATGTCATGGGTCCTCGAAGATCGAGGCCCGGGGTGAGATGGCGAAGCTCGTTGTAGGCGAGAAGGACGCCGTTGACGAGGGCGGCGAGCGGCGGGTGCTCGGCGAGCGACGCCGGCGGCGTGGCGGGGTCGGTGTCCGCCGAGTCGGTCGGTGCGGACGCGTTCGACGACGACCACGACGTCACGGACTCGAGTGCGCGCTCGAAATCGTCTCCAGCGGACGCGAGCGCGGCGTCGAAGATGCCAACCGCGGCGGAAGCGAACACCGGTCTCAGGAGCGGACGCGTGTCCAGTCCCACTCTCGCCAAACTTGTGCCGCAGTATTCGCAGTGTTCGTACACGGACGCCAACGCGCCGCCCTCGAATACGCGTGGAAGCGTCGCTTCAACCAACTCGACGTACTTTGAAATCCTGTGCGTCGCCCAACTGTACAAGAGTGCGCTCCCCTCGCGGTTCGCCTCGCCCTCGGCGTCGTCGGAGAAAATCGCCCTGTATTGCATCACCAGATCAAACAGCGCCACTCGATGCGTGTCCGTGAGCTTTTTCAGATAATCATAGGGATTCAAATGGTCCAACTCCACCACGCACCGCGCGATGTACTCTTCTCTGCAACTCAGAAACGTCCGACGAAGCGTCGTCTCGTCGTACGCGCTCAGTCTTCGCAAATATCCCACTGTTCGCAAACACTCCGGCAACTGTATCTTCACCCGCAACCGTCCCAACAGCGCGCGCAACATCTCCGCGCTCGACGCTCTGGCCTCATCCGCGAGCTTTCGAATCAATCCAATGTCCCCGTGAGTCGTCTCCATCTTGGCGACGAAATTTTCCAAATCCAACGCTTCGTCGTAGTGTCCGTTTCGCACGCACGCGTCTAATAATTTCGGCACCTCGAGTAAATCACCCACCGCCCCCGCGTTATTCATCAGCGTCCGATTCATCCCTCTCGCCTTGGCGATCTCTCTCGCACCCTTGACGTACGCCTCGCACCCTCGCTTCAAATCCGGAAGTTGCGCCTCGAGCGTCTCCAACAGCGTCGCCGCGTCCTTCGTCTCGCGTCGAACCGCCGCGTAACACTCCGCGGCGTCGATGTACGCGCGGTAGTTTCGCACCGCGATGTCATCGAGACGTCGTTCCGCGCGTCGTGCGTCCTCTTCTAAACGCGCGGGTTCCTACGTGCACGCGACACGGGCGCGCATCCGTCAGTCGTCGATCGACCAATCGCGTCGTCATCTCTCGTCTCTGTCGCGTCGTCGTCGCGTCGCGCACCTCGGCGAGATTTTCCACGCCTCGCGCGAGTAATTGCGCGGCGTAACTCGCGTCCGCCGACATCGCGCGTGGACGCCGCGGCGCGGACTGCCGGCTCGGAGTGATTGAATGTTTGGTTTTTCGGGACATCGCATTTTTTTAATAAGTTCGGCGGCGGCGAGAGGGGCGAGAGGGGCGAACGGTGAACGCTGCTGCGGCGCGAGCTGTTACAACTTGAAGAAACAAAAATGGTGATTGTGGTGTCGACGCGTGGGTGACGCGATGCGCGCGAGCGACGAGTCTCTTTGTCGGCATCGCCGGCGGCGTCGCGCGTCTCGGCGGCGACGACGCGCGCAGAGAGAGGAAGGATTACAGAAGCGTGGCCCATGACTTGGTCGCGGCGGTGGACGCCGTGGACGGGGCGTCCGCGGCGACGTGTCCGGCTCCGAGGGTGGGGAAGGTTTCCTCGCACTCGACGGTGGGCGCTTGCGGCTTGGACTTGCGCGAACGGACGCGTTTCGCGCGCGTTGGCGGCTCGCGGTCGGCGCTCGCCGCGGCGTCCGCGTGATCCAGGGTGGCGGCGGAGTCTTCGGAGTGCGCGCAGTCTCGGGAAGAGTCATTGGATGCGTGCGTCGCGTTCTCGGCGCCCGCGAGCGGGTCTTCGGCCGTCAAGGAGGGCGTCTTTGGACGTTCGTGAGAGACGGGCTTTGCGGCATTCGCCTTAAGGACGTCGATGGGCGCGGAACCCTTCGGACCCCACGACGGCGGTGGTTGCGGCGCGTTCTCTTGAACGCCATTGACGAGAGTCGCGGTCTTTCGTTGCGTACTCTTGTCCGTCGCGGTGGATTCCGTCGCCGAGGACGCCGTCTCGGGCGTCTCGGGCGCGGGCGGGGAATCTGCCAACGGCGCGCTCACTCTCAACTTTTCCTCGACATCCTTCTTGAGCATGGACGCCATGGTGACGGGCTCGCCGCCGACCACGGATTGCTCGGACACGAATGATGCCGGCATCTTGGCGACTCCGCTCCACGCTTGCGGGAACGTAGGCGATGGACGAGGCGATCGAGAACGTCTCGGCGGTTCGCCGGCGGCGCTCGACGCCGCACGCTTCTCCTTGGAAGCACTAAACTGCGGGAAGTGCGCTCGCATGTTCTCGCCGAAGACGCCCGAGCTATCGCTTTCGTACCCGCGCTTGACGGTACCGGGCGGCGGCGCCCCGGGAGGCGGCGGCGGCTGGAATGCGTTGTTCGATGAACCCTCGGTACTCCTCGAGGCGTTTCGCGCGCGGTTGTGCGCCTGGCGATTGCCCGAGCGGTTGTTACCGTTGTTACCGCGTCGACGCTCGTGCGCGCTGCGCTGCGTCTTGCGCTCATGCGCGCGTCGGTGGTGATACACACCAAACGCGAGATGTTCGCGGATGGTGTCGAGACAACCGGTAAAAATGTCGTTGATGCCCGGAGCGGTGGCGTCCTCGGGAATGGGAGGTGACTGCTTACTCTCGGCGCCGACGTCGCACGAATCGTTTTGATCGCCGTTGTCGTCAGACGAGACGCTCTGCGGAGGTGATGTCGAGAGTTTAGCGCTGTCTTCGTCCATCGATCGGCGAGTGCCGCCTCTCTGCACGACGGGTTCCTCGTCGACGAGCACGTCCCATCGACCCCAGTGAAGGCCGCGCTCTTGTCCGTTGAGCGACGACGACGACTCGGTGCGCTTGATTTGGCGTTCGGGCGACAATGGCGCGCCTAGAGACGCCCACGGGTCGCTCACAGAATTTTGCGTCTCCGTGACGACGCCTTCGTCGTCGTTGAGTTCGAGTTTACGAGGCTGCAACTCGTCGACGACGGATCTCGTGTGCGGATGCGTCGCCGGCGCCGTGGCGGGCGTCGTACCTTCGACGAGGCAGCTTCGCGAACGCAACGCGATGGCGCTCGTCGGCATGCCCAACGGAGTCATGGATACTTCATCCGCGTGCGAACATCCTCCCGGAGTGTCCGGCGCGTGTGGAAGCGGGTAAATCAAACGCCTGTGCCGCAAAATGTTGCCAAACATGTCCACAAAGCCTCGCAGGACGCCGACGTCGTCGCACGCCGCGGAAGACGCCATCAACGCATCCAAACGTTTCGCGCCGAGCCGAAGCGCAGCGCGCACGCGTCTATAATTGCCGCACGAGACGGAGCGACCTAAATTGTTGTTGGGTAAAAGCGGATCGATGATGTTCATGTACTTGATGGACACGGGCGCTGAATTCGCCGCCGCGCGCATGAACTCGCAACTGTATGTCGCAAACATCGACTGAATGAATTCCTCGGTGAGTAAACCGCCCTCGAGACACGAGACTTTTTGCGCGTTCGCCACCTCTTCGATTGGTACAGGCCCGTGAATCGTCAGGGCGTACTTTTCCCACTCAAAATCAGCAAAAACGCTGAGTAACTTATGTAAAACAGACAACGGACACGTCAATTCGGCGTGATATTTGTTGATGATATACAGAACGAGCGTCTCCAACGCATACGTCGAGATGAGCGCGTGATGCGCCCCCAAGATGCGTCCCTCGTAAAATCCCCAAGCCTTGACTAAAATGATTGATCTCACAAACAAGTCGTCCCTACCGATGAACGTGTTCGTTTCCTCTAAAAACCCGAGCGACGCGAGACCCCCAAACTGATTCGCACTCACGTCAACCATCATCCCGTCCACGATGCACTTCATCAATCGCACCTCGGCGTTGATGACTGTCACCTCGCTCACCGCGAACTCGTGCGGAGGATCCGCCTCTGCCTCCGCCTTTTCGATGTGTCTTCTAAATTTCGTCGTCCAATTCGCCTTGTCGATCACCCGGTGATCCCCGAGCAAACACACATCGATGTCTCCGTCCGGCAGGTACGCTCGCAGAGGCACGCTTCCGTACGCGCTCACCAGCGTGTGCGACGTCCCGAAGCACTCCTGCGCCAACTGCTTTATGTGTTCAAACACCGACCTCCGCCGCATCTCGCTCATCTCCGTCGGCCGCAACGAATTCACCAACTCATTCGTCAGCGTCTCCAGTCCGCTCTCCGCCCGATTCGCGCTCGTGCTCGCGCTCGAACTCGCCGCCTTGTCGCCTCCTCCCGACCCGCCGCGCGCCCTCCTCGCCGCCCCCGGCGCGACGCCGTTCGCGTACGGGCACCCCATGCTCGCGCGCGCGCCGACGTCGACGAAACAACCCTTCCCGTCGCGATCGATCGCTCGAGTCCGTCGTCTCGCGCGCTCGCGTCGTCACCGCGCGACGTCCGCGAGAGCGCAGTCTCGGCGCGCTCGATCGGTCGAGTCGATGCGCCGCGTGCGCGCACGCGAGAGACGCTAGACGCGCGGTCCGAGTCGACGATGCGACGCTCGAGTGTCCTCGACGACGCGTCGTCGTTCGACCGACGTCGCGCGCTCGTCCTGCGCGGCGTCGTGTGCCCGCGAGCGTCGCGCACGGCGGTCACTCGAGCCGGCCCTATCCGGTTATCCGATCTCATATTGTAAGCGTTTGGGTGGGATTTATCGTTTCGTGTGGACCTCGGCACCCATCTCGAGATGCCGCGTCGAGAGCGCCGCGGCGACGGCGACGGATTACGCTATGACTACGCTATGACTACAAGAAATATGATGGATGACGACGTTAGTGGAGTGCGAGAAGAGTGACGAGCGCGAGCGCGAGCGCCAACGTCGCGCGCATGACGCCCGCCGCGCCGGTGCACTTGCCGCTCACCGCTTCGAACACCGCCGTCCCGTTCTCCCCGTTTGGTTTCATCCCGCGAATGTACTCTCCGGTGCGCTTCCCCTCCAACGTGTTCACGTACGTGTTGTTCTCGTCGTACGTGCCTCCGGTGTAATACGTCGGCGGCGTCCTTCCGCCTAAATCTTGTTCCTCGTATTCCAACTCGCACTCGATGAAGGCTGAGTTCGCCTCTCCGCACGCCTTTTTCACCGCCACGCACGTTGACTTACACACCGGCATGTATTTCGTCTCGTCCACGTTACACCTGTTGAAGTATTCGAAACATATCCACCGCCTGAGCGTCGCGCGGCACCCCGCTGTCGGCTCGAACGTCAACTGTCGAATCAAGCCCAAGTATTGCGCGCGCGCCGCGCGTTCCATCACGTCCGCGCTCTCCTGATCACTCACCCCGCTCGCGAGCGTCGCCGGATCTCCCCGTTTACAATACGTCCACGACACGCGCGACTCTCCACAAAACGTCAATTTCACCATCGTGGAATCGACGCACCCGTGTCGACACGTCGCCCCCGCCGCCGCGCCGCCGCCGCCGCCGCCGCCGCCCGACGAGACGAAGAAATTCGCATCCGAATCGACGTTGATCGACCGCACGTCGAACGAGAGGTGTGGATGTGCCCGCGCCGGCGGTGGACTCGGCGGACTCGGTGGCGCCGGCGGTGGACTCGGCGGATTCGGTGGCGATGGCGGTGGGCTCGGCGGTGGATTCGGTGGCGGACTCGGCGGCGTCTGCGCGCGCGCGAACGACGCGAGCGACGCGAGAAGGACGACCGTGATCGTCTTCGTCGATCGCGCGAGGTGGGCGCGCGAGCGCCGGGCGGGAGGCGACATGCGCGCGGACGATGGAGGACGTCCCAACGAACGGGACGCCGCGGCCCACAGTGACGCGGGACGGCGAGGACGCGCGCGTTTCGTCTGTTGTTTCGCGCGAGACGGCGTGGAATGAGGCGATGGTAGGGTGGAGATGCGTAGTGTTACACCGACTCGAGCGTCAAACGAGTGATTCAGCGACGCGCGGGGGCGCCGGCATCCTTGAGACCGCCCCGTTTCGCCGTCATCTTCTCGCGAATGGCTCTAACGTCTCTGTTTCGACCGCTCCATAAGTCGTCGTCGTCGTCTCGTCGCGCCGCGGAGGTGTCTTCGGCGGCGAGGTGGGTCCACTTGGTCTGACCGGCGCGACCGAATTTGCCTTTGCGGACTTGCATGGCGCTGGGGAGGATGGATTTGTCGAATTTTTCTTCGGCGGTGGGCGCGGAAAAGTCGCGCTTGTAAATTTCATCCGGACCGGCGGTGCCGAAGGCGTCGTCGGCAGCCTCTTGGAAGAAGGCGCCCTTGTGGTAATACTTTTGCATGAACGCCATCTTGGGTTTATCCTTCTCCTCCGCCTGTTGACGCGCGACACGCTTGGCGTGGTAGAGCTCGCGCTCCTCCTCCGTCATGGCGCGAATGCGCTCTTGTTCCTCGCGTTCGCGGAAGAGCAATTCACGCTGAATGCGATCATCCTTCAAACGTTCGAGCTCGCGCGCCTTCCAGAGCGTAAACTCCGTTGCTTCGTCCAACTCGTCGTCCGTGTCCACGTCGCTCGGTTCCATCTCATCCAACGCCGCGGCGAGCGCCTCCTCGCGCTTCACCTCGAGCTCCACCAACTTTTGAGTCTCCGCCTTCTTCACCTCCTTCGCCTCCGCCGTCTTGGCCGCCTCGGCGTCGATCTCGGCGAGCATTTTGTCCCTCTCCTCGATCGTGTCTCGCTCGCTCTTTCGCACGAAGACGGGTTTAAACATTTTCCTCGCGCCGTAACCGCCGGAATCGCTCTCCTCGCTATCGGTTTCGTATTCGCTATCCGTCTCGTACGACGACGACGACTCCGCCGCCGCCATCGTTTCGTTCGCCGCGCCATCACCCACCGACGCACCGCGCGCGAACCCATCCTCCTCTTCATCGTCGTCGTCCTCGGCGCGTTCCGCCTCGCGAGCCGCCGCGCGCGCTCGAATCGCCGCCCGCCTCGCGTCTCTCGCCTCCTCGTCCTCGCTCTCCGACGAACTCGCGTCGCTGTCGCTCTCCGACCCCGCGGAGCGCACGCGTCGACCGACGTCCGCGTCATCGACGCCTCGTGTCGTCGCCGCCGTCGTCGTCGCTGCGAAGGTATCCCCCTTGGCGCGCGTCCCGCCGGCTCGCGGCGCGACGAATCCCAACGCGTCCTCCTCCTCCTCCTCCTCCTCCTCCTCCGCCGCCGCCGCCGCCGCGAGCGCGCCCGCGCGATGCCGACGCACTTTCGTCGTCGCGCGGGCGCCCGCGTCGTCGCGTCGACCCACGCGCGCCGCCTCCTCGCGCGCGCGATCGACGAACGAAGGGTTCGCGCCTCGACGCAACGCGTCTCTCGCCGCGCGCTCGTCGTCCATCGCCGCGCGCGCGGCGTGTTCGCGACCCATGGCGGTGGACCGTTCGTTCGCGCGACGTCTCCGGTCGTTCCCGTCGACGCTCGCCCCTCGCGCGCGTCGTCGTGTGTCGCGCCCTCGAAGGAAGCGAAGCGTCACACCCCGACGCGCGCGTCTCGCGAAGCCATGCCCGTCGCGTCGAGAGCGGTGGTGGAGTTACTCGATGGGTATCGCAGCTATCGCGCCGCGCACTTTGACGACGCGTCGCGCGCGTGCGAGGACGTGGACGTGCGCGCCACGCTCGATGCGCTCGCGAGGGAGGGGCAATCGCCCCGCGCGCTCGTCGTGTCGTGCTGCGACTCTCGCGCCGATCCGGCGCTCGTGTTCGACGCGAGACAGCCCGGGGAGATTTTCGTCGCTAGGAACGTGGCGAATCTCGTACCGCCGTACGAGGGGGTGGACGACGCGCACCATGGGACGCTGGCGGCGTTGGAGTACGCCGTCGCGCACCTGCGCGTGCCGCTCGTCGTCGTCATGGGACACACGCGGTGCGGAGGGGTCGCGGCCGGGATGAAGAAATACGACGATGGACCGGGGAGCGATCCGGACGCGTTCGCGGTGAACGAGGCGACGGGGGAGGGGTTCATCGGGAGTTGGGTCGCGCTCACGAGGGAGACGGTGCGAAGGACGAGAAAACAGACGGAGGGGTGGAAAGGGATGTCCAACGACGAGCGCGCGCGCGTGCTCGAGCGTGAATTGGTGAAACAAAGCGTCAAGAATGTGGCGTCGTTTCCGTTCGTCGCGTCGAGGATGGTGAATGGGGATTTAGCCGTTATGGGGGCTATCTTCTGCATCGCCGACGGGACGCTGTCGACGCTCAACGAGGATACGGGGGAGTTTGAGCGCGTGGAGGACGACGTCTCGTCGTGAGAGACGTCGACTGACCGCGTCCACGTCTGTCTCACGTGCCTCGCTCGACAGCGCGCGGTCGTCGAGAAAATTGTAACTGTATGTTCTAGTCCCGCGTCGAAAAAGCGCGCGCGGCGTCCCCGAGCGCCGCATCGTCCGACGCTCGTCGCCCCACCTCGGCGCGCGACTCGAACGACCGCCCCGAGAGAGACAAACAACCGTCGCCGACCATGTCGTCGTCCGTCGCGCCTCGCTTCGCGTCTCGCGTCGCGCCGGCGCCGACGACGACCGCCCCGCCACGTCGACCGCCGCCGGGACACCGACGCGCGCGCGCGCCCCTCGGCGCCGCGTCCGACGCCGCCGACACACGCGAGTGGGTGAGCATGGTTCGAGAAAATTCACCCCTCTTGTCCAACGTGCGATTCGTGCTGTGTAATCCCCAGGGACCGGCGAACGTGGGGGCGTGCGCGCGCGTCATGCAAAACTTTGGCATTTACGAGCTCAAACTCTGCGACGTTGGACCGTTCGTTTTACAGTCGAGCGAGGCTCGAGAGACGCTGGATGAGGCGAGCGAGGGCGAGGGAAGAACTCCCGAACGCGCGTCGTCAGCGATGGGGGCGGCGGTGGCGACGACGGCGCCGTTATCGGAGGAGGCGTTGCGATACGCGTGCGCGGCGGATTGGTTATTGGCGGACGCCGAGCGATGCGAGACGGTGGAGGACGCGCTGCGGGAGTGCACGTTCGTGTTGGCGACGACCGCGAGACCGAGGAGTGGGACGCCGTTGATGACGGTGCGCGAGGCGTCGGAGAGAGTGCGAGAGGAGGCGAAGAATGGAAAGGTGGCGGTGTTATTCGGAAACGAGCGCACGGGATTGACGAATGAGGAATTGTCGTGGGCGCACGCCGCGGTGGCGATTCCCACCGCGGGAACGGGGAAACTGTGTAGAAAGAGCTTAAAGTACACCGGTGGCACCGGCCCGACGAGTTTAAATCTATCGCACGCCATCGGGATCACGGCGTACGAGATTTTCATGGCGTGCTCAGGCGACGACGCCAAGGGTGAAATTTTACCGGAGAAGCAAAAACTTTTGAGCGTGGACGAAAAGGTGACACTTCGCGACGAAATCATCGCCGCTCGACGCGCGTTGGACGTCTTGACGATGGACATCGAGCCGACGTCTTCATCGATGGACGACGACGAGGACGACGACGGTGAGTTATTGGCGAGAGAGGCGCGCGCGTTCGAGCGCATCCTCGCCGCCGCGCCGATGCACCGAAGCGACGCCGCGGCGCTCTTCCAGCTCTCGCGCCGCGTGTCCGCGATGGCCAAAGGATCCGTCGTCGCCCCGACGCCCGGTGAAAACTTACTCGACGCCACCATCGTCGAGTGCGTCCGCGCGCTCGCCAACGAGAACGCGTCCGCGCCGCCGACGGTGAAATCCGCGCGCGGACGCCTTCGCGCCGAGCTCGGCGTCTCGCTCACCAACCGCGAGATTCAACGCGCCATAGCTCGCGCCGTAGAAAAACGTGAGTAATGTCATCGATCGACGCGTCCGAACGCGTCGACGCGTCGTGCGTGCGTCGACCGCGTCCCCACATGTCGTCCCGCGTCGTCGTCCTCGACCTCGACGGCACCCTCATCAACACCGAGCAGCTCGTCGATGAGATCGTCGGTGCCGTCGTCCTCGACCTCGATCCATCGCTCGCGCCGTCTTGCGTGCACGATGCTCTCGAAAAAGTCCGCGGCACGCGTCCGCTCGACGCCTCTCGCGCCGTCGTGCGCGCGCTCAATCTTCCCATCAGCGGTGAGGCGCTCCTCGAGCGCACGGCGCCGCGCTTAAACGCGCGATGGGGCGAAGTGCGATTGATGCCCGGCGCCGCGCGATTGTTGGCGCATCTCGACGCGGCGGGCGTTCGATACGGCTTGGCGACGTCGACGCCTCGCGAGTACCTGGCGTCGAAGATGGCGTCTCACGGCGACGTCTTGGCGCGCATGGCGTGCGTCGTCACCGGGTGCGCGGTGAGTAAAGGTAAACCGGATCCGGAAATTTTTACGCGCGCGCGAGAGGCGTTGGGGGTGGAGGCCAAGGCGTGCGTCGTCGTCGAGGACACGCCGGTAGGGTGCGAGGCGGCGAGACGGGCGGGCATGACGACGGTGGCGGTGCCGTCGATTCGAGATCGCGGCGCGTTTGAACCGTGGAGCGACGTGGTGGTGCACTCTCTGTATGATTTAGAGCTGGAACGGTTTGGCTTACCGGCGTTTACGGATTGGCTCTCCGTCGGCGACGGGTCGAGCGATCGCGTCTTGCCCGTCCCGCCGGTGGTGATGCGCGGACCGGTGGTGAAGGGCTTCGGCCGAGGATCGAGCGTGCTCGGCATACCGACGGCGAATTTAGACGTCACGCCGTTGAAGCGAGAGGTGGATTCGTTGGCGCCGGGCATTTATTTGGGATGGGCGTCGGTGCGTGGCGCGTCGCACGCCATGGTGATGTCCATCGGATGGAATCCGTACTTTGACAACGCAAAAAAGACGATTGAACCGTGGTTGTTGCACGAATTCGAGGACAACTTTTACGGAGAAGACTTAGCGGTCGTCGTCGCGGGGTACATACGTCCCGAGGCGGATTTCACGACGCTCGACGCGCTCGTGGCGCGCATTCATCGAGACGCCGACGTGGCGCGTGTCATGTTGTCCCGCGAGCCGTTCGTGGAGACGCGCGCGCTCTTGTCGTGCGATGAATAGTCTAGCGTAATAATTTACAATATGGTTTATTATTTAGTGCAATGTATTTTCAATCGCTAAGATTATAAGAGCATCTTCTCGTGCGCGTGATTCGTTGCGCTGTACGGCCTACGTTCAATAATCAAGTTAAACGTTCGTGATTGGTTCGGCGGCGGTGTCGATGTCCTTAATGTAATGCAAATACTGCGCGACACCGGACTTGACCCTCCGGGGAGGTACGAAAACCGTGGGCATGTGCGCGACGGGAAAAGGACGTACGTTTTACTCCGAGAGGGCTTCGACCGCGCGCGCACGCAAGCCAAGGAGGCGCGCTCGGCGCCGGGCGTCGACGAAAACCGCATCCTCATGAACGCCCTCGTCGACGACGTCGTGAATTGGATGGCGATTTAGTAGCTCTGGTCACGCCACAATTTATAGTCATTAGCAAAATAGAAATGTCATCAACTCGGCTTCAACGGCGTCGACTTGTCTGAACATCGGTTGGCTCGCGACGTCTTATTTAAGGATGCATCGATCACGACGCCTTATTTAAGGATGCGTCGTCTCATAAAAATGCGGGCACATAAAAATGTGGGCACCCTTCGTCCGCTGCGGCCGCGATTCGAACGAGCGCGACGAGTCTCGCGACACCACACGCCGACGCCGCGAGGCGTGCCGGGACAAACGGAACACGTGACGAAAGCCGCGACTCATGGTGCGTACGCTCGCGATATCGCGGTGGAAAAGGCGCGCGCGGGCGCGGGCGCGAACGGAATAGGCGACAGACGCCACCGCGCGCGATTGGGTTGATGGGGGGGAGAATGAATCGTCGTCGCGCGCGTCGCGTCGCGCGCGGACGGCGTCGGTCGCGTGGCGCCGCACGCGACGCCTCGTCGGGGTTCGTACCGCGTCACGGGTGCGCGTGACGACGTCGACGCGCGCGTGACGGGGGGGGGGATCGCGATTGATGTGATTTTGGGACGCACTCACAGGACATCCGCGAGGACGACGCCGCGGCGCCGAATCAGTACGAGCGCGAGCGGGAGGCGAACGTGAACCGCTTACGGAGCCATCCGGCGTTTCTAAACGCGCGCGCGGCGCTCGCGGCGTTGAGCGGGAATTGCGATCAAGGCGATGGAAAGCTTCGACGGGTCGAGAAGGCGCGCGTCGACGACGACAACGAGGAGCTTATTGCGCGAGTTTCGGGGAAACTGGGTGTGACGGTTGAGGACTTCATGAGCGCGCAAGCGTATGCGCTCGATTTGAGGAGACGGTTCGACGCACATCGGTTGGCGAAGAACGCCAAGGCCAAGAACAGGAGGAAGAAGTGGAAGCGAGAGTTGGCCGCGAACGAAGCGCATTACATCGCCATGCCTGCCGAAGAGGCAGCGGCGGCGCTCGGCGTCTCAACGTCAACGCTGAGTAAACACTGGCACAGCCTCGGACGGGGCCCATGGCCTGCGCGACAGATACAGGCGGCGGGACGCCCTTGGAAGCGAGAGTTGGCCGCGAACGAAGCGCATTACATCGCCATGCCTGCCGAAGAGGCAGCGGCGGCGCTCGGCGTCCCAAGGTCAACGCTGAGTGAACACTGGCACAGCCTCGGACGGGGCCGATGGCCTGCGCGACAGATACAGGCGGCGGGACGCCCTTGGAAGCAAGAGTTGGCCGCGAACGAAGCGCATTACATCGCCATGCCTGCCGAAGAGGCAGCGGCGGCGCTCGGCGTCTCAAGGTCAACGC
>Ga0255762_10002081_pt1 | contig 16621 bp, 15 predicted proteins | sample 101ome_16_FD_179962 | JGI IMG/M metagenome (GOLD analysis project Ga0255762, IMG submission 179962) | Coastal salt marsh microbial communities from the Groves Creek Marsh, Skidaway Island, Georgia - 101401AT metaG (version 2) | ecosystem: Environmental > Aquatic > Marine > Intertidal zone >...
TACTGTTGCTTCGTAAGTGTTCATAATTATTCTCCTTTTTTATTTCTTTACTAATGTTAATTAGTTTTTTAATCATTTTCAGTTATTGTGTCAATTTACAATAGTAATTAAATAGACTTTTTGATAAAAAATGCTATTGAAAACAAAAATATATCTAAATTTGTATTTTATATAAAGGATGTTGTAGAGTGACAAAAAGAATATTCGACATAATGCTTACTTTAATTGGGGTCTTGCTCCTCTCTCCAGTTTTTTTTCTGGTTGCATTAATGGTAAAAAATAAATTGGGCTCTCCGTTATTTTTTAAGCAGGTTCGCCCTGGATTGAATGGAAATTTATTTGATATGTACAAGTTTAGAAGTATGACCAATGAACGTGACACGGATGGAAAATTATTGAGTGATGAAGCTAGGCTTACTAAATTTGGAAAATTTTTGCGCTCAACAAGTCTGGATGAGTTGCCTAGTTTGTGGAGTGTTTTAAAAGGGGATATGAGCTTAGTAGGGCCACGCCCCTTGCTAGTAGAATATTTGCCTTTATATTCAGAAAGGCAATCTAGACGGCATGAAGTTAGACCTGGAGTTACAGGATGGGCGCAAGTTAATGGACGTAATGCCATTAGTTGGGATGAAAAATTTGATTTTGATGTTTGGTATGTAGATAATCAATCAATTTGGCTAGATATAAAAATCTTGTTGCTAACAATAAAAAAAGTGATTTTAAGAGATGGAATATCTGCAAAAAATGAGGCGACAATGCCCAGGTTTACAGGAAAATAGTAAAGATTTTTTATATTTATTTTTTTTAAGTGGTTATGGATAAAGATAGGTTGACAAATGTATTAAACAAGTCCGCATTGATACGCGCCTCAGAGATGCAATTGTTGCAAGGCTATAAGGAAAGAAAGTTTGGAGGAACAGTACACACTTGCATTGGGCAAGAGGTGTTGCCATCAATACTATCAACAGTCATAAGCGATGATGTATTTGTTATATCAAATCATAGAGGTCATGGGCATTTTGTAGCACATACGGGCCAAGTACAAGAGCTATTTCATGAATTTCTTGGAAAAACTGGATCTCCTTCACATGGAATTGGTGGTAGTCAACACTTGTATGCAGAGAATTTTCTGAGTAATGGTATACAGGGATGCACCTCTCCTTTTGCGGTGGGTATTGGCATGATAAGGCCTACAGTAATATATATGGGTGATGGCACTTTGGGTGTGGGAACGGTATATGAAGCTATAAATCTTTCTAAGCTAACAGGTTCTAAGACATTGTTTGTAGTAGAGGATAATGGTATTAGCCAGACCACGCCCAGCTCCCAAGTTTTGTCAGGATCGATTGTTCAGCGCTTTGAAGCTTTTGACATCCATACTATCGAAGTGGATAGTGCTAATCCAATTCTAATGTATGATATTTTGGCCAATTTAGGCAGTATTTGGCATCGACATAAAACAGTCGCCCTGGTTGTTAAGTCGTATAGGCTTAACTCCCACTCCAAAGGCGATGATACAAGGCCTAAGCACATTTTGTCAGTGTTGCCAGACCCATTAAGAATTTTTTCATCTGAACTGGGAGTTGACTATTCTAGATTAATGGACGAAACTCAGAATAAAGTTTCTAGTATTTGGAATGCGGCATTAAAACAGAAGAATGGTGATTTTTTAAGCAACGACAATAAGCATCAAATAAAGGAAGAGGCTCAAGTAATAGAAGGTGATAAGAAGAGAATTAATCAGTTAATTAATCACTCAATAGAGCGGGTTTTAAAAGATGACGGCCTATTTATTGGAGAAGATATTGTGACTCAATGGCACCAAGATGACCTGCCTTATGGCGGTGCCTTTGGAGTGTCTCTTGGACTATCGGATAAATATGATAACGTTGTAGGGACCTCAATATCCGAATCTGGGCTTGTTGGTGTAGCGGCAGGTAGAGCTTTTGCCAGTAAAAAAACTTCTGTCGTAGAAATCATGTTCGCTGATTTTTCAACTTTAATCATTGATCAATTGCACAATGGAGTTGATAAATACAAGAAAATGTTCGGTAGAAATGTCTCTATCCCTTTGGTTGTCAGGCTGCCTTATGGAATGGGAAGAGGTTATGGCCCAACACATTCGCAGAGTCCGTTTGAATTATTTTCAGGGTTGACCGAAGTTACAGTTGTTAGTTACACTCCTTTTATAAACTATGACGCCCTTATAAGGAACATCTCACTATCAGGCTCTAGTGCGGTTGTTTTTGAGCCGAAAACAATATATGGTGATACGCAAAAATCTTGGTGGGAATTGCTGGACGGCTTAAACCATGAGTTTTATCCTGGAGAGTTAGTGCATGATTTATTAGTTAAAAAAGGAAGCAACCCTAAATTTACATTATTAACGCACGGATCGACAACAAGGGCTTCATTAGAGGCGGTTAGAGAGCTGGAGTTGGACTCACAAGTTTTGATTGTTGGTGAATTGTATAGAGCGTCGCAATATCTTGATGTTTTGAATATCGTAGATATTCCAACCATTATAGTTGAGGAGACAAACTGTAATATTGGCCCTTTATGGTCTTCTACTTCCCGTGAGATTAGTCGTTCTGTTAATCAAACAATAGTTGCTAGCGAAAGTGTAGAGAATATACCTGCTAATAGCCAATGGGAACGTAATTTAGTAATTGATAAAGATACGGTTTTGGAATTAATTAAAGAGGCGTTATTATGATACATGAGTTGTATGTAGAGCAAGTTAATCCGAATGACACAGAATTCACATTAGTTAAGAAGTATTTTGAAAAAGGGGATATGGTTAATATAGGGGACACTGTGCTTATTGTAGAGGGTCAAAAATCTGCAATTGAAATTGAATCGGAATACAAGGGTTTTTTCTATTCTGAATTTAGTGAAGGTGATGTTTTGCAGCTTGATGATGTTGTGCATATTGTGACAGACAAAGTAGAGGAGATAGAAGAGTATTTAAGTAAAACAAAAACAGTAGAAAAAACAGTAGAAAAAACAGTAGAACAAACAAGTGATGACATATCTCTTTTGCCTCGGAGCTTGTCTAACTTAAGTTCGTCTGTTATAAAAGTAGCAGTCTTGCCTGGTGGGAAAGCCTTTAGGCAGGTTCAGGATGCTTTGTCAAAAAATATTAATCTTAATATAGTTGGATTCTTTGACGACAATAGGGGAAGTGACCCCTTAAACCTTGGCGGCATAGATTTTGATTTTATCAACACTCTTATAGAAGATCGAAAAATTGACAGAGTCTTTGTTGCAACTGGAAGTAGCGATCTAAGAACAAAATTGTTAAATGCACTGCAAGAAAGAGGCATTCAGACAATCAATATTATTCATCCAACTGCAGAAATATCAGAGTCTGCAATTATTGGCTCAAACGTTTTTATAGGTCCTAGGGTTGTTGTTTCGGCAAAATCTTATATTGACAATGGTGCATTTATTTCTGCATTTTCAAATATTGAACACCATTGTATTGTTGGCGAAAACAGTCTTCTTGGCCCAGGAGTGATGCTATCTGGTTCTGTATCCATTGGAAAAAGAGTAGTGCTAGGCGCTGGTGCCTCTGTAGAGTCCAATATTCAAATTGAGGATGATTCGTATATCGCATCTGGGTCTGGTATTACTAGAAATATTAAAAGATGGGAAAGGGTATTGAGTTAGTATATTGATAATTCTCCTGTAAACTTTAATATAATCAAATGTCTTTAGATATGAAGTTTTCTTCTTGGCCGTCTTTTACACAAGAAGAAGCTGGTGCCGTTCAAAATGTCCTATTGTCCAATAAAGTCAATTATTGGACTGGGGATGAATGCAAGGAATTTGAGAAAGAATTTTCTAAATTCTCTAATTCGAAATATGCAGTTGCGTTGGGCAATGGAACATTAGCTCTAGACGCTGCACTAAAGGCTTTAGATATAGGCGGCGGTGATGAGGTTGTTGTAACTTCTCGAACTTTTATTGCCTCGGTTTCATCTGTTGTAAACTCTGGAGCAACACCTATATTTTCTGATGTAGATCTAGGCTCTCAGAATATTACGTCCGAAAATGTTCGCTCTGTTATCACTGATAAAACTAAGGCAATCATCTGTGTGCATTTGGCAGGCTGGCCATGTGATATGGATGAAATAATGGCTATTGCCAATGAGTATGATTTGTATGTAATTGAGGATTGTGCTCAAGCGCATGGGGCAAAATACAAAGGCAAGTCTGTTGGCTCAATTGGACATATAGGTTGTTGGAGTTTTTGTCAAGACAAGATAATGACTACAGGCGGTGAAGGCGGTATGGTAACCACTAATGATGAATTTTTATGGCGAAAGATGTGGGCATATAAAGATCATGGTAAGAGTTATGAGGCTGTTTATGAGCGAGAGCACCCCAAGGGATTTAGATGGTTGCACGAGTCATTTGGTTCCAACTGGCGCATGACCGAAATGCAGGCTGCCATTGGCAGAATTCAGTTAAAAAGAATGCCAGATTGGCACAAGAAACGCCTGAGCAATGCTAATCGCATCTGGAGTGCCGCTAAACAATGTAACGTATTAAGAGTGCCAACTATTCCTGACTATATAGAGCATGCTGCTTATAAGTGCTATGTTTTTGTGAACGGTGATGTTGGGCTTCGTGACAAAATAATGGGAGAGATTAACGAAAAAGGCGTCCCCTGTTATTCTGGATCTTGTTCGGAAGTGTACTTAGAAAAAGCATTCGACAATACTGGATTTAGACCTAAAGAAAGACTGCCTAATGCAAAAAAACTAGGGGAATCCTCTTTAGTGTTTTTAGTGCATCCAACCTTAACAAAGGAAGAAATCCAAAAAACATGTGATGTTTTAACAGAGGTGGCTCTAGCTAATTATGATGGTTAGCAACAATAAGCCAGTCTTGATCGCTCCAACTTTGAAGATATCTCATTGCACTGGTTTCTGATTTCCATCCGCCTCTAAGCATAATTTTCTCTAGTGGGGTGTTTTTATCTAATAGATCAAGTGCAGCTCCAACTCTAAACGAGTGTCCAGACAGTTCACCTATTCGATTCAGGTCGGCTTGTTTTTGAAGGTCCTTTAAAATATGGTTAATTGATGCAGATGTAAGCGATGAATTGGTAGATAGATTTCGTTTGAAACTTCTAAGAATGTAGCCATTGTTCTGACCAATTGTTAATGACCAGTTTAAAATCATCTTAGACAATTCATCAGATATCGGAATTATTTTCCCTTGATTATATTGATCAGTTTTAGAGCGTCTCAGTAAGAGTGCGTGTTTATGATTACCAAGATGTTGCAAGTCTTCAAATTTAAATTGGCATATTTCTGAGCGTCGACGCATGGTTTCGTAACCTAATTGTAGCAATAACTTGTTTCTAAATCCAGCTATATTGTCAGAGCAGACTTTTTTTAACTGCGTTAATATGTTGTAAGTTAGAGGTGTTGCCTGCTTTTGAGGTTTTACAAATTTTCTGCGAAACTTTTTAAAAGTTAGAATCACTACAGGTTCTTTTGTTGGGTTGTTGCTTTTGGTCAGGTTAAATATATTGCCAAGGCTAGCCACTCTTCTTTGAATAGTTGCAATAGATAGAATTCCATCCATCTCTAGAATATATAGTTTGCAAATTGATTTTCGTTTATATTTAATGGGTCGTGGTGATATTTCTGACACCAGTTGGAATAATGCATATAATCTAATCCATAAGATTTAATTGTATTGGGCGCATAAGCACCTTCTAAAGAGTTAAATAGTTGATTTATTTTATGCATTTTAAACCAGGTGCAAAACTATCATTACAAATGCATCAAAAGCGTGCCGAACATTGGATTGTGGTAAGTGGTGTCGCCACTATAATCAATGGAGATGATACTCTGACTCTTAACAAGGGGGGAGTCTACTTACATCCCTCAAAGGGTTAGGCATTCACTTGAAAATCAGTCTGAAAACCCGTTAGAGGTTATTGAGGTTCAAAGTGGATCAAACTTGAACGAAGATGATATTATTAGGTTTGAAGATATTTATGGCAGAGTGAATCTTTTGTAAAAGTGCCACATCTCCAGAGAATTAAAATTAATAAAAGTTATAAAGTTTTTAATTATGATGAAAAAGAAAGTTGCGCTTATTACAGGAATTACCGGACAGGACGGGGCATATCTGGCAGAATTCTTGTTAGATAAAGGTTATGAGGTTCATGGTATTAAGCGCCGCTCTTCATCATTCAATACTGAGCGCATTGATCATTTGTATCAAGACCCTCACGAATCCAATAGAAGATTTATTTTGCATTATGGCGATCTAGCGGACTCCATGAGCCTGGTTCGCATTATTCAAGAGGTTCAGCCAGATGAAATTTATAATTTAGGAGCCCAATCGCATGTTGCCGTATCTTTTGAATCTCCAGAATATACAGCTGATACAGTTGCCCTTGGAGCACTTAGAATACTAGATGCTATCCGAATATTAGGGATGGAGGGCAGAGTGAAATATTATCAAGCCTCAACCTCTGAGTTGTTTGGCGAGGTTCAGGAGATTCCACAAAAGGAAAGTACCCCCTTTTACCCTAGATCTCCCTACGCTGTAGCCAAACTTTATGCCTACTGGATAACAGTTAACTATCGAGAAGCCTATGGAATTTACGCTTGCAATGGAATTCTGTTTAATCATGAATCTCCAATAAGAGGCGAGACGTTTGTTACACGAAAAATTACCCGAGCTATTGCTAGAATTAATTTAGATTTACAAAAAACTTTATATTTAGGTAATTTAGATGCTAAGCGTGATTGGGGTCATGCTAAAGATTATGTTAGGATGCAATGGTTAATGCTACAGCAAGACAATCCTGAAGACTTTGTAATTGCTAGCGGCGTTCAATACTCGGTGCGCGATTTTGTGAATACAGCAGCAGCAGAACTTGGGATGGAGATTCGTTGGGAAGGGAGTGGCGTTGAAGAAAAGGGGTACTGGCAGAGAGATAATGATGAACAGTTAATTGTTGCAGTTGATCCGTGTTATTTCCGCCCTACCGAAGTAGAGACACTTTTGGGAGATCCTTCAAATGCTGAAAGGAAGTTGGGCTGGAGGCCGGAAATAACTTTTCAAGAATTGGTATCCGAAATGGTGCTGGAGGATTTCAAATCTGCTAAGCGCGATCAGTTGGTTAGGGGTCATGGATTTTCTACGACAAATTACTGTGAGTAAAGTTGTTTAAAAAAAATATTATGCCAAGTGCAACTACTACTTAGAGAAGAGAGAGGCGTGAAGTGAAGATACTGGATTGCACATTGCGTGATGGAGGTTATTATAATGATTGGAATTTTGATTCTAATCTGATTGAAGAGTATTTTCTGGCCATGGCTAGATCTGGTATAGAAATGATCGAAGTGGGTTTTAAAAACTATCCAGAAGCTGGATTTAAAGGTGCCTCTTATTATTGTACTGAAGAATATTTGACCAGTATTAACATTCCTGCCAATATCTCTATTGGCGTTATGCTGGAGGCTAGCAGTATCTTAAACTCCAAAAAAGACGTAAAACCCTCGGTCAGAGAATTATTTGTTGAGTCGAAAGATTCTAAAATAGACTTTGTAAGAATTGCGTGTCATTTTAATAGTGTTGAAAAAACTAAAGAGATAGCTTTTGAGTTGGCAGCCCTGGGCTACAAGGTGTTTGTCAATCTGATGCAAGTATCTTTGAAAACTAATAGTGAAATTGCAAATGTTTTAAAGAGCATAGATTCATGGGGATTAGTTTCCTGCATGTATTTTGCTGATTCACTAGGAAATATGAACGACAAACAAACTACCGATATGGTTTCAATTTTCAAAAAAAATTGGAAAGGCGAGATTGGCGTGCATATGCATAATAATAAAGGATTGGCGCTATCAAATACTATGGCAGCATTGAATGCAGACGTTGAATACGTTGATGTCACGGTATCCGGCATGGGCAGAGGGGCAGGAAACGCAGAAGCAGAGCTATTGATTGCTGAATTGAAAGGGATGAGTGATTCAAAATACGATCTATATCCCGTAGCTAAGCTGGCAATAGAACATTTTCATCCAATGAAATTGGATATGAAATGGGGACCTTCCCTGCATTATTTTTTAGCTGCAAAATACAATATACACCCAACATATATTCAAAGAATTTTGACAGACAGTCATTACGGTCTATCTGAACACATAGGGATAATTAAATATCTGCATAAGCTCTCTAATCAGTCTAATTTTCAAGAAGAAGTGTTGAGTAACATTTTCTCCAGTGATGTTAAGCATAAGGCAGGTGTAGTCGATCAATACACCACACTATCTTCAATTGAAGTTAAGGCTTCAAATGGTGCCATTATTCTAGGCTCTGGGCAGAGTATTTCTAAATATCTAGACTCATCCTATAGTTTTATTAGAAAATCTGGTGCAACAGTGTTCTCCGTCAATAATGCACACAGTAGTTTAGTTGACAGTGTTGATTACTCCTTATACTTACATAACGCAAAACAGATGGGTCATGACTTTCATTTTCAATTAGGGCAAAGCAAAGCGATTATCCCTGTGTCTCGATTTAGTGATGCTGAACTCAGTGGAATTAACAAGAATTCGATTATTAATTTTCCGGTTGAGGTAAACTTTGGGGAACTTGAGTCAAGTATAAATGGGTGTACCATACCATTTGACTTGACTGCTGCTTACGCAATCTCTGCTGTTAAAGAGATGGGGTATCAGAAAGTTTATTTAATCGGTTTTGATGGTTATGACTATATGGATTCAAGACAAAGAGAAATGTCAGAATTGTTCTTTTTGGCTCGAGAAAAATGGCCAAAAATGACAATTACCTCTCTTACACCGACAACATATCCGATTGAACAGGGATCATTGTATGCGCCGATTTTTCGAGTATGATTTTTTTATATTTGACTGTGATGGGGTTATTTTAGATTCTAATAATATAAAGATTCAGACTATGGAGAAAACACTCTTCTCCTTTAAAGAGATTAAAAATGGAATCCCTCAGTGTGTGGAGTACTTTAAGAGTAATTTTGGAAAATCCAGGTTCCACCATGTGGAGGTCTTTTTTAATCAATTCTTGACTGTCAATAGTGGCGCAAATATTGAAGAACTTAAGAGCGGTATACTAGATAAATACAATAAAGAACTTGATATTTGTTATCCGTATTCACCTGAGACACCTGGCATTAGAGGCGTTCTTTCTTGTGTTAGTGGTAGGGCGATTGTTGCCAGTGGCTCTGAACAGAGTCAACTTAAGCGTGTTTTAAGAGACAAAGACTTGGATCATTACTTTATAGACATTTTTGGTTCTCCTCAGTCAAAAACAACAGCCATCCAAAGGTTTGTGAAAAAGACTAAAACAAGTAGGAATTTTTTAATGATTGGAGATTCTATTTCGGATATGGAGGTCGCCTTGGAATCTGGTGTAGATTTTTTGGGGTATACGCCATTTTCGAACAAACCTACAGAGCTAGAGAAGTTGTGTCGACAAAAAAAATTCCTTGTGTTGAATGATTGGAAAGAGTTGATAAATGATAGTAACAGATAAACGAATAGGAATTATTATTCCAGCAAGGTATGAATCTACCCGTTTTCCGGGCAAGCCTATGGTGGATATTTTGGGAAAGACTATGATCCAAAGAACGTGGAGTAATTGTTGTTCCGCTATTCATAAAGATCAAGTATATGTCGCCACCGATAATGAAACTATAGCAAGCCATATTAAAAATATTGGTGGTAACGTGATATTAACTTCATCAGACAATCTAACAGGGACTGATAGAGTTGCGGAGGCAAACCAAACTTTGGGCTTTGATATCGTTATTAATGTTCAGGGAGATGAGCCCATTATTGATCCGAGTGATATCAAAAAAGTGATTGAGTCTGCATTAGAGAATCCAAATTTGATAATTAACGGATATGCGAGAATATCAGATGATCAAGAGTATTATTCTCGCACAGTTCCGAAAGTGGTATTTAGTACCGAAGGGGTGTGCTTATATATGAGCAGATCCCCGATTCCAGGGTCTAAAACACAGGGTTTTGGGGGTGCTTTTAAGCAGATTTGCGTTTATGCTTTTCCAAAAGAGGCTCTGCAATTTTTTTCAGAATTTAATTCTAAAACTCCGTTAGAAGAAGTTGAAGATATTGAGATTTTGCGGCTTGTGGAAAGCGACCTGAAAGTTAAGATGGTGGAGTTGTCCGGATCTAATTTGGCCATTGATGTTCCAGAGGATTTGGATAAACTGTTATTGAAAATGATGCGTTAGATAATAAAGTATTTTACTTTACCAAAAAAAGAGGTGTAAATGTATAAAGAAATATGTGAATGTAGAGTGTGTAAGTCGAAAGAATTAGAGTTAATTCTCGATCTAGGTATACAGTCATTAACTGGAGTCTTTCCATCAAGTGTAGGTCAAAAAGTGTCTAATGGGCCGATAGAATTAGTTAGATGCTCATCTAAAGATGGTTGTGGCCTAGTTCAACTAAAGCAAAGTTACGATATGAGTGAGATGTACGGACTTAACTATGGATATCGCTCCGGACTAAATTCGCTTATGGTTCAGCATCTCCATTCAAAAGTAGACAAGATTATTGATTTAGGAATTCTTGAAGATGGAGATCTGATTTTAGATATAGGTAGCAATGATGCAACCACTCTGAGAGCATATCCATTGGGCCATTATAAGCTGGTAGGGATAGATCCAACGGGAGTAAAGTATTCTGGATATTATCCACCCGATATTAGCTTGATTTCAGATTTTTTTTCAAAGGACGCAATAAGAAGGAGTCTAGGAGATGTGCAAGCGAAAATTATAACGTCTTTTTCTATGTTTTACGATCTTGAGGATCCTGTCAATTTTGCAATAGAAGTTGAAAGCGTACTGCACAATGATGGAATTTGGATACTTGAGCAAAGCTACCTACCGTCAATGCTAAAAACAAATTCATTTGACACCATATGTCATGAACATCTAGAATTTTATGCATTGAAGCAGATTATGTGGATTATGAATAATGCGGGTTTGCGCGTTAAAGATGTTGAGTTTAATAACATTAACGGCGGAAGTTTTTCGATAGAGGTGGTGAAAAAAAAATCAAATCATGCTAGTAACACTCAGAGAATTAATGAAATTTTAAAAAATGAACAATTGCTAGGCCTGGAAGATGGTTCAGCTTTCAAGGATTTTAGAGAGAGGGTTGTTCAAGCCAGAGAGGTATTACTGGGTTTCTTAAAAGAGTCAAAAAAAGATGGGAAGACTGTTGTGGGTCTAGGTGCGTCTACAAAAGGTAATGTGCTTTTACAGTATTTTAATATAACATCAGAACTACTTCCTGTGATTGGGGAGATTAATACTGATAAGTTTCAATGCTTTACGCCTGGAACATTAATTCCAATGGCCTCAGAAGATGAAGTTCTTGCCAGCAACCCTGATTATATTTTGGTTTTGCCGTGGCATTTTAGGGAATATTTTGTTAAATCGAAAAAAATGTCGGGAAAGAAGTTGGTATTCCCATTGCCTGTTTTGGAGATTGTGCATGTTGATTGATCGAGATAGCTCTATTTTGGTTACTGGAGGTGCTGGATTTATTGGCAGTCATCTATGTGAGTATTTGCTGTGCAAGGGGTACAAACATATTGTTAGTTTGGATGATTATTCATCAGGGACTAAAAATAATCACATTGATGGAGTGACATATATTTCTGGATCCACATCCAAAATTTTTTCTTTGATTGATTTTATTCCAGATGTTATTTTCCACCTTGGTGAATATTCTCGAGTTGAGCAGAGTTTTGAGGATTTTGACAAAGTATGTGAATCGAATCACCAAGGAACTTTAAACGTCGCAAAATTTGCCATAAAGACTGGTGCAAAGTTGATTTATGCTGGTAGTAGTACTAAATTTTCCGATAAAAACTCCGGCAGGTTTCAAACACCTTATGGCTGGAGTAAGGCTTCAAATTCAGAATTTATTGTAAATCTTGGAGATTGGTTTGGTTTAAAGTACGCCATCACATATTTTTATAATGTTTATGGTGATAGGGAAATATCAAGTGGTAGTTATGCGACAGTTATTGCTATATATCGAGAAGCCATGCAAAGAAATACTCCTCTAAAAGTAGTGCTTCCAGGGGTTCAGGTGAGAAACTTTACTCACGTAAGCGATATAGTTGAAGGACTATATTTAGTTGCTCTTTATGGCGAAGGAGATGAGTATGGTATAGGCCATAACCGAGAATGGAGAATTCAAGAAGTTGCTGAACTTTTTGGTGGGGAAATAGAGCACGTACCAGAGCGAAGAGGAAACCGCTTATCTGGCATGTTAGTAACGCAGAAAACTAGAGAGTTGGGATGGTCTCCAAAGGTGGAACTAGAAGAGTATGTAAATCAATTGCGAGAATCCGGCTGGAGTTAATCGCTAAATTTATATTATGACCTCGAATAACCACTTAAATTTAGAGTCGATATTGATTGTTGGAACAGTCAGGGATTGTGCGCATGTCGTTGAGAAGTCTGTAGCCAAACTAGAGTCAGCTTTTTTAGGTGTTAAAAGTGTATTTTGGCTAATTGTTGAGTCAGATAGTGATGATGATACGGTTGACATTTTGAAGAAAATCCAAAATAACAATGAAAATTTTGAGTATATTTCGTTAGGAAGGCTTGCAGATAAAATTAAATCTAGGCCGGATAGAATCGGTTATTGTCGGCAAGTATATGCTGAAGCTATTGTAAAGAATAAAAAATATGATAATCTAGACTACGTTGTAGTCTCCGATCTTGATGATGTTAATTGTGACCTTACACCTGCCGCAATAAAGTCTTGCTGGAGTAGTTCTATTGAGTGGGATGCGGTTTTTGCTAATCAGCCTGGAGGGTATTATGATCTTTGGGCTTTGAGGCATCCAAATTGGATGCCATCAGATCCTTTTAGTGCCTATGATTGGCTAGTTCAACATGGAGTGAGGCATTATTTAGCATATGGAGCGACTATTTCTTCGAAAACGTTAAAAATTGAAAAAGATACTGACTGGATACCTGTAAAGTCAGCATTTGGAGGCTTGGGAATTTATAAGAAAAAAATGTTTAGTGAAAGCAGCTATATTGATAATTCTCACAGGGATGCTTCATGGCGAAGAAGGTGCGAGCATGTGATTTTTAATACTAAATTGACTAAACAAGGTTTTCAATTATATATAAATCCAAATCTGGTGAATACTTATAAAAGCACCCATGTTAGAAATATAAAATTAAAATATTGGCTTTTGAGGCTTTTGGGTGTAAGGCTCTTTTCAATTATTAAGGAAAGATTTTTTTAATTTTAAGATGGTTTATAAATGGAAAATGTAAGAAGAGTTTTTGTGTCTGGTCATCGAGGAATGGCGGGCAGCGCTATATGTAGAGCTCTTGAAAAGTTCGATGATGTAGAGATCATTTCAAGAACAAGAGATGAGCTTGATTTGACGAGGCAAGAGAGTGTAGAAACTTTTTTTAGAGAGAATGAGATCGATGAGGTGTATTTAGCTGCAGCACGTGTTGGAGGGATCTACGCTAACTCAATTTACTCAGCTGATTTTTTAATAGATAATCTAAGTATTGAAATTAATGTAATTAGAGCTGCATTTGAGTCTAACGTAAAAAAACTTCTATTTTTAGGCTCTAGTTGCATCTACCCTAAGTTTGCTCCGCAACCAATGTCGGAAGAGTCATTGCTAAGTGGCCATTTGGAAGAAACTAATGATGCGTATGCTATTGCAAAAATAGCAGGCCTGAAGTTAGTTGAATGTTTGAATCGACAATACGGGGACTCATTAGGAATAGATTATAGGAGTGTGATGCCGACAAATATGTATGGCTTAGGAGATAATTATCATCACGAGAATTCACATGTAATTCCAAGTTTGATTCGTAGATTTCATGAGGCTAAAGTATCTAAATCCCGGAGCGTGAAAGTATGGGGAACGGGTGAGACTAGAAGAGAATTTATTTTTAGTGATGACTTTGCTGATGCATGCATTCATGTGATGAGCATGGATAAGTCTCAGTTTTCAAAATTGACAAAATCGACAGGCTATTTTCTTAATGTTGGCTCTGGAGTGGATATGACTATTAGAGAGTTAGTTGAAGAGATAAAAAAAACAACAGGTTTTCAAGGGGAGATAGAGTTTGATGGGTCTAAGCCGAGCGGCACACCAAGAAAGTGGCTAAATGTAGAGAGATTGTTTAGTAGTGGCTGGAGCCCTAAGATCAGTTTTAGTTTGGGCTTGAAGATGGCGTATGATGATTTTATCAGCAACCCTTTGCCTGCTAAGCGTTAACTTTTCTCAGTAAAATTGTCTTTAAAGTCATACGTTTCAGCCTACAAGAGATTTTTAGGTAGAAAAATTTATTTTGGCTTTTTCTTAAGTTTTCTTGCATCAATATCAGAAAGTTTTGGAATCTTAATACTTTTTCCACTACTTCAAGAAATTTCTGAAGGTTTGGGAGAGTTTGAGAATGAGTCTATTATTGGCCTTATCGCACGCGATGTAATAATATCGATTTCGCATCACTTGGGTATAGAGAATGTATTGTTTGGCGCATTGGTTACCATGATGATCTTTTTTACCCTAAAAGGTTTGCTTGTTTTTCTTGCTCTTGCATTCAATGCGAGACTTAGGGGCGATCTCTCGTATAAATTGCGATATACGACATATAGTTTGTTTCGCCATTCTAGTTCGGAGTGGGTGACAACCAAGCCTTCGGGTTTTTTCGTTAATATTCTGAGTGATCAGCACAGTAAGGCTATTATTGGTTTTTACCATTTAAATTTGCTTGCATCGCATATATTAAGTTTCTTCGTCTATTTTTTATTTGCTTTTTTACTGTCTCCAAATTTTGCAATCTTTGGAGCCATATCCGGCGTTTTTATACTTCTATTTTTGAGGGTGATCGCTAAAAAAGTTAGAGATTACTCGAGATTGTTAGTAAATAAAAATGAACTTTTGACCCGAAAATTTATTGAAATATTTCAGAATTTTGACTACCTTGTAATTAGAAATGGTATGAGAAATTTTGACAAAGAAGTATCTAGCCTCTCTGGTGCTGCTTCCAAACTCCAGCGCCTCGTGGGAACTCTGGGAGGGCTCACGCACGCATTGAAGGAGCCGTTAGGTATCATTGCTTTGAGCTCAGTTATTATAATTCAAGTGGCATATTTCTCGGCAGATTTGGCAATAATTATGACTTCATTGCTGTTCTTTTATAAAAGCACAACTTCTGCTTTGGCAATTCAAAATAGTTTACAAAATACATTTGAGCATATTGGAAGTTTAGAGAAAATAGAAGCCGCTCGCCTAACCGCTTCAGAAAATAAATTTAAAAACAGATGTGGTCAGTCAATTGTCCCAAAAGGGCCAATTGCTATAAGTATTAAAAATGTTGATTTTCAGTATAAAAATACTAATTCAACTGCGCTTAAGAGTGTAAATCTAGAAATAAAAAAAGGGGAGTTTGTAGGCTTGGTTGGTCGATCTGGAGGGGGTAAGTCCACCTTGATGAAGATCATGCTTGGCTCACTAAGTCCTCAGGCAGGTCAGCTGAAATATAATGGCATTGGCTACCAAGATGTTGATAGAGAGAGTTTTTCTTGTAGAGTTGGTTACGTACCTCAGAGTCCAGCTATTTTTGAGGGCACTATTCGTGAGAATGTGGTTGTAAGTATAGAACAAAATAATGTGGACGATGCGTTGATTTATGATGCTCTAAAATTTGCCAGCATAGATCAGTTTGTCAGGTCTTTGCCAGACGGTCTTGATACCATTGTTGGAGAGAGAGGCGCTATTCTTTCTGGAGGGCAGAGGCAGCGTCTCGCTCTTGCTAGAGAAATGTTTCAACACCCGGATATATTATTTTTGGATGAAGCAACAAGTGCGCTGGACACTGAATCTGAGCTAAAAATCCAGCGAAGTATTGAGAAAATTTCTAAAGAGATTACAGTTGTTGTTATCGCGCACAGAATATCCACTATCATGGCGTCGGACAACATTTATGTTATTGATCAAGGTGAAATTGTTGAAGCCGGAAGTTATAGTGAGCTAATTAACAATAGTCGTTCGGTATTTAACTCTCTAGCTCGTGCTAATTTTACCGATAAAGTCTAGGTGTTCAGATGGTGTATTTGTATATTTTGCCCGCACCCTATATTGTATGCGACTTCCTTGAATTTGGAATTTCAGAGAATACGGATGAGACTCATTGCATGATCGTCCCGAAAAACGGGATTCGGGCAGACTATCAATCCAGACTTAGGAAAAGGCTAAGTCAGAGAGGGTGTTTGCGCATTATCGAAATTGATGAGTTTGAGATGCGCCCATCTTTAAACATGTTTCGAATGTCGAAAAAAATAAGAGTCACGCTTGAGTCTGTTGGCTTAGTAGATGTTTGCTATGTTCAGAGTTTGCAGCCATTTTATTCAAAATATATAACGCATCTTGTTATAAATAAATTTAAACATGTGCGTTTAATCGGCCTCCAGATGTCGTTGCCAGTGTTTTTATTTAGAGATAAAAAATTCTTGCAAGCAGAGCTACAAGAGTCTGAATTTAAACTTAAAATCTTATCTTTGCTTAAGGGGGGTCA
>Ga0255762_10002084_pt1 | contig 16614 bp, 10 predicted proteins | sample 101ome_16_FD_179962 | JGI IMG/M metagenome (GOLD analysis project Ga0255762, IMG submission 179962) | Coastal salt marsh microbial communities from the Groves Creek Marsh, Skidaway Island, Georgia - 101401AT metaG (version 2) | ecosystem: Environmental > Aquatic > Marine > Intertidal zone >...
CCTTGATGTGATCCGGAGTAGTGCCGCAGCATCCGCCAATGATATTTACTAAACCTTCCTTTAAGAAGGGTTTGATGAGTTCTCCCATTTCTTCCGGAGACTGATCGTATTGACCGAATTCGTTAGGAAGACCTGCATTTGGGTGAGCCGAAACAAATTGTTCGGTAGCGATTGAACCAATTCGCTGTACATAAGGTCTTAATTGATCTGCACCAAGGGCACAGTTAAACCCAACACTTAACACAGGAATATGAGATATAGAAATAAAAAAGGCCTCGGCAGTTTGTCCAGAAAGTGTTCGACCACTTGCGTCGGTAATCGTTCCGCTGACCATAATAGGAATGTCAATATCATTCGCTTCTTTGTACTCTTCTATGGCGAATAAGGCAGCCTTCGCATTCAAGGTGTCAAATACGGTCTCTACAAGTAATAGGTCAGCTCCACCATCCATCAAACCTTTAATCTGTTCTAGATAGGCTTCTTTTAATTCATCGAAATGAACGGCTCTATAACCAGGATCATTCACATCGGGTGACATGCTCGCTGTTCGGTTCGTAGGGCCCATTGAGCCCGCTACAAATCTTGGTTTGTTTGGGTTTTTAGCAGTGAATTCGTCGGCCGCTTGACGCGCCAGTTTTGCAGAAGCGAAGTTGAGCTCGTAAACCAAATCTTCCATCGCGTAATCAGCCATAGCTATTGAGGTTGAAGAGAAAGTGTTGGTTTCAGCAATATCTGCTCCCGCTTCGAAATATTTTCGGTGAATATCTAAGATCGCTTGGGGTTGCGTAATAGAAAGCAAATCGTTGTTTCCTTGTAGGGGTTGGGAATAGTCTTTAAATCGCTCCCCACGATAATCTTCTTCACAAAATTTATGACGTTGTATCATGGTGCCCATAGCACCATCTAAAACTAGTATGCGCGACTTGAGAAGTTCTGATATAGAGGGTTTTGACAACGGAATGATTTTTTTAAAGCTTTGCTAAGCTTCTTTAGATAGCGAAAATACCACCAATCCTTATCTTTTAAAAGTTACCAGGCACATTTACACGTTTAAAGTCATTTTTAAATTAGAATACATGAGATTCACTACATTTAGTTATACCTAACGACAATCTATGCATCACTATATCAGCCTATTTGATCGGGTATTAAAAAAGCGCTTTCCACTGGCAATTTCAAGGGGAGTGCGATACGATTCTACCAATGTTTTTATTCAGATTACTGAAGGTTCTTTTTCAGGCATAGGGGAGGCGGCACCAGGCGCTTCTGAAGGTGCGGGTACTCCTGAAGAAGTGAGACAAGAATTGAATCGGTTTTTAGATACAAATCCTGAAAATTTGTCTGTTTATCAAGCATTTGATCGCGCTAGAGAGATGAAAATCGCTCCTAGTGCCTATGCCGCTTATGATATTGCTCGGTGGGATTTGCTAGCAAAGAAAGCGCAAATGCCTCTTTATAAGATGTTGGGGCTTTCGCTTCCGACCGCAGCTACTTCGATGACGATCGGTATAAATACTCCTGAAGTGGTGCGAGAACGTATCCCGTTGCTCATGAATGATATGCCAAGCTTAAAAGGGCTAAAAATAAAGTTAGGATCTCCTGAAGGTATCGATGCCGACAAGGCGATGTTTGAAGAAGTGGTTCGTTCTGCGTCTCCATATCATCTGAAACTGAGAGTAGATGCTAATGGCGGATGGTCACTGAGCGACTCCAAGCACATGCTTGATTGGTTGTCAAAGCGTGGCGTTGAATATATTGAACAGCCTTTGGTTGAAGGGGCTGAAGATCAATTGCCCGAGCTGTATAAGAATCGTCCGATACCCATTTTTGTGGATGAATCTTGCCGATCTGCCGACCAAATTCACCGCTATGCTGTCTGCGTGGATGGTGTAAACATGAAACTTATGAAATGCGGTGGTGTTACCGGTGCCCTAGAAATTATTCAGGTGGCGCGATCTTACGGATTAAAAACCATGATCGGTTGTATGTCTGAATCTTCAGTCTCTATCGCTGCAGGGGCATCGCTTACGGGAATCATTGATCATGTTGACTTAGATTCTCACTACAATTTAGCCCCTGATGTAGCTGAAGGAGCGCCTCTTGTAGAGGGTATAACCATGCCTACTGAAGGGTTTGGGCATGGAGCAAGATTAAAACCTGAAGAATAATGTTACAATCGAAGGACAAAGTAGCGATCTATATGGAGGGTCATCTCGAAAGTGATTTCGGAAAGATGGGCTTCGGTGCTGTGAGATATTTAGCCAATGACATTGTTGCTGTGATTGATAGCGCTCAAGCAGGCCGAGTGATGAGTGATTTTATGAGTACCTCAAGATCGATTCCGGTGGTTGCAAGTTTAGAGCAGTCGATTGCTCTTGGTGCTGAGGTACTGCTTTTAGGGATTGCCCCTGTGGGCGGAAAAATTCCTGATTTTTGGTATGAAACCCTTGACAAAGCCATTGATTTGGGAGTTTCACTGATCAATGGACTTCACGATTTATTGGCTCCTAGATATGAGGGACGTTTGCGTCAAAATTGGGTGTGGGATGTTCGAGTGCCACAGTTTGTTCCTGCCATTGGTTCTGCACGGGCCTTAGAACACAAAGGAAAACGAATTTTATGTGTAGGTACCGATAATGCGGTCGGAAAGATGACTGCCGGCCTGGAGCTATATAGAGGTCTTCTTAAAGAAAATCGTTTGGCGAGTTTTGTAGCTACAGGACAGATTGGTATTACCGTTACAGGAGGAGGGATTCCGCTTGATGCTTTCAAGGTTGATTATGCTACTGGTGCTGTAGAGACTGCGGTTTTAGAGCATTCAGACAAGGATTACATTATTATCGAAGGACAAGGTTCGCTATTAAATCCGAGTAGTACAGCGACTTTGCCACTTATGCGCGGGAGTTGTCCGACCCATTTAATTCTCTGTATGCGAGGTGATAAGACGACCCTGCGATCTAATACTCAGATTAAAATCCCTAACCTAAAAGAGTTTATACAATTAAACGAGTCTTTAGCCTCAGTCTGCGGTACCTATCCGAAAGCAAAAGTCATTGGAATTGCGGTGAATACTTCAATGTTATCTGAAGCAGAAGCTGTAGTCGTTAAAAAGCGAATTTCTGAGGAGAGTGGAGTGCCAGCCTATGACCCAGTGCGTGATGACGTTCACGGATTTATAGAACGCTTATGAGATATTTATTTTTGATTTTAATATTTTCTAGTTGTCAAACGGCAACTACTTGGGAGCTTGGGCCTTTTGAAAAGGTTACTGATGCAAACCCAATCCTTAGACCCGCAAGTAATTATAGTTTTCTGGACCCTATTAGTGCAGAAATAAGATATTTTGAAGAGAAGAACGTATTAAACCCCTCTGCGGTGGTAAAAGATGGGTTAGTTCATCTCATCTATCGAGCGCAAGACTCTTTAATGACCTCGAGGCTGGCTATAGCAACTAGCTCTGACGGAATCCATTTTGAAAAATCTGCTGAGCCAATTCTCTTTCCAGATCAGGATGAGCAATTCGCCTTCGAATGGCCAGGGGGTATTGAAGACCCTAGGGTCGTAAGCTTAGACCAAGGCGGATATTACCTTACTTACACCGCCTACGATGGTAAAACAGCTCGATTATTTGCGGCCACTTCACCCGACCTTATTCATTGGGAAAAGTTGGGTTCGGTCTTTGAAAACCCGGTGTATGCCGATATGTGGTCTAAATCAGGGGCACTAGTTACTACACCGATTGAAGATCAGTTTGTAGCTACAAAAATCGATGGATACTACTACATGTATTTTGGGGACACCTCTCTTTTTATGGCTAGATCAACTGATCTAAAGTCGTGGGAGGTTTTAGAGGACGGTGAGAAACGAACACCGCTTCAGGTGTTAACCCCCCGGCCGGGCTATTTTGATTCAAGGCTTGTAGAACCGGGACCTTTTGCTGTTCTAAGACCCGAGGGAGTCGTACTCATCTATAACGCATCAAATGCCAAAGGGTTTAATCATACAGACCTACCTGATTTCACCTATGCGGCTGGTCAAGCCCTATTCGATGCGAAAGAACCTTGGAAGCTGATTGATCGTACAGACCAACACTTTATTGCTCCAGAAACCGACTTCGAAAAGATCGGAGAGGTAAATCAAGTAGTTTTTGTTGAAGGCCTTGTTTATTTTAAGGGATCTTTCTTTCTCTATTATGGCACTGCCGATTCGAAAATAGGTGTAGCAGTATCGAAGTAGGGATTTTAATAACCCGAATACTCCTATATTTGAGTAACAACAAAAACAAAACGCTCCAAACTAATTAAGCGGATCAATGAACGTTATCCTAATCTGATTGAGCGTACTCGTAACCCTGAGGATAAAAGAGTAGTTATTTACCGGGTAAATATTTAGGTGAGTTTACCGATCTTTTACCTAAAATAGTTGGTAGTATTGGTGAACACACTTAACTATCATCGACCTTTTTATTAAAACAATCCCCCAATACTACCGCCATCGACTCTCAGTGCAGTCCCCTTAATTGCAGAAGCTGATGGGCTGCATAAGAAAACGGCGGCATCAGCGATCTCTTGGACGGTTTCGAAGCGTTGTATAAGTGAATTGGGTCGGTCGGTTTGAAAGAATTCGTTTTCAACTTGCTCGACCGATTGCCCCGTCTTGTGAGCGACCGCTTCAAGAAAGTTTTCTGCGCCCTCGGTAAGGGTTGAGCCCGGGAGTAATGAATTTACGGTGACTTTTGATCCTTTTGTTAGACCTGAGAGCCCTTTAGAGAGCCCTAGAAGCGCTGTTTTGGTCACGCTGTACGCAAGAAGGTTAGACGGGGTAAGTACGGCGCATTCGCTTGAAATGAAGAGTATGCGTCCGTAATTCTTCTCAAGCATCGAAGGGAGTAGGGCTTTGCTAAGACGCATCCCGCTCATTACGTTTACTTGCCACTGCTTATTCCAAGACTCATCAGTAGTTTCAAAGAAATCTTGATCGGTATAGATACCTACATTGTTGACTAGAATATCTACACCCTCAAGAGTTTCTACTAGGGCGTTGACTTGATGTGTCTCTGAAAAATCACAGACCAATCCAGAGCATACTACCCCCGGAGCTTCTTTACAAAGTTTGGTTATTGCTTTATCTACGGAGTCTTGGGCACGTCCATTTAAAATGACTTCACATCCTAAATATGCAAGCGATTGAGCAATGGCGTAGCCAATACCTGAGGTAGATCCGCTGATAAAAGCGCGCTGATCTTTAAAATTTAAGTTCATGGGCTTACCAAGATTTAAGACCAAGTAGTTTTTCGCCGAGTTCGTTAAGTTCTGCGGTTTGGTATTTCAGTTGCTCGAAATTTCTTGGGTCACCGGGGAATGCGTAACCCTCGGGGGCAATTCGGTTTTTCCAAGAATTGATTCTCCAGTTGCGTAGTTCGGTATCTTCTTCTTGAGCGGGCATCATAGAGATGTATTGGGCTATTCGAACTTTGTCTTGGGATTGGTTTAGTCGAATGCCGTGGGCTAAACAGCTATTGAAAATAAGTAGGTCTCCTGCCTCCATTTTGACTTTTACGATTTCGTCTTCTAGCCCGGTGGTATCGGGTTGAAAGCGATTACGATCTTCGGGCTGGGTGAGCTTCCAAGTATCGTAGTTTTTATAGAGGTAGGGGACGCATTGAAATCCGCCCATATTGGTGTCAGTCTGATCAGCCAAGGCTAATACCCCTTGAACATTTTGCGGACGAGTCTCTGGGTCATAATCCCAATGAATAAACGGCTGGTAGTTGCTACCCTCCTTAACCGGAAAATTCAAATTTGCCCGATCGATGGTCACCCAAAGTTTATCAGTTCCCCATACATCACAGAAGGCATCGTAGACACGCTGAGTTTGGCGGTTATTCCAAAGGTGTTGGTTGTTATAGACCTCGACCATTCCTGTGCCCGCCAATTCCTTCATCTTCATCTCTGCACGTGCTGCGGTATACCAGGTCGACGAGTCATTTGGGTCTTTTTCCTCAAACTCCCACAAGAACACTGCTGTGGCCTCGGCCTGCTCTCTGGGTACTGCGTTTTTGATGACGATATATCCGTTCTCTTTCCAGAATTTCCAGTCCTCAGCACTTAAAACCTTGAGCGAATCAGCGGTGGCCTCTTCTCGTAATTTTAGAGCACTACTTTTAGCAGTCGATGGATTACCCGGGATGTCGTAATGTGCGTTTGTTTTCATTTAATCGAAGATATTATTCACTTGAAGATACTAATCTTCATTAGAATCATCTTCAGAGATCAGTCGGATAGTTGATTTAGAGGCTTTAATGTTCTTACCCAGTAATATAGAAGGAGTTTGAACCTTATTATACTTTCGTATGGCAGATAGCCCAACATCTTTCGATAGTTTATCAAATAGTGTTTGTATATCTGACTTGCCCTCTGATTCCTTTAAAATCTTTAAAAGATGATAAGTGAAAAGTCCATGTTGATTGTCGTCATCTACTACAGAACTTTCATTTGATGAACTTGAACTGATTAAGATCATATTATCACCTAGCTCTGGGTTAACTGGAACCACAGAAATACCCTTTACTTCGGCTAATGGTTTAGACTTTCCTAATCCACTAAAACAGGCATCGATAATAAAATCAATCTTACGGTGTGGTTTGTTGTTCAATCGAGTCATTAGTTCTTTGAGAGAAATCCCTTGATTAACATTTAATCCGCTAATATCTACAGGTATTAAATATGGATCCTTTGTTTCTTCATCAGGCATACCATGTCCAGAATAGAAAACAATTATCTCGCTGTCTTCACCATCTAAAACCATTAATCTTTCTAGTTTCGCAATATTTTGTGAGATCTCACCATACGTGGCATTCTTCAAAAGAAAAATATTTTCTCTTGAAATCCCATACATTTGAGTGAGGTAATTTGTAAATATTTCGGCATCTCTTTGAGCATAAGGAACATTGCTTTCAGGGGTTAAGTTTGATTGGTACGAAGAGTAGTCTTCATTACCAATAACTAAAGCATATCCTTTAACTTTCGGTCCAGTTGGAATATTAATATCGACATCGCTGAGAGTGGTAGATTTGTCTTCCGCTTCTTTTGGCTTTACAATCTTATCAATTTGATGAATAATCATTTCAATTTTGATTCTTCTATATTCAGGTCCATATTCTTCCGCTTCTTCTGAAAAATGAATAAACTTCTTCTTAGTGAAATCAAATACCTCCGTATTATTCTCAATAAAATTTCTTACCGAATAGGTTCTTAAGAATCCTAGTTGACTATTTTCGGTTATCCCACTTTCTTCATTGAGATTCATACCGGATAAGTCCCCTTGAAAGTAGTATGGAAAATTTTTGAAGTTGCCAAACTCTGAATTATATGGAATTTTTCCTGAAATGGGTGATTTATCAGTTGATCCCGTTATTTTGAAGGTTATCCTGGTTTCTGGTTTTAAATAATCTGCTAATTTTTCAGCAGAAGATTTTACGAAAAAATCAACGAGTGCCGTTGCGGCTTCAGAATCTAATAGGCTATACTTGCCAGGTGGAAAATCTGCAGTCTCGTTTTCCGCTTCAGCTTTGATACCTTGAGATAAGAAAGTTAAATGTAAATTAAGTTCATCTTTACCTAGAGAATCTTTCTCTTTTTTTAAAACTGATTCAACCGAAAGATCAACATCGGCGAGTTTTCCTCTGGATCTTAGCCTATCAACTAAATCAGTTAATGCATCTTTAAACTCTAATTCTTTTTTTGCAATTTCTTTTGCTAAGTTTAGTTCCAAGACTTCCTCATAGTATCTCATAGTTCGCAAATCAGAACTATATCTGATAGAGTCCTTACCAGACAATAGAAGTAGATCGGATATCGAAAATGTATTGTCAGATTCAAGATCAAAATGAATATCTCCCATTTCTACTTGGCTGGTATTTTCTAAACTTTTGATAGCCTTAAATTTTAATTCTGGAAATGGTTGAATTTTTATCTTTAATGAGTCTCCATCTTGTTCATATGTAACTTCAAAGTTTGATTTTGTTCGTGCGATGCTATCTACCATGGACTGTGTTATACCATCGAGATATTGAGACAAATTTTTAGGGTTTACTCTTTCATCATATTTTACCGTGGACTCGCCATCACGAAACTTTACGAACTGTTCTCTTCTTTTTTCGATTGAATCGTTTATAACTCTGCGATAATTTGGTTCTAGTCCTGTGATATCTAAAATTTTTAAAAATTTACTACCACCAACAACTGCTAAAAACTTATTTTGAATGCGTTCGTCATAAATAGTTTTCATTCTCACAGCGTTTGAAAAATAGTCTGAACTATTGATAACATTTTTCGTTAATCTATTAAAAGTGTACACAGTGCCTTCATTATCTCCTATGAACAAATAATGATCTAAGGGGTCAGGTTGGATAGATGTAATAGTATTTCTCGTTAAAGAAACTTCATAGTTTTTGGTTTTTAAATCTTGCGACCAGGATGAAATGGAACCATTTGCAAGTCCGACAAAAACCTCAAACGTTTTCAGATCTTGTGCTATAAAAGTTATATCCGATTTAAAACGTAAACCTTCACTCACAGACCCTTTGGCAGGATCTAAGTAGTATAGGTAAAAGTCATCCGCTATTAATAATTTCTTCAAATTATTATTCCAAATCGCCTTTGAAACAAAGTTGTCTAGTGGTAATTGTTCAATACTAAAATTTCTTTTATCACGTATTGTAAATCCTAATTTACCTGATTCAAAAATTACATAATAAGTTTCCCCAAATTCATTGGGGATTACATCAATGATAAAGTCATTTTTTAGCTTATACTTATCTTCTATGTCAATTTTAAAGTTAGATAAGTTGAAAACTCCAACCTTATTGTCGTCTTGGAAGAATGCTTCATTTCCAAGCGGAGATACTGCTGCAAAAACTTTTTTAGAGTTGGTGATTAGTGGACTTAGACTATAGTTGATAGAAGAAGTGCCAAAGGTTACAATTTTGTATCCTGCATTTGAGATAAATTCAACCGGTTGATCAAAAGAGTACTCAGTTTTGTTTTCTTGAGACGAAGCTTGAGCTAAATGCAGTAAAGCAAAGCAAATTGTAACTTTTCGTATTAATCTCATTATTTGAATATTGTAATGGGTATATTTTTCATATTCCTAGTTCTGATATCATGCTTCATATACCATTTAGCCCATGTATTGAAATCACTTATATTTGAAAGTCCGTCAATAATGGATCTATCAGCTGCAACGAGTATTATATTGTTTTTTTCTTCATCCTTAGAAGTATTCAATATCCACTTTTCAGTTAAGGAATGCGGAAGTTGATGCAGGTTAGTCGTGATCTTATTATTTGGCTGTAAATCACTGGGATAAATCAGTTGATATCGATTTTTGTCATCGACATAAAACACATAGAAATAAATCCCCCCATTCGATCGAATACGGAAGTTTAATTCATCACCATTTTTGTATCTTTTTGATAGATCGATTGCTTCAAATGAGATAGGGTTTCTATCTATACTCCCATATTTTAAAACATCAACGTTTGCTTTAACGCATATTAAAATATTTCCATTTTCGTCAACGCTTTGTTCCGTAGATAAATGATCAAACCTGGTTATTTCTCCCGCCAAATTCGATTGAATAGATTCATAAAAGTTCTCTTCATTTCTGAAGGCATTATTGCTTTTTGTAAGCAATTGTGTAGAACTAATCTGTTCTTCAACTCCTGCTTGGTTGAGAGCCTCTAACTTAGCTTGAGAAAATGCAATCTTTTCAGCATATTCAATACTTTCATTTTTTTGAAGAATATGACATCCTTCAACGTTATTGAAAGTTTTTATGTTCTGTGAAAAAGCTTGTGCACTAAAGAAAAATAGAAATAGATAGGCTGAACTAGTTATTAATTTCCTTATCAAGGAGGCTTCTAAATTTTTCATAATCTAAATCAAGTTCTTCCTTATCCTTTTTAGAAAGCTTATTTACTATGTTTTTAGCGGCATCATCCTTACTTATTGAAAGTGCAACGTAGGTATTGTATTGATTTAATTTCTTGTCATAGCCTAATTCTTGACATTTAATATCTATATCCATTAGCATTTCATCAACTACCTCTGAAGTGATTGTTTCAAATCTAGACTTGAGTTCTTCTCTGTTATTTATGGTTCTAGATAAGGTATAATCATCGGTTAAAGATCGAATATTTGTTCTGATCAGCCCTGCTATTTCTTGTTTTGCATTTAACAGTGCTTTCTTTCGTGAGGTAACTTGATCAATACTTATTCCACGACCAGATGCGATATAATCCTTTTTTGTAGGAGTATACTTGTCTTGAAAGCATGGTAAATTAACTTGTTTTTGCCCTTTGGGTAATTTAGTCCCGCAACTTGAAAGAATGATTGCGAAACATCCGATTGCAAATAATTTAAAATTTTTCATAATTCTCGGGTTTGTATTTTAATTAGGAAATTTAAATTAAATGCTTGTAAAAACCTATAAGAAATTCTTTTGGATACGCATTTGATTAGATTTCATTTTGAAATTAAAAAGGGCTCTTAAAAAAGTTTATTAACTAGCTAGCCTATATTATTTAATTCTGAAACTAAAGATATCTGAGTTTACTTTGATGTTACCATCATTGGTAATGATGGACCAGTAGTAGATTTTACCGGTTTCTACATCAATTTCTTTAAATCGTTCGTTCAGATTGGAGTTTTCCTCGCTAGCCTCCTGTTTGCCATCAATGGTGTCTATCAAAAGGGTGTAAGTTAGTGGGTCATTATCAGGGTCTGCTGCATCCCATTCTAGGACTATTTTGCCATTAGTTGGTCTATTAATTGATGATCCAGGGCTTGGGAAAATGGCTTCTGCAGTAAAGGGTGCGCCATTTTCTTCACCGTCGCTCGCCAAGTAAAACTTATAGGTGTCAGATTCTGTGACCTCTAGTCCCTTATTCATTGAGGCAACGCTCCAGCTGTAATGATGACCTCTTGCGAGTGGCACGGTAGCCGTTGTTGTTGCTAATGAAGTTCTTGAGGTTACTTGTTCAGTGTCTGAATTAGTGATATATAGATCAAAGACCTCAGTGTTTTCACCTGTTTCCCATGAAAAGGTAACTGAAGCAGTGTTTCCAATAACCTCTCCCGTTTCGCAGGCCGTGTTGTTTTCGGGCAGTAACAAACTTGCTTTTCCCGGAACTTCTAAAGGGATTTCTTCGATAGGTTCTCCAACCACATTTTCTTTCACACAGCTTACAACAAGGATACATAAGATCGCTGGCAAAAAGATTTGATTAAAGGCTCTATTAAATATACTACCTATCATTCTTTGATTATTTTGTGAGTCGTCTTAACAGTATTGCCCGTTAGGTTAATTAGGTATAAGCCTTGCGGTAGATTATTAAGATTGGTTTCAATAATTCTATTGTTAGGTACTGTAATTGTTTTGGAAAGAACTTTATTTCCTGAAAGTGTTGTAATATTTAAGGTGATTTCAGAATCATATCCTGCTACAAAGAGCTGAATTGGGCCTGATGTTGGGTTAGGATATACCTTCACTTGTTCTGAGACGAAGATTTCTTCAAAGTATACTCCTTGACAATCTAGAGCAGTTGCGACTTCTACTTGATTCATTCCGGGCTGAAGGTTTAGGCTAAGGTTTTGCTCTGTGGTAAGGAAAGACTTACCATTGATGGTTACTTGATATTCTGAAGCTCCTGATAAATCTAGTTGAAGATTACGCGAGTTCATATCGACTCTTGAGTTAGCTACAAGAGGTGCTGGTTCGGTGATTTCTATCTCATAGCAGCGCTCATAGTTTGATACGCCATCAACAGTAACGCATACGGTGTAAAACCCAGCGGATAGATTAGAGATAGTTTTGGTGTAATCAATGATTCGCTGCGATGGGCCATCATTTAATCGGTATCGATAAGAATAAGTTGTATTACTAGAGGAGATGGTAATAGAACCATTAGAAGAGCCTGGACAAGTAGACGAGATAGAAGTAATGTTAAAATTACCAGTTGGTAAACTGAAGGTTTCACATCCAGCTGCATCAACTCTAGCTCCAAAGATTGAATTTGGGCAATTATCTTCCATATCGAAGAGAGTGTCCATATCACTATCGTCACAAACATCTCCAACCCCGTCACCATCGAAATCTTCCTGTCCTGGGTTGGCAATTGTAGGGCAATTATCTTCTGTATCTACAATGCCATCTCCGTCTGAATCGGTCTCAGCTTCAGTACTGATTACACCTATTTTTGCGGCCCCCAACTGAGACTCTGGAACAGCATAGTCGAATTGATTGATGGTTACAGGAATAGTTTGGTCTGGTCCGTCAATTGGATTGAAAGCCTTGACAATTACCTTATAGATATTGTTTTCATTAAGATCAGATGGGTTTTCAAAATCGGGAGCTTCTTTAAACTCTAAATCTCCGGTTTTAGAATCTATGGTAAATAAATCGGCGTCTTCACCACCAGTAATTGAAAAAATGGTATTCCCAGGACCTGAATTTTTGGTATAGTTTGTCCAAGGGGAATAATCTAATTTTTCTACCTCGTCTTCGTTGATTACATCATAAACAGTAATGATATATTCTCTTTCAACTTCCCTGTTCCGAATATCACCTACATTGATCGTTAGCTCCAAACTATCAGAAAACTCGCCGTCATTTACTGTTAATGTCACAGTGTGCTTGGTTACCGATTCGTAATCTAAAGGTCTACTGAGTACTAATTTGCCTTCTCTTATTGAAAAGTAGTCGTTAGAATTGTTAGAGAGAGAATAAGATAAATCATTACTATCAATGTCCTCGGCTATTAATTCAATGATTTCTGTTCCAACAGCAATGTCTTCTAAAACTTCAATTTCTGAAGCCATATTGAACTTAGGAGGATCATTAACTGGAGTTACTGTAATAGTTACTTTACCAGTGACTATATCATAGGTTCCATCCGTAGCTTTGAAAGTGAAGCTATCACTACCATTGAAATTCTCCTTTGGCGTATATAACGCATTATTTCCTAGTGATTCTACTTCACCATTCGTAGCTGGTTCTACAGAATAAGATAAGGTTGCAAAGTCTGTTTGGTCTCTCACGAGTGAGACTTGTATTTCTGTATCCTCAGAGATGGAAAAGAAGAATTCTTCTGTATTTAGATAAGGAAAGACTTCAATAGTCACTGTTGCAGGATCAGAATCTACAAACCCATCATTAGCGGTATAGGTAAAGGAATCAATACCGTAAAAACCATCTCTTGGTGTGTAGGTAGCTACAGAACCAATAACATTTACACTTCCATTTTGTGTTGTAGTAGTTGAATAAACAAGAGGATCGCTATCAGCATCAATTCCTAAAAGGTTGATATCTAAACTTTCACTCTCTTCTGCTGTTGTGGAAATATCTTCAGTTGTTGGGGAGGTATTAACTTTTACTTCTCTTGTAACTTCTAGAGCAGAATTATTGTTTCTATCTGTGACATTGTAAGTTACGATGTAGGTATTAGGAGCGTTAATTTCTACAGGGTTTATAGTAACTATGTTGGAGGTGATGTCTCCGTCATAATTGTCAGTTGCAGTAGCCCCTGGATCGGAATAGTTATTTCCAGTCTCAACCAGTATAAAAGGATCACCGTTTAGAGTAATTAATGGTTTAGTTGTATCTACAACATTAACAATTCTGGTTACTTGTTCAGCTTTATTTCCTGATGAATCAGATACATCATAAGTTATGAGGTAACTTCCTACCTCATTCTCATTGACAATTCCTTCTTTAACAATATTAGCGGTGATAACTCCATCATAATTGTCTGATGCTGTAGCTCCTGCGTCTACGTAACTCGAATTGACCTCTATTGTTTCTGTTTGATTTCCTTTTAGGTTAATCACAGGAATGGTAGTGTCCACGACATCAACCGCTCTAATAACCTCTTGGGCCTCATTGCCAGCTGCATCCTGAACGTTATAAGTAATGATATAGGTTCCAAGAACACTAGTGTCAGGTAAGTTTTCAACCACAATTTGAGTGGAAATATCTCCATCAAAATCGTCCTCTGCTGTTGCCCCTTCATCCACATAATCAGAACCAACTTCTATCTCTAAAGTGGCATCTCCTAATAAAGTAATTACAGGTGCTTCTGTGTCAGGAGGCAGAACCTCTACAATTCTAGTAACCTCAGTAGCTTCATTACCGGATGAATCAGATACATTATAGCTGATTGTATATGTGCCTATCGAATTAAAATCGACCTCGTTTGTCGTATTAATTTCTGTTGTGATGTCTCCATCATAATTATCTTCCGCCGTGGCACCAGCATCCTCGTATTCCGTTCCGACTATAATTTTTATTAACTCATCGCCAATAAGAGTTATTTCTGGTACCGTTGTATCAACTACATTAACTGTCCTCTGGACTTCTGCGGCCTCATTGCCAGCATTATCCGTAACATTGTATGTAACAGTATAAGTACCTAAAACATCTGTATTCACTGAATTATTTACTTGAATACTAGAGGTAATATCGCCATCAAAATTATCTTCTGCAGTTGCTCCCTCATCATTGTAGGTTTCAAAAACTTGAACAGTTATTGTTTGATCTCCAATTAAAGTAATTACGGGAGGTGTATTGTCTGCTGCAGTTGTTATTGTATATGTCGAACTAGAAATGTAATTACTATCTGGTCCATCCCATACACTAATTATGATTTGAATAGGTACTTCACTGCCTACAACATCAGATATTTTTATTTTTAGTGGATTATCTGTATCATATAAAGTTTCATAGGACCCTAGTGCTCCTAATTGAACTTCACCAGTAATAATCTCCGCTTTATTTGAATCAGAATTTTCAAGTTCTAAACCTATTCTAATGTCGGAAGATGGACCCCAGAAATTTTTTATCTCAGGTATAAGTTCTATAATTTCTCCAGGTTCAAAACTGTAATTGTCACTGAAGTAGGTATTTCTAATTCGTAATATAGGCTCTGGAGATGCTTCGAGCGCCGCTAGTAAATCTATTCCGTTGTCCTCAGAACTAGTATGTATTAAATTTGAGATAACAGTACCATTTGAATCCTGAGGTCTTATTTGCTTATACAATGCAACCGCACCAGCAACTAAAGGAGAGGCCATTGATGTCCCACTGTATGGCGCATAAAGTCCGTTACCTAAAGATTCGGGTATCGTACTGTATGTACCATCTCCATCCGCTTTAACTTCATAATTGAAATTCCCATCATATCCAGAGTTAATAGGACCGTCTTGGTCATAATTACTAAACCAGGAGTCACTTTCTTTACTGTCAGCCACACCGACAACTGAAGCATAGGCGCCGGGAAATTTTGGTATTGGTGATGTCCCATCAGGACAAGGATCTGGTCCAATACATGCAGAATTATTTCCTGCTGAAGCGACTATAATAGCTGATTGTGAGGCCACTTCATAAACAGCTTCTGCGGTCTTACTATATGCCCCGCCAATAGATAGATTAATTACGCTTGCTCCATTTTGAACGGCGTATTCTACGGCTTGAATCATTGCTGCAGTATTACAAAACCTACTAGGGCAAACTTTTAAGGCCATTAGTTTTACCTTCCAAGCAACTCCTGTAACTCCAACACCATTGTCTCCTAAAGCTCCTATGGTTCCAGCTACATGCGTCCCATGTGACTGTGTATCCATTGGGTCGACATCTCCATCTAATCCCACAAAATTATATCCATGAATATCATCAAGCTTTCCATTGCCATCATCATCCTCTCCAGGAATTCCATTGAACTCGGCTTCATTAACCCATATATTTTCGGCTAAATCAGGATGATTATAATCTATACCTGTATCAATAACCGCTACTATCTGATCATTTGCATCTGTCCCATATTCTTCCCAAACTTGGTCAATGTTTGCTTTGATAATTGCATCTAATTCAGAAAATAACGGGTCATTTGGTGTCAAATAATCTTCAACCTGGTTTAATCGATATGTGTCGGATTCAACGAATTCATTGTCTGAGATAGTTACTATATAGTTGGGTTCTGCATATTCCACTTCATCTCTGGATTCCAGATCTTTAATCATTGATTGGATATCAATCCCATCTTTAAATGTTAAAACAAATATATTTTTTAACGATGAAGACTTTAATTGAGCTCTTCCGTTAGATTTTGAAGCGTTTTGTAAACTTTGAATTTTCCTTTTATCTGAAGCAATTTTTACACTTTTATCAACAAACTCTTGCTCAAAAAGTATTTCAGAAGAAGATAGTTTATTTGATATTCCTAACAGACTTCCTACATCCACAGTTGTTGTTGATTGAGTAATTCCTCTCGATAGTGATCTGTAGGTGACACCCATGTTGGTATCATCTTTTATTTTTACGATAATCTCGTTGGGAACATAATCCTGCGCATAAGCATTAAGCTCTACGGATAAGCATAGGATTAGGGAAACAAATTTGAAGAAAGTAATGTATTTCTTCATTTAGAAGTAATGGTGTTTGTTTGATTCTTTAAATATACGATATAAGTGAAAATAGTTAATTCCTTAATGGTTGAAATTAGTAAGATTGAATTACTTAAAAAGTATGTATAATTTAAATTACAGGAATATACAATCT